>OASE01000196.1_pt1 | contig 18956 bp, 30 predicted proteins | sample 1494851 | NCBI WGS metagenome assembly OASE01 (sample SAMEA3360680, study PRJEB22359) | human gut metagenome | biome: ENVO:urban biome; feature: ENVO:human-associated habitat; material: ENVO:feces | place: Bangladesh | collected 2011 | reverse complement strand
AAGAAGGTGGATGATGGTGTGGATGATAGCGATACACCTGCCCAACAGACTCCGCATTTCATTATCTATAATAATGAGCGAGGTGGTCTGTATGATGGGGTAGGTGTTGATGATGACAACCAGGCAGGGCATGGAGCCTTGCGCTGGATGTGCACCAAGACCGGCAAAAGCGGTTATGGAGCATTGGAGCTTTATGCTGCCATGCGCAACCTGCCGATGCACGGTGCAAGCCTCTTGCGCCTATGCCATGCCCTCGTGGTGAGGGTGTATGGCGACAATGAAAAGACAAGAGCCAAATGGCCGATGCTCTTCGCTAAGATGGACTATCGTACCATTGCCCCGCAAACGATTGAGACGTTTTCATTTTTACCAAAGACAGACTTCAATCCCCAGGAGCTCGCAGCTCTGGGGTGCGATGTCACAATGGTAAAAGGAATCCCTCAATTTGGCTTCGGTAAGGATTTCAGCACGACCATGCTGAATGATGATTTCCGCATCTATGCTGTGGATAAAGTTCTCCTGCCCAACGTGGTGAGAAACGGGCAATTAGTGAGTGAAGTGATTTACGGCACTCCATGGAATCCACTGTTCGTATGTTTCGCTACAGATGTGATTGCACCTCAAGGCAGTTGTGGATGTTTCTTCCGTCCGGCGATGCAGCAAGACCCGATAGTATTCTCTACCTGTGAGGAGCATAGCGTGAGAAAGGTGAGCAAGTGGCTGATGGGTGATAAGGTCTTCACTTATGCCATGGACCATCGGCGTAACAACTCTACTGCCGTTCATTCGGCAATAGAAAAACTGCAACCCGATGAGCCTTATACAGAGACTAAGGAGATATGGGTAGAGAATGAAACGAAGGAAGGAGCGCCGAAAGGTACTTATCATAGCGAAGAGGAACCCATAGAAGTAGGCGACATCAAAGCTCAGAACATCGTTTTCTGTCGGACACCCGAAGACGCATTGAGTATCTATTACGCCATGCGTTCCCTGCGCAATGATAAGGCGCAGGATGGTCATTTTCAGAAATACTGCTGGTACCACGTAGCCTTCTCGCTTGGCAGAAGAAACTTCTGGTATATCGAGCGTGGGCAGTGGAGGCAGGAAAAGCTCGACTTCAATGCTGTGCAGTATCAGAAGATGAAGCGATTTGCCGAGAGGGTCATCATGCTTTACCCTAACGACATCGCCAGCCAGAGGGATTGTGGTGCTATTGCAACCAAGTATTGTGATATGTGCTATGCCACATTGCCCGATGGCTTTAGAAGTAGATATAATCAAAGGTGGAACTGGTTGTATGGTTGTTCACCGCGAAGCGTGAGAGATTATCTAATGTGCTATCACATGGATGATGCCGACAACTTCAAGTTCGACCACGATATAAGGTTGCCGCTATACTCAAGGCTGCGAGGTGCCAATAATACGGACCCATTCGAGATAGAATATCCCCGTGATCCGAGAAGCGGCAAACCTAAACCGCCTACCTGCAAGGTATCGCCTACAAAGGTGTGGCTCTTTATGACCTGTCACGGCTATTACAGAATGATAGACCCTGAGAGTACCGACCTCGTAGGTCAGTATATCCATCTGGATAGATGTTTCGTAGAATACATCGACCAGAAGAGTATCATCCAGGCAACGAAAAACCAACTTCTGCAGTTTACTGAACAGAGTTGGCGGCATAATGATCAGGAGCGCAAGATGATGTCAGACTGCGCGAACCTGATAGATAAGAACTTTAGCGAGAAATCGGCTGGCGGTTTGCAGGGCATGGTGATAGACTTCACCGAAAGCTTTGATGCACATACGGAGTATTTCTTCTTCCGCAATGTAGCGTTGAAGATTACGCCAGAAACCATCATGCCAGTCAGTTATGAAAAGCTGAACTTCTTTATCCCAGCCCTGGCAAAGAAGCCGTATGATTTCACAATGAGGGTGTTCAATCCTCCTTTTGTAATCAGCGAGAGCCAGGAATATAAGGATAGGGTAGCAGCCATTGCTCAGCAGGAAGCGCAGGTTAATGAGGACGGTTCGCCTGTCTTTACGAGAGCCGAAATCGAACAGAAGAAGAAAGACTTGGATGAATGGTCGCATACCTATCAATGGCAAGTTGATTGGCGAGGTAAGCAAGAAAAAGAACTTTGGGCACCGCTTCGTGTTATCAGAGGCTGTTCAAACGTATTGTGGCGAAGAGAACGTGATGCGATTCGTAACAAGGAGCCTCTTACTAAAGAAGAACAGGCTATCATTGATTCTCATTTTGCCAACATGATTTCTTGCATCGGAAGAGTGTGCTATCGTTCTTGGGCAGATATGACAACTATATGCCCATATCTTCTGGAAGATGAAGTGAAGGATGAAAAGCAGGCAAGTGGTGGTACGGGAAAATCTATGATGATTAATATCCTCGTCAACTCGGCCGTAAATGTACTGCATATAGACCTGAAGAAATACAAGACAGAAGACAAAGCGCAGTTTGCACTTACTGATATTCTGAAGTATCCTGGAAAATATAGGGTAGTGCATTGGGAGGATAAACCATCTAATTTCTCGGTGGAATACTTCTATAATATAGTCACATCAGGTTCGCAGGTTGAACGGAAGTTCGGAGATCCAATATCACTGAATCTGGATAACTCTCCTATCAATGTCATATCAAGTAACTCACAGTTGAATAATGCGGCAGGTTCTACCGCCAGACGTTTTCCGCTTGTATCGTTTTCTGATAGATTTGCAGGAGCCAATCCGATGCTGCATGAGTTGGAACGTTCGCCTAAAGACTTAATGAAAAGTCTTGCAGATTCTCCCGAGAAGATAGCCGAGCGAGACCGCAATCAGATCATTTACATCTGCGCCCTTGCCGTGCAGTTCATCATGCGCTATCATACCTTCGCTATCGCTCCTCAGAAGAACGTTCAGCGAAGATTGATGGTAAGGGAAATGACCGAAAATTCGGTGAACTACTTTGAGTGGTTCTTCAGTCGTAACGATGTCTATGGAGTACCGATTTGCGCAGACGACATGTTTAATGAGTTCATGCGAGATTGGGCTGATGCCAGTGAGGGCAAGAGCAAGGAATATAGCCGAGCTACCTTTAAGAAGAAAATCAGGAAGTATTGCGAACACATGGGTATTACCTGCAATCCTGATAATCTCTTGGTAGGTGAGGACAATAAGCGTCATGGCTGTTTTAAGCTCCGAGCTTGGATAACGGAGGAATACTTCGTAGGCAGAGAGTGGGAGAATGATGATAGTGTAGAGCCGAAACTCATCCGCAGGGTGAAGACGAGCAAACACGTCTATTTCTTCTTCCGTAGCGGAAAGGATCACATTCCTGAAAACTATGACGAGTTGAAGCGGATAGCGAAGGAATATGTTGAGGGTCCCGACCCATTACCTTACCGTGATGATGATGGCAATATCGTTACGCTCACTACTGAAGAGGAGGAACGCTGGAAGGCATTCACCTCTCGCAAGCAGGGTAGGAGACAAGCGGTACCTAACGGCAGTGATAGCAACAACAATGCTGCTGCCACGGTAGATGAAATAGATAAGAGCAGCCTACCTTTTTAAAAAGTAAAAAGGTAAAAAAGTAAAAAGAGCATTCTTACTTTTTAAAGGTAAAAATGAAGGACTATGGTAAAGAAAAAAGAAGAAACGACCAAGAAGAAAGGCATTCGGGTGGCCAATCGCCAAGCTTGGGTAGATACCTTCGTGTATCTCTGCCCTTGTCATCGAGGCGGTATAGGACCAGGTGAGTATTGTGAGAATCCTGATGGTACTCGAACAAACTGCACGGGCAGATGCACCTATACCGGTAGCGGAGCTTGTGAACAGGTAACGCAATTCTTCAAAACTTTCGTGAAGTTCGTCAATAAAGAAATCGAATTTATATAATAAATAAAAGTAAAATGAAAATACAAGCGCAATCATCCCTCTTGCTCCGTCAAGCCTTGCAGAAGGCTGCGAAGTGTGTTGACCCCAAGAATGCGATCGCAATTTTGGGAAACGTTCTTCTGACTCAGAAGGATGGAAAATTCTTTTTTGTGTCGGCTACTACTGATTCTCAGTTGAAGGTTCCTGCACCTTTCTCTGTTGTCGAAGGCAACTTCACTGATGATGTCATACTGCACCTCGATGACATTCTGCGATTGCTGGCTACTCTTCCTGGCGATTGCGTAATTACTTTCGAGTTGTCGGAGCAGACAGGTTCACACAGCATGAACATCGAGTACTGCACCCACAATGGTGAGACAGCCAAGCAAGGTAAGATCAGAATGGACTTTGAGGATGCAACAGAGTTTCCTCTTGTGGGACCATTCCAAAATGGAATATCTCATATCGCTCTGCCGATGCCAGTATTCAGGGAAGTACTCTCTCATGCAGGTAAGTTTGTGGCTAACGATGAGTTGCGACCTGTAATGAACTGCCTTTGCATCGACGAGGCAGAAGACTTGTCGCAAGTTACATTTGTAGCTTCGACCGGACACATCTTGTTGAAGGTTATTCATACTAATGACCCGAAGACAGGTGGCAGCGATTACTACCGTGAAGGAAAAGCGAGCAAGATTCTGGTACATAGCAGTTACCTTAAAATCTTCTCGGTCTTTGATGATTGCGAAACGATTGATATTGAGGACAATGAAAACGCTATCCGATTTACAGCGGATGACATTGAACTCATCTGCAAGAAGGTAGAAGGTGGCTATCCTAACTACAACTCAGTGATACCTCGTAACAATCCTTATAGCATTGTGATGAGTAAAAGTGAGCTGATCAGCGTGGTAAAGCGTGTAGCGCTTTTTTCGTCTGAAAGCAGTAACATGATTTCTCTTCAGAAGAAGGGAATGTTCCTCAACGTCCATGCTGAAGATATTGATTTTGGTACCTTTGCAGATGATCAGGTACTAATTCAGGACAGTAACTGTCCTGAAGACTTCCGCATCGGTTTTAAGGCAAGTAGTTTGCTGGACTGCGTAGCCGTTATCCCTGGCGACACCATTCGCTTAGAGTTGAATGATCCCAGTCGAGCAGGAGTATTTGTACCCAATGAGTCTTCGCCAAAGCATTTATCATTGCTTATGCCGATGCTCTTGAATGTCTAATTTGTTTTTTTATTATATTAAGTTGTTGTTGTTGAACTGACGTGTATATGGATGATACTTTGTTGTTTATCCCGCCTTGTTGTGTAGATAAGAAACTACCCAAGGCTGTAAGTGAGGCACCCAGAAGGATGCTTACCTTTTTCACGCATGGCGACGTAACGATGGAGAAATTCTTTCGCGCAATCGCCTATCTGATGGATGATGCACCAAGTCACAAGGAGAGTTTCCTTGTGATGGTGCTCTCCATGCCGGTTCTCTTGAATGAAACGGCAGTCTTTCTGCAGTTGTGTTTCGAGCGAGGGTGGATTACCCATCTTGTGCTCACCACGCAGAGAGATATGAGCAATCTGCTGTTCACCTATTTGGAGCAATACAAGGAGAAAATCCTCTATGCTAACAATAGAAATGTGAGCAGTCTTACCTCGCACATGGTGCTCTATAAGAACGATAAAGCCCTCACGCTTTCTGGTCCTATGCTGGAGAAGATGAGCGCTAAAACTTCTGCTTACAACCTGTCATTCTTCCCGAATACCTCCAACTGGGTGAACGAGTTGACTTGGGGAAATCCGGTAGAGAATGTTTGCTTTCCTGATGTTCTGTATCAGAGGCAGCATGTCAATAAGGAGAAACGAAAGGTGACAGACCTGTTATTCTCTCGTTTCCTGAAGGCAGAGTTTCCACCTTACCAAGATGAGAAGAATGAGCCGATGAGCCATTCAGATCATTATAATTTTGGGCAGGTGTAACTTCTGATATACTAATAGATAATGTTATGGGAAGATATACTCAAAGCTTTACTGTCTTACGGCAGTTTTGTGAGAAATGGCAATGGATAGACCCTCGTAGCAATCAACTTGTTACAGGGTATATTCATCCTCAAACTGCAAGAAAGGTAGAAAGAAAACCATTCTATATCAAATTTCTGACCAAGACAGGGCATGTCGATGAAGGTGAATGTGTCTGCCTCAAGGTAGATGTGTTGCGTCATCAACGGATGGTCCAGTTCGTAAAGAGCAAGGAAATCCGTATCGTGAATGATATTTTGGTATTAGAAGTGGACGGAATTAGATTCATTACACATTAAGTTATTTTGTTTAAATTATTGATTTCATATTGTTTATTAAAAATTATTAGGTTGATTATATCGTTGTGAAACGAAGACGGTTTTTAAACTCTAAAAAAGTTCTCTTTAATTTAAAAGATGAATATTAAACATTGTTTTTCATGTAATCAGCTTTTAGCGAAAAGTAAAATGAAATTTTATAACGTATTTGGTTAATAAATTCCTGCTCCCTGGTCTGTGAAGATCGGGGGGTTTTTTGTGTCCTGATATAGGTGTAAGGTTCATTTTCTGTAGATATATTTAATACAAAATAGATTATAGTTATAATAATTCTTAAATTTATACCTAAATACGAAAATAAAATAGGTAAGGTATATTATTTCCCTTGTTTTTTATTATCTTTGCACCCGAAAGTATATGTTACGTATAAGAAATGGGAAATGAGAAATGACGTTGGGAACGACATTGAAGCTGATTTCTTGATGTGAAAAGCGTTTCTTATTGTGAGAAGATAAATGATAAGATAAGTGAGAAGATAAATGGGAAAGGAGAAAACCAAAGCTAAACCCTGTTGGATATGTCTATATGGTAGGTTATGTATTAGTGGGCAGTACTGCCTGAAACGTAAGCAATATGTAGAGTATCAAGACACTTCGGGGTGTACAGACAAAGAAATGAATATATAATGAAAAATGAAAAATGAGAAATGAGAAATGGCAAGTGAGAAATGACAAATAATTATCAGTAATATTGCATTTGATAATTTCTAATTTCTCATTTCTAATTTCTCATTAAAATAAAGGCTTATGACAGAAGTAAAATCAATATTGTTGACGAAAGAAGCCTGGATGAGTAGCTGCTTTAGCGTGGCGAAATTCTCGGGTGGTATTACCGTCACAGGTGAAGGAGGCAAGGAAAGAGAGTTCTTTGTCGTCAACAAGGAAGGCAAAACCCTCATGCAGGTCGGTATTCCAGCCGGTGAACCTGCTGACTTGGTAGATAAGGAGTTTATTCCTCTTTACAAGAAGTTGGGCAGAGAGAAGTTCATCGAGATAGTGAAGGACAATCCTCTATTGTCTCGTGAGGAACTGAAGAATGTTCTTAGCGAAGCTGCTGATAAGGCAAAGGCAGCAAAGAAGGCTGAGAAGGAAAGAAAGAAAGCCGAGGTAGAGGCAAAATCTCCATCACTCGATTTCCAAGAATAAAACAACGTAAGGTAAACAGTTTCGTAGTTTCGGTTTCCCGTTATTTGATCATGCCGTGACTATCGTTTCTCTGTTATCTGCGACAAAATTATAAGTTTAATCATTAAAGGATTTATGTTAAAATGAGAACATTACAAGAGTTTCAGTCGGACGTTCTCACTCCCTTACGTAAGGAGAGAGACGAGAAGATGATGGCTACTTATGACCACATAAGTAGTCTGAAATCGCAGTATCAGCGTGAAGGCAATGAAAGACAGGAAGAAAAAATCGCCTTTATGAAAGAACAGAAGGAGGCATTAAAGGCTTTCCAAAAGCAACAGGCTTTCGACCTTGGCATTTTTAATGCGAAGTTGGCCACTCGCAAAACCAATTCTTTCAATCTCTTCTCTAACGGTATGGCTCGCATTAAGCAAGAGCGCCGTACCATCAACGAAACCTATCAGGACAAAATAGGTCTCGCCTTCGCCCGATACAATAAGGAACGCATGGCAGCCGGAGAAGCGCCTGTCTTCTATGATAAAATGGATAGCGAAAAAATAGCAAAAGAGAAAGACAATAATAATGAGAAATGAGAAAACAATGAAAAAGATTTTAGAGAATGGGACTGAAGTAATCAGTCTTGCCCCAGACAAAGAAAGTACCAACGTCCTTGGCGTTGTTACTGGTCATTATATGTTCAATGGCAGAACGCATTATTACGTTCACGTAGAAGAGTCAGAAGGTAGTTCAGACCTTGACTCACAAGAATACGGAGAAGACTTTGGGATGGTTCCTACAAAATTCGTGAATCTTACCCCGCATGATATAAAACTGAACGATGGAACTATCTACCCTGCTTCGGGCAAAGTGGCAAGAGTAGCCAATACATTCAGCAACTTTTGTTGCGGTATCAGCAAAGTTTTCTATGGAGACATAGAAAACTTACCAGAGCCGGAGGATGGCACTTATTACATCGTTTCAGCTATGGTACTTGCGGCTGAAAAGAGTAAACCGAGTCAATATCAAAGACATGACTTGGTATCCCCTGCCACCGGTCATCCTGACTGTAAAAGGGAAAACGGTTTCATCGTCTCTGTACCTGGATTCGTGCTATAGTCTCAAGGCTGAGGTAGTAAAGGAGTTTGTTTTCTATGGGAAGTTATATCAAACAGAACCTGATGCAGCCTACTCCGTCGGTTGATGATCAGGAGAAGATGAGGATGTGCAAGTTCTGCGTGCATGGCCATATCAGTGACCTCGGTTACAACCATTGTTGGCAGTCTGATATTGTCACTTATGACGGATGTTCTCCTATGGGTATCTGTAGTGCCTTTAGGGATAAGCGGGAATGGAAACCTTACTATATAGCTCGCCTCACTACTGAATATCGAGGGAATATCTGTTGGGTCAAGGCGGTTCGCAACTCTCCAGCAAAAGGCAAGAGTCGTATTTTCAAGTACGAAATCATTGATCCTGTTGCATTAACCAAGGTTACTCTCACGCCTAAAGAGTTCGTTAAGGCATATACTCCTGCCACTCCAGACTCTAAGCCTCCATATCAGATGGAGGAGTATGAGAAATGGGATGTCTATTGTTTCGGTACTTACAATCCGCAGCTCACTGAGGAACAGAATGCAAGAAATAATCATGAAGCCCATTGGCAAGAAATCCTTGCTCAGGAGGCTATAGATAAACAGATAAAAAATGAAAAATAAAATAATAAGAAAATGAAAGTAGTAAGATTTTTGAAAAGAGTGGGTATCGCAGCGATACCAATTCTTGCAGTGGTTATACTCTTGCTGTGTTTTAACAGTATAAGTATATTATCTTTTAATGCAGTTCATCCTGATAAACTGTCTCGTGATCTGTTCGCGAACAATATGTTTAATACGTATTGGATTCTTATAAGCATAGGCACGTCCTTGGGGGTGTTCTTTAAACTAAGAAATTGGGAAAAAGCAAAAATCCGTCAAATGAATACAGAGGACCCCGAAGCTGATGAGCACAAGGAAGGCGATAAGGGTGAACATACTAACAATGCCAGATTTAAACTTCCCTTCAAAGCTTCATACCAGATACAAGATTGGTACCACGTCCGCAGATATTTAATATCTGAAGTACTGATGCTTGATGTCTATGGCACCTTGCATCTTGATATACCAAAGCAGCACGAGAAGGAAAATGATCCATTCTGGAAAGATTGCGATGGCTTCGTCTGGGCACTCTTCGTGGATGATATTGTGAGAAATACCGGCCTTGCTAAAAAGATGATGCGTGAAGCCGAGACACTGTGCGTCATGGCAGGCTGTCGCACTGTCGGATTACGTTGGGATGACCGAGAAAGCGAGTCTTGGGTGTTAGACTGGTACAAGCGTATGGGGTATGAGGAAATAAGAGTAGAGTCTGATGGCCATGCTCGTTTCCTTGTTAAGGATTTGAGCGATAAAGCTGTCTCTGGTTCATCATCTGATAGCGATAAAAATGACGATGCCGTCGAAGAATAATCATATTCACACTATTGTCTTAGGTTCTCTTGATACCTCACCTTCCGACAAGAGCTTTGAGTCTCGTCGTAGGGTATTTAGTCCCGCAGGTATTGCTCCTACGTGCCTTACCTGTGGGGGTGGTGGTATAGAGCCTAAGATATTGGTGGAGTTTTAGATAAAAATAAACCGCAAAAAGGTAGGGTAATTATGGCAAATATAATAAAGATAAGCAGTTCCGAGCCTGTAAAATACAGCCGACACGATTTTCAGTTGAGTGATTATGTTTATGCTCCGGTATCTCTTGACGACCCATCACAAGGGAACCAGTTAGCTTATATCGATCAGCAGGATAAAGATGGTTGCACTATCATCTTTGCGCAGACTGGCCGCACGGTTTATAGAGAATACGATGACCTTTATCTCGTGCCGATAACAGAGGATTGGTTAAAAGAAAATTCGCAGGTGTTCTCTACTTGCAATGATTTAAAGCAAACGGAAGGAGATTTCTCTTTCTCTTATCAGTATAAGTTCTCTGCCAAGCGTTTCAACTGCGATTATCGCATTGTGGTTTATGAGTTGCATTACGAGGATGAGGAAGAATATCAGCGCCTTTGTCGTGAAGGCTTGAATTGGTTCACTTGTATCAACGAGTCACAAGGAAAGGCTACAATAGCGCAAATCCTAACCGTGTCCCATCTAAAGACACAGAGCAGTCTTGTCTATAGAATAACAGGAGTTATGCAGGTAATAAGCATTCACGACCTGCAGCATTTCCTTCGTCTTTGTGGATGTGAGGAACTAAAGATTCCTCAGTCTTTACTCGAAGATTAAAATATGTAGATATGGAAAATCTAAAGTCTAATGAAGATGAAGATATAGAAAAGATCTGTATTGCCTTTGGTGTGAGTAAGGCAGCATTGAAGCTTTAACTCAAGCAACTGGAGTATTTACATAATAAACGTAATAGGAGAAGAAAGAAATGACGTTAGAGTTATCGTTGGAGGAAAAGATAATCGGAACCATTTTGTGGGTATTTACGATATTCTTTCTGTTGTTGGTTTCTGGAGTATTTGAAGGTGGGCACGAGCCTATAAAGCCATCAAATACCTTGCCACCACCGCCACCACCGCCTCCATCTCGTCCCCATCCTCTACTATTCCGTCGTAGATTAAGAGTAAGAACTAATAAACGAAGAAGATATGTTATACGAAGCAAAAGAAGGAACAAAGGCTTGCGAATATATTAAAGGTATTCTCGAAGCTGAAGAGAAAGAGTATCAGGCTTACATGAAAAGAGTAGATGAAGCCGTAGGCTTCGAGTTTGAAAAGTGGCAAGGTTATCAGCCTAACCGCAGTCTGCTGAGAGAGTATGAGATAATCGCTATCTGGGTACCATCTGAGCGATATGAAACGCTGGATAAGAAGGTATGGAAGAAACGTGATGGCAAGATGCTGGAGGATGGCTATTATGTAGCTGTAGCACCAAATAAGCAATACAAGCAGGGTAAGGCTATCGCTGCCGTGCTTGCCTCTTACAAAGCTGTTACCGACCATTTCAAGATACTGAAGGAACTGGGTATAGAGCATCCTCAAGCTCGCTCTTTCTCTATCACTCAGCTTCTCCGCTGCAATGACCGCTTTTTCGTCTTCTTTGATGATAGTATTCGAGCCGAGAAGAAGAACCCTGATTTCAAGGAAATCACGATTGGCGAGTATGAAGATTTGGTAAACAGTTGTGAAGAGTGATAATTAGTAACAAAGAAATGGATAGAAAAAAATATGGCAAAGAGTAATAATTATCTTGCAAAGGCAAAAGAGTATGTAGCTGCAATGAAGACTATGTACGACTTAGAACAGTTGGCAAATGGGGTTCGCCCTGATAAATACAAGTACATCTGTCAGAAGTATGGCATTGATGAGAACGAAGCTATGAGCATGTACTCTATTCTTCAGAAGATGAAGAAGGAGTATTATATGGTGAATTATAAGGACTCGGCGACTTTGGAGCGCGTTCTGGCCATCGCTGAGGAAGCCTATGCTATCTACAAACACGATCGTGTTGATTTTTATGTAGAGATCCACTCTCCTGAAACAAGATACAAGTATATTCTTGTAAGTTTCCGTACGCCAGGCGAAAAGTTGATTCAGCAGGAGTTCAATATAACGGACCCGAAAACCTTCCCGGCTATCACCGACATGATGAATAGCGGTTTCGAGATTGTCGGCATGTCACGGCAGGCAGATGAGATAGAAAGTACAAAGTATGACGGAGCCGATGACAACAGAAGGATTTACATCCCTATTTATGATGGCGACGTGCTTCTCTGCTATTCTGAGGATCCTGATAGCTTTTTCTCTAACCACAAAGATTGCGGTCTCTATCTTTGTCAATATGGTTTATACTATCGTCTCTTCTATACTCCTGGTAAGGGATATGTAAGACACGATGAGCCAGATAAGGATGAGGATTTCGAGCTGAATATTGGTGAAGAGTCTTTTACCCAGTACGTCTTGACAACATCTAAGAGATTCCGCAAGTTAGGCAACATATATTCCGGCATCGGTTTCCTCATGGAAGAAGATAACAAGGAAAAATAACAAGCGTATGAAGATAAATATAGAACAGGTAAAGGAGAAGATTGCAGGCTTTATTTTTGACCTTATCATGAAATCGGGTAGTAAGTCTAAGTTCTTCCGTAAGTACACCAACCATCGCTTCCGCAAGCAGTATGAACGGGTGGTGGGTAGTTCCACTTATTATCGGATGTGCAGACGTAATCACGATTTGGAAAAAACGAATAGCAGACTGCATGAGGAGATCGACGACTTACATTGCAGACTTCGTTTTATTTATGAAAAGGTGAAAGTCGTAGCTACGGAGTATCCCAAGAACGCCCCGTGCCCTCACGGAGAAAAGGATGAATATAACGATTGCCTTATTAGAACAGATTCTACCGATTGCTGGTGCTGCCCAGGGTTCGTGTGCAGAGTACCCGAAAAAGGTACCATTATCTGTTGGAACAAGAACTTTGAACAGAGTGAGGATTTAGATAAAGAAAAGTAGCGTATGGAAACAGGAACGAAAGAAACTCCTGTTAAGGGAGCATTGATTTTCCAGCCACAGGGTGCGGCTGGTGAATACGCAAAGTGGGCAATCAATCTATATCATGGTTGCTCCAATGGTTGCACTTATTGTTATAACCGCAGAGGGGTACTGAGTCATGCCTTTGGCGACAAGCCAGAGTTAGCAGCACCTATCGTGAAAGCAAGAGATAAGAATCTTAATAGATATATGGAAAAAAATAATCTGACCGCACACGATGCTATTCCACAAAAAGTTATTCGAGATACGACTGCTGTTTCTGCCCTAAGTATTGTAGCTAAAGATATAATAAGAATTGGGGAAGACGTAATTCGTGAAGACGGAGGAATTTTCTTTTCGTTTACTTGTGATCCGTTTGATCCTGATATAGATATGGATATATTGCGAATGATAGTTTTTGTGTTGTCAGATCGTCAAATTCCAGCTACGATACTTACCAAAAATATAGATTGGTTAGAAAACGACAAATGGAAAGATTTTTTGGAACCTGACGCCGATTATCCGGATGATCTTCTTCGTGATCTTACCATCGGCTTTACTATCACCGGAAATGATAAATTGGAGCCTGGCGCTCCTTCTACTGAGGAGAGAATCGAAGCCCTGCGCAAGTTGCATGATGAATACAAGATTAAGACTTTCGTATCTTTAGAGCCGATAACGAGTATTTGTACTGCATCGGAAGTAATCAAGAAAACGTATCAGATTACGGATGAGATACGCATCGGTGCCCAGTCGCCTATCAAGAAAGATAGGTATGATCCTAACGAGTTTTTCGGTTTTGTTACTGCGGTTAAGTTTCTGGCACGCGACCTTCCTTGTCGTTTCATGGTGAAGGATAGCATGTATAAACAAGCTGAAACCTTCGAAGATACATACAGAGATATGTGCATCGCGAAACTTGATGAAATAAGAAAGATTTATGAATCAAAGCAAACAGAAAATGATGAAAAGTAAATTAAAATATTACGCCCAGTTTATTGGTATCAACCTGTTAGCGGCATTGATACCCGTCCTTGCCGTTATCCTTATTTATGGTCTCGGCAAGTTAAAGAATGCCTGCACCAATCCTTATGTTATATCGCAGGAGATATACGATTGTTGTCTGTGGGCAACCATTGTGGTAATGACAGGCTTTTCCGTAGGCTTCTGGCTCCTTGCTCGGATAGATAGATGGAGAAAGGCAAAACTCAGCGGCCTAAAAACCAAAAGAGAGTTTGAGGAATTAGGAATACGTATCGTAAAGAAAGTTGATCCTGTCTGGAAGGGAACGGAGCCGAAGAATATGCCTGCATCTGATGATTCCGAGTTTGAGAATCTTTCCGGATTGACCGCCAAGCAAATTTGGTGGCTTTACAGCGGACGAAAAGCTTATGTACATGATGCAGATTGTGAAAACGAATATTGTCCGATAGCAACCATCGCCGGATATTCTGTAGATAGTGTCATCATCGTCGGTTTTTTGGAAGATACGCACGCCAGTTATAATGAAATTGTGGATGATGTAAATCGCGAGATACATCCTGATTGGTATATAGAAAAGGGGTACAATAGTTATCTTGAATTTGATTTAGGCGATGTTCATATCATCAAACAGTAGGGCTTATGACAACAGCAGAAGAGGCAAGAAAACGAACCCTTAACGCCATTAAGGAGACGTATAAAGACCAGCTTGAAATGATAGAATCGCTCATCTGTTGCGCTTGCGATAAGTCAGAACATGAAGTTGCTGTAACTCTCGAAAGTTACGAAGAACGAGATAAAGTAAAGCTTTATCTTGATACTCTCGGATATAACACCTGGTGCAATAATTACGTTTTAGCTATCTCATGGCGAAGCGTAAAAAGTAATGAAGAATAGTTATGAAAAGGATAGATGGGAATAAAGCGTAAACAAACGCCTCTCCTTACTAAGGAGCAGGTAACAGAGCAGCTTCTTCAGCAGCATTTGCGTGGCTGGAAATCGAACCCTAAGTATATCGTAGAGAATCTGTATGTGTTCGATTGGGAGAGTGATATGCTTATCAAGACCCGAAGCGGATATTGGTATGAAGTGGAATGCAAGATTTCACTCGCTGACTTCAAGAATGATTTCAAGCGGAAGTGGAGAAAGCATGACCTGCTGAAGACGGGAGAATATCATCCTCTTACCTTTGTACGTAGAGAAACAGATGAGAAAGCCTTATCGAAGTATGAGCCTTACTCTGGATATTATATCGAGCATACTCCTAACGGTTGGAATATCTACATTAAGAGCCAGTCGGTACCCTCCAGCAAGCATCGTTTTCCAAACTACTTCTATTATTGCGTACCATGGTACCTTAGTGGAAAAGTACTTCCCCTCCTTCCGAGTTATGCCGGATTGATAGTGCTCACGGAGAATGGTAAGCTGAATGAGGTTAGGCGAGCTTCGCTCCTGCATACAGATAAGTACACCGACGAGGATTTGAAGTTGTGCAATAAGTTCTATTACGCCTATCGCAACTGGAAGGAGCGTGTGGAGAATCATCAGCCTACCGAGGAAATCAAGCGCCTGAAAGATGAGATTGCTTTCCTCAAGGCAGAATACAAGGCAGTAGCAGGGTGCGACATTCAGGATGCACTCTGAGTATGCCGAAAGTTAATATATTAATTAAATGTAGAAGATAATGGAAAATAATTTTTTACTCTATTTTTTCGCCTTTGCGTTCCTTATTGCATGGAGCGGGGTTATCGTTTGCTCGGCATGTAGTTTTATCCGAAGGATGAAAAAGGATATAGAAAATCATTCGCCTCAGATAAATGAAAGAGCCGTAGAGTATGATGATAAGCCTGCATATCTCGCTATTTATCAGCTTGAGAAGAATAAAATCTTCTTCATTCCGAAGGACCGCATTTCTCGAATCTATGTTGAAGCAGAGAAGGGGCTTATGGTCGCAACTGCTGACGATGAGGATTACGTAACGTATGACGGAAGCATATTCTTCAATGTATCAGAAGCGCAAGTAGCTGAATATTTCAATGAGTATCGTCACACGGCAGCAGGATTGAAATCCTGGCTTGCCCTTGAAGTTGGCATTGGCTATCTTGCCTGCCTGCCTGAGAACAATGAGTTTCGACAGATGTGTGAGAGGGAAGCCATCACTGGGTTCAAGAAGTTTAAAAAGTAAATTGATAGCAATATGGATGATTACACAAAACGTAAGAATACAGAATCAGAGGAGAACGATACGCATTACGCTGGACTTGGTTCAGAAATATTTATAATGCCAAAAATGCCTGAGGTATTCGATAAAGACACAGGCTCGTTAAAAGATGGTTGGGAGAAAAATGCAGTTTGTCTTGACGTTTCAGATAAAAAGAATGCCGTAACGAGCTATTCAATATTCGAGAATGACGGAACCGCTGCACTCAAGATGAGATCTCATTTTTCATTTGATGCAGAATTAATAGATCCTCTTCGTGATGCTTGCGAGTTGACAAAATGCGTATTGCCATATCGCAGCCCTATTCCGTTTGCCGTGCGATATACCTACTCTTCATACATGGACCCCGATGCCATGAAGCTGAAAAAGCCTTGGTGTCATTATCATCTGCCGGAGATACAAGCTCATTTTATAATTTATAGTAGCGGGGAAGTCCTGGTGTGGTTTATAATGGAAAGCGGAGATATTGGAGCAATGTCATACCAGGAATACCGAAACTGTCTTAGTTACGAAAAATGGGAAGAGGATAGCATTCCTGTAAATTCCAGCAGGTATCGCATTCCATATCCCTAACGTAGCAGCGCAAATGCGGAAAATAGGTAAAGCCTTTGAAGCTGATACTCCTTGTTCCGTAGGAATGCAGATGCAAATTTTCCTCGATAATTATTATCATAAATCACATGAAATTATAGGCAGTATAGGTAAATTATGGAAAAGAAAATATTGACTCTCCATCTTGCTGATGAGTGGTATCAGAAGATACTTAGCGGAGAGAAGACAGAGGAGGAGCGAGTATGATTAGAATTTTCAAAGGAGAAGTCCAGAGATTGTTTCCGATTTTAGAGGCGATTAAGGAAGGTAAGACCATTCAGTTTCATGTTTTGGATGGATGGAGAGATATTGATGGCGACGATGAGGGTTTTTACCTTGAAACGCTTATTGGAGAATCTGATAAATATCGCATTAAGCCAGAGCCAAAGTATCGCTCATTCAAGAATGCAGAAGAATGTTTGGATGAGATGTTAAAACACCAGCCGTTTGGCTGGATAAAAACCAAAGAAGGTGGTTATTTTAATATCTTATCTGTTGATGACTATTATGCAGGCTTTGCAGATAAGGATGGTAGCGCCATTCTGCTGTCTTCAAAAAATAGCTATCAAGACAACACCTTTTATGATGGAACACCTTTCGGTATTAAAGTGGAGGAATAGATTATGATTCAAATACGCAAACACGAAAAGCGCGAATTATATTCTATATACGGTTTCTTTATTGACCCAGATAGAGATGTGTGGGTTGACAAAAAACAGCTTATGGAATTATACGATGAGATTAATAAAATTAAAGAGGAGGAATAGTTATGCTAATTCAAAGATAAAAATAGCGTATGAAGAAGATTATTCTTATGGTACTATCTGTTTTTTTGCTTGTATCTTGTAGTAAGGAACTGAGAAGGGCACTTATAGGACCACAGATAGAACCAGTTAACGATGGGTGGTATAGAGGACATCATTATTTAGTATGGGGCGCACCTGAATATCAAAATGGTGTTGTTCACGACCCAGATTGTCCTTGCCATTTAGAAAAATTAAGTGTCTATGTAGTTGAGAAGAATGATACAACTTATATAATTGAAAAGAAGTAGCGTATGGCAGAAAAGAAAATATTGACCCTTCATCTTGCCGAAGGGTGGTATAAGAAGATAGTTAGCGGAGAGAAGACAGAGGAGTATCGAGAATGCTCTGTATTCTGGGCGATGCGTCTCTTGAGAAAGGATATACCGAATAGGGCAGACGTGATAGTTGGTGTAGCTAAATATCATCGTGCTTCCGATAGAGGTCTTTTTATGCAAGGCTATCTCACCGGAGGACTTAATCACACTTCGGATAGTCCGGAAGATAGGTCTTTTCGCGAGAAGGTATTGGAGCCTTTCACACACGTTCATTTTCTCCTTGGCTACCCGAAAGATAACCAACCGTATATCGAAAAGGAAATCGACGAGATAACCGTGGATAAACCGAAGAAGGGCATGTGTCCGAATGCGTGGTTAAAGAAGAATATGTTCGTAATCAGATTTAAATAGATAAGCGTATGCCCGATAACGTATATCAATTCTGCGGCAACTGCTATTGGTATGATGTCGATAATGATCATCGGTCTATTGGCTGGTGCGCAGAACGGAAATGTAAGACTGGATTTTTTAGCGTCTGTAAAGATCATAAATTTTAATTAGCTTATGAAAATAGAAGATATAAAGTTCAAGGCTAAGCGTCTTGACAACGGAGAATGGGTAAAAGGCGACTTGGTACACAGCACAAGTTATGTTGGCATAAGTTACCCAAGTGACGAGTTTCCTGATGTACCAATAGTGCATAGAGTTGACCCTTCTACTGTCTGCCAGTTTACAGGACTGAAAGACTGTGAAGGCAAAGAGGTTTGGGATCACGACCTCCTGCAACACCCCTGCCAAGAAACAGAAGAAATCTATGAGGTTTCGTATAGTCAAGAAGAAGGAGGTTTCATTGTTAAAGAATCATCCTTTGGCGCACGTTTATTGACCTTCTTATGCCCTGTGTTGACGTTATTCAGGTTCAAAGTTATTGGTAATAAATTCGATAAAAAGTTAGCGTATGTTGCCAGAATGTATTAATCCTTATTACTTGCATCCGATAGGTTCGAGAATGGCAGATAAATCATTCTTGATAGTCCCTTCTCCTAAAGATTACGGGCAGTACCTTCAGAATAAACGTAGAAGAAATTTTAAAGGTAAAAAAGTAAAAAGGTAAAAAGAGCATTCTTGCTTCTGAAAGTAAAAAGTAAAAATAATAGTGATAT
>OASE01000188.1_pt1 | contig 19216 bp, 10 predicted proteins | sample 1494851 | NCBI WGS metagenome assembly OASE01 (sample SAMEA3360680, study PRJEB22359) | human gut metagenome | biome: ENVO:urban biome; feature: ENVO:human-associated habitat; material: ENVO:feces | place: Bangladesh | collected 2011 | reverse complement strand
GCATCCTCTACATTCTTCGGATATTTGTATGGCAGGCCATACTGTGCGAGGATGGTGTTCATCTCCACATCGTTGTCACCCGTCTGTCCGAGTACATCCACTACCTCTCCGATAGGGCTCTTGTTCTCTCCGTCAGGCCACTCGATGATGCGCACCACCGCCTTGTCGTCGGTCTTGCCACCCTTGAGCTTTCTTCTTGGGATGATGATGTTGTGGGCGAATACATCGCCTGGTGTGACGAGGTAAGCGATGTCCTTATCCACTTTCAGACGGCCTACGAAGCTATCCTTGGCACGTTCCAATATCTTGTTGACCTGAGCCTCCTTGATATGGTTCTTGCGGCGAGCGAGGAAGGTGAACTCCACACGGTCGCCATTGAGCGCGCCCATGGAGTTGCGCTCAGATACGAAGATAGGCTTCTCGCTGCCGTCAGGGATGACGGAGTTCTTGCCGTTGGACTTGCGTACGAACTTGCCCTCCATCACCTGTACACTCTGGTTGAGGCGATAGGAATTGTCACTTACCTTGGCGAGGTAGTCATCCCAAGCCATCTCCTCCATGATGTCGATAGCGAGCATCTTGAGAGGGTGGGTAGTGAGATGGAGACCCCGGAATATCTCTTTGAAGCTGAGCGTTACGCCCGGCTGACTGGCAAAGAATTCTTGCAACTTCTCGGTGAGTTGCGCCTTGTTCATTCTCTTGCCACCTTTCTTTCCTTTTCCCATAATTCTAAAAGTTAATAGTTTTTATAAGGCAAAGATAGTGCAAACGAGCGCAAAGAAAGCTAGCTTTCAATTTGCCGAGTGCAGCCTATCTTATGCAAAGAAACAAAAAAAATCGCAGAAAGCAAGCGTTCTTGTCCTCTTTTTTCTGTTTTTTAGCAAATATGTAACAAAAAGGACACTTGTTTCGATTTTTTTTCATCAGTTGCGTCGCATGCCGCCTTCATCATGCCGTGGTGGGCATAACGGTACACAGCTTCTCCACATCCTCTTCGAAAGTCTCACGATTCAATGCCTTGTTCTTGAATGCTGACCGATAGTTGTAGATAGTGCGAGGCATATAGAACAACAGGGAGGCAATCTCGGAACTGTCCTTCACGCCCAATCTGATGAGGGCAAATATGCGCAATTCGGTGGTGAGGCTCCTGCTATGTGCTGGTTTCACTTGTTCTTCTGGTTTGAGCAAGGCATTGAACTCTTCTATGAACGAAGGATACATGTCGAGGAAGGCGGTGTCGAACTGTAGCAAGAAGGTGGCTGCGTCCTCGTCTGACAAGCGTGAGGAGGAAGTCTTGTTGAGCAAGTCGTTTACTTGTCCCACTTTGATCTTTCGGCGTACCAATAATTCAAACTTGCTCAGTCGGTCAATGAATTTGGCGCATAGGTCGATCTACAGTTTCGCCAATCGCTCGCGTTGCTTGTTGGTGTCTATCAAGCGTGTGTTGAGCAAGTTGAGTGCATCATTGAGGCTTGATAATTGCGTGTTGCTGTCAGATAGTTCGATACGATGCTTGTGCAGCAACTTGTTTTGTTGTCTAAAGAAGTAGAAAAGCACGAGCATGATGATGAGGAGGATGGAAATCCCCCACAAGGCAGCACGCATCAAGTTGTTTTGTGCGGTTAGCTTCTCTCGATAGTTCTTGACAATGATAGGCAGCTTTTGCGAGATTTCGATGATGCGCAGTCGGTTGTTGTACGCCTTTGCGTCATCCATGGCAAAGTTGATGTAGCGTTCGGCTCTAGAAACGTTCTCGTTGTCTTTCTGGTATAGATACATGGCAAAGTCTTGTAACGCAAGATTCTCGCGAGTGCAGTTCTTCAGGTCACTGATACATGCCTGTACGATGTACTCTTCGTATTTCTCGGGTTGATGATTTGCACTATAGTTGTTGGCTATTGCAAATGCCGCCATGGCATAGTAACGAGAGTTGACAGGTACTTCCTTCAAGACACGAAAGTAGTGACTCAATGCCTTCTTGTCGTTACGTTCCACGTAAATGTAGTACTCTCCCAGGAAAAAATTGTAACGTTTGTCATTCTTGCTGAGCAGACCGACCGCCTGTTTCAGAAACTCAGCAGCTTTTTGTCTGTACTTGGGAGCGTATGTTGCGTCATGGCAATAGTCAGACCAATACATATATATATAATACTTCGTGATAGTATAGTTAAAGGAAAGAGATGGAGTGAGCGAGGAAAAGTCTATCTCATCGAGCAGAGACATAGCCTCTCCATAAAGTCCACCGATGGCAAGCAGTGATGCTTTTTCTATTCTGCTTTTGTCATGGTAGAACTGGTTGGCGGTCTTATCAGCCAACTCTATGGACTTGTCAACATACACCATGGCGGAATCAAACTGATAAACGTAGTATTCATTGAATAGCTTGTCATAGACAGAAAGTAACGTGGCGGTGCTCTTGTCCTTGTCCATGATTCCCTTGTAGGTGTTGATACTAGCCTCCTTTTGCTTGTAGATTTGGGATATGTTGTCTAAAAGGCTATCTAAAGTAAAAGAAAGTTTCTCGTTTCTTGTTGCAGACAAATGGCAACAAGAACATATCAATATGAATGTTATAATAATTCTTTGCATGGTAATCTCGCTTTTTAAAATTGTGGGCAAATATACAAAATTATTTTTGGGTAGCCAAATAATAGGCTGTGTTTTTATGAAAAAACGCTTATTATCGCAAAATCCCGCCCAAAGGCGAATGTACTTGATACTTTTTCCTTGATCATTTGTATGTTGCTCATTATCAAGGAAATAAGGAATTTATCCTCATTTGTTTTTGTACTAATCGTGTACTTTGCCGCACGATGGTAGTAGATTATGACTATCTTTGCAGCATCTATTAACAAAAATGGAATTATCTAGCCATCAACTAAATGTTTAAATTATGAAGAAACCTTTCATTATGCTTATGATGAGTAGTTGCTTATTGTCAACTCCTTCCATAGCACAAGTGGTAGTCAATGATCCTGTAGCAACAAGACAGGCTGTCATTACTTGTGGCAATGCTCGTTTTACGGTTCTTACTCCAGAGATGATAAGAGTGGAGTATAGCGAACAGGCAAAGTTTGAGGACCGAGCGACCTTCACCATTGTCAATCGTAAGTTGGATGCGCCTCAGTTCACCAAGAGTGAGGATGACACCTATTTATATATAACGACATCCAACCTGAAGCTCAAGTATCGCAAGGGTACCGACCCACGTACGCTTCCAGCTTCACCTTCCAATCTTACCATCACCATCTCAGGCAATGGTGTCTCATCAGTTTGGTATCCCGGAAAACCAGATCCTCTCAATCTAAAGGGTACTAGCCGAACGCTGGATGGCCTGATGGGAGAAAGCAAGAGAGCGGAAATGGAAAATGGATTGGTTTCTCGGTCTGGTTGGGCTGTGATAGACGATTCATGGGCATCTCCTCGTTCTGATGGAGGACGTTCTTATGCCTTGTCTCCTAATAGTGATATGGGGTATCCTTGGTGGACACAACGTGCCGACAATCATGCCATGGATACTTACGTGCTTGGTTACGGACATAATTACAAGAAGGCACTTGCTGATTACACTAAGATAGCGGGCAACATCCCTTTGCCTCCAAATTACGTCTTTGGCTACTGGTATAGCAAGTATTCTTCTTACTCGGCAGATGACTACCGTAATATCATGAGTGACTTGAAGACCAACAAGATACCTACCGATGTGATGGTCATAGATATGGATTGGCACTGGAATGGCAATGCTTACAGTCAGTCGGAAGGACGTGGTGGATGGACTGGGTGGTCATGGAACACCAATCTCATTCCTAATCCAAAAGGTCTTCTCTCTGAGATGCACTCACAAAATTTTAAGACTGCGCTCAATTTGCATCCTGCCGATGGTATCAATCAGATAGAGTCGCCTACTTATTTCGCTGCCATGAACAGTGAATTAGGTGGCAAGTACCTGAATGACAGCCGCAATAATATCAATTGGAGTCTTGACTACACTGACTTTACAAAGTCATTCTTCAAGAACATCATTCGTGACCATGAGAGCGAGGGTGTGGATTTCTGGTGGCTAGATTGGCAACAATATCTTACCAGTCCGTATACCAACTCGTTGAGTGAGACTTTTTGGTGCAATTATGTCTTCTTCAATGAAGCAGCCAAGCGTACAGGTCATCGCCCTGTTATCTTCCATCGTTGGGGAGGTCTAGGTAGTCATCGTTATCAGATAGGTTTCTCGGGCGATGCCAACATCAGCTATGAGGCATTGGCTTTTGAGCCTTACTTCACCGCCACAGCCTCGAATGTAGGTTATGGCTATTGGGGACATGACTTAGGAGGACATATGTTCTCCAACGAAGAGTTGGTGAATAATCCTAACTTGGTGTTGCGATGGATTCAGTTTGGAGTATTTACTCCTATATTCCGTACTCATGCTACCAATGATTCTCGCATAGAGCGTCGTATTTGGAAATTCCCCAATTTCCCTACCATCCTAGAAGCGGTACGCTTGCGCTATTCGCTGTTCCCTTATATCTATACGATGGCTCGTAAGACCTATGACACTGGTATATCCATCTGTCGTCCACTCTATTATGAGTATCCTGAGGTAGAAGAGGCATATACATACGATAATGAGTATTTCTTCGGTGACGACATCTTGGTGGCTCCTATCACGGAAAAATCAGATGCAAATGGTATCACGATAAAGGATGTATGGTTGCCAGAAGGAAAATGGTGGAGTGTGTCTACTAATGAACTGATAGAAGGTCCTCGTTTGGTTACCATGTCATTCACAGATAAGCAGATACCTTATTTCTATCGTCAGGGTGCATTGATTCCTAACAATCCTGCAGACGTGATGAATGTTACGGAACGTCCTTCGCAATTGGTGCTCAACATTGTTTCTGGAGAGAATGGCAAAGGTTTCATTTATGAGGATGATGGTGATAATCCTGATTATTCATCTAATTATGCAGAGACTATGCTTAGCCAGACCTTTGATGGTCATGTAGGTGAGTATGTCATTTCTCCTCGCAAGGGTACATCTAAGGAGGCTCCAAGTAGTCGCTCTTATAAATTGTTGATATACAATACAGATAAGCCATTGTCCGCTAAGGTGGATGGAATGCAAGTTACTTTCACTTACAATGCGGAGAGCAAGTGTACTACGATTGAGGTGCCTTCTGCAAGTTGCTCTATGGAGCGTCGCATAGAAGTGGAGTATGCCACAAGTTCTGCTGTGGCAAGTATCACGGCAAATGATGCAAAGGTAGCTTATGACAGTGCCAGCACAAAGTTTATCGCATCTGCCCAATGCTCAAAGAAAATATTGGTAGAGTAATCAAGATAATTATCATAAAATAATTATACTACCCAAATAATAATTTAAAACAACAAAAAATGAAGACATTCCTAAGAAAGACAATTGCACTGGCATGTTTTGCCATGCTGATGCCTCTTTCGCTTCTTGCGCAAGATGTTCTGAAAGTGCACGGAATCGTTACTGACCCTTCGGGTGAACCCCTGATAGGTGTCAATGTAAAGGCTGGTTCGAGCAAATCGAATGCTGTTACCGATTTGGATGGAAAGTATTCCATCGAAGTTTCTCCTAAATCTACGCTTACCTTTTCTTATGTAGGTTTTGAGACTGTTGTGGAATCTGTGAAAGGTCGCCGACAGTTGGATGTTACCATGAAAGAAAGCTCTGATGTTCTTAATGAAGTCGTTGTTATCGGTTATGGTACTATGGACAAGAAAGAGCTTACTTCTGCCATTTCTCACGTAAGCGAGAAAGACTTCCTCACCATCAGTTCCCCTGATGTTTCCATGATGATCCAGGGTAAGGTGTCGGGCGTGAGCATCACCAATACCGCGGTGGGCGACCCAAACAATCAGGCAAGCATCCAGATTCGTGGTGTCTCCTCTCGTGCCGCAGGCAATGGTCCTCTGATTGTGATTGACGGTGTGCCAGGTGGCAACCTCACCAACATCAATCCTAATGACATCGCTTCTTTCGACGTATTGAAGGATGGTGCAGCCTCTGCTATCTATGGTACTCGTGGTTCCAATGGTGTCATCTTGGTAACGACCAAGAAGGGAAGCAAGGACGGCAGAACGCACGCTTCTTACTCTACCTCTTATACTTGGAACACGATGGTGAAAGACCTGAAGATGATGAACGCTCAGGATTTCCGTGATGTTCGTCTGGGATGGGGTGACTCTGGCGTTGACCTCGGCGGTAATGTAGATTGGCTTGATGCCGTCAGCCGTACAGGTACTACCATGCAGCATACCCTGACCCTCAGTGGTGGCAATGACAAGAGCAACTATCGTGTGAGTGCCGATTATCGAGATGCCAAGGGTATCGACCTTCGTTCTCGTCGTCAGGAGTATGGCGCTCGTGCCAACATCATGCATACCACCAAGGGTGGACTCTTCACCATTACTGCCAATGTCGCTCCTCGTGTCATCTACAGCGACAAGGCTGATTACAGCGTATTCAAGGATGCTCTTGAGGCTAACCCAACTACTCCTTTGATGGATCCAGATAATCCGATTCGTTATTATAATTTCAAGGGCCAGGTTGTGGGTTCCAATCCTGTGGAGCGTCAACTCTTGGAGACCGATAAGGATGATATCCGTTTGATTGACTGGGATGGTACCGTTAAATTGAACCTCTTGCCTTTGTTGGCAAAGAATGCATCTGGCAATCATCATCTCTCTACACAGGTGATGTTCGCTGACCATCAGTATACCCACGATGCGTCTTGGTTCCGTCCTTCTACCAGCACCATAGCTATTGAGAGTGGTCGTGAAGGTGAGGCAAGTCGTTCTTCCAGCAAGGAGAGCCAGTATGTAATGGAGTGGCTCACTAATTATAGCGGTAGCTTTGGCAAGCACAATGTGAAGGCTATGGCTGGTTATTCTTATCAGTATTCTCAGTACTCTGGTTTGAATGCATCCAACAAGGATTTTCCTAATGATGCACTTGGTGCGGACAACTTAGGTGCTGGTGAGTTTAATAAGGAAGAAGGTGAGGTAAACATGGGCAGTTACAAGAACGATGCCAAGCTCATCGCTTTCTTCGGTCGTGTAAGTTACGACTATGCAGGCAAATATATGTTTACCGCTTCTCTTCGTCATGAGGGTTCTTCTAAGTTTGGTGCTAACCATAAGTGGGGTAATTTCCCAGCTGTTTCTGCTGGTTGGCGTATCTCTGAGGAGAAATTCATGAAAGGTATCAAGTGGATTAATGATTTGAAGCTTCGTGCCGACTATGGTGTGACGGGTAACCAAAACTTCGATAGCTACAAGTCATTGAATACCATGAATGGATTTGGCTACTATATATATAATGGTAAGTTCTTCCAGGTTTGGGGTCCAGCCAAGAATGTGAACCCTGACTTGATGTGGGAGAAGGGTAAGAACTGGAACGTAGGTATCGACTTCTCTTTGCTCAACAATCGCATCTATGGTTCTTTGAACTACTTCAACCGCAAACAGCAAGACTTGTTGGGTGACTACAAGGTATCTGTTCCTCCATACCTCTTCGACAATACATTCGTCAATGTAGGTACGATGAAGAACTACGGTTTTGAGTTTGACCTCAATTTCCGCCCTGTCACTACCAAGGATTTCTCTTACGACTTCAACCTCATCGGTTCTACCATGCAGAATAAGTTCGTAAGCTTCAGCAACTCCCAGTTTGTAGGTCAGGACTATTATGATGAGGTAGGTACTTCTGATCCATATCCTTACTACAACTTGCAGCGCATTGAGAAGGGCGAGTCTATCGGTAACTTCTATATGTGGAGATATGCTGGTCATACCGAGGATGGCGAGTGGTTGGTCTATGACAAGAGCGGTGACATCATCCGTGCTTCCCAAGCAACGGCAGACGACCGTGTGAAGGTGGGCAATGGTTTGCCTAAGTTTACCTTGTCTTCCAGCCAGAACTTCCGCTATCGCAACTTCGACTTGTCGTTGTTCTTCCGTGGTGCGTTTGGATATGACATCTTCAATATCCACGATTTCTATTATGCCAACCGCAACTTCACTGGCAACCGCTTGCAGAAGGCATACGGCAAGAACTTCAAGATTTCAGGCAATGCCAACCCTGTGGTTTGTGATTACTTCTTGGAGAGAGGTGACTACTTGAAGCTCGACATGATTACATTGGGCTATACGCTCAATTTGCAGAAGTGTCGTTTCATCGACCGCATTAGAGTATATGGTACTGTAAAGAACGTGTTCACCCTCACCAAGTTTAGCGGTGTAGATCCTTCTACCTATCAGGTGAACGGACTCACCCCAAGTGGACAAGGTTCTCGCGACTACTATCCATCTACCCGCCAGTTTATCATTGGCTTGAACGTAGATATCTGATAATCATCTAAAAATATAGAAACAATGAAAATATTCAATTATATTGTATCTGCTGCTTTTGGTACACTTGCCATGACAAGTTGTACTGATTTGAGCGAGAAGCTCTACGATCAGGTGGCATCAGAGAACTATTATAATACCAAGAACGATGTGGTCAGAGCCACATTCCGTCCTTTTGAGCATGCTTACTGGAGCATAGAGAGTCGTCATGTGCTCAACGAGCTTACTGCCGACCAACTGATTACTCCTACCCGTGATGGTTGGTGGGATGATGGTGGAAAATGGCGTAGATACCACTATCATGAGTATAATGTAGAGGACGGAGGTGATTGCCAGACCGAATGGAATGGCTGCTTCCAGGGTATCATGCAGAGTTGTAAGGTCATAGAGGACTTAGGTACGCTTTCTTTTGAAAAGTTCGGTTTCTCACAGTCTGAGTTCAACAACCTTACAGCCCAGTGCCGCGTGTTGCGAGCATGGTTCTACCTTCGTTTGCTCGATGGTTTCCGCAATGTGCCATTGGTGACCACAACCACTGGCGCTTCCATGAAGCAAGTGGAGCCTAAGGTAATCTACGATTTCATAGAGAGCGAGTTGAAGGAGTGCTTGCCACTTCTTGTTGAGAAGACAGAGCTTGGAACAAACTCTACCCTTCAAGGTCAGTGGACCAAGGCAGGTGCAGCCGCCTTGTTGGTTCGTCTTTATCTTAATGCCCAAGTATATATCGGCGAGGATCATTATACAGAGTGTGCCCAAGTGGCTCAAGACATCTTGGATGGCACGTATGGCAAGTATCAAGTGGCAGACCGTTGGGATGCCGCCTTTGATTGGGACAATGATGCTTGTGATGAGGTAATCTTCGGTTTCCCAGGTGCCCCAGGCTATAGCCATTGGCAGTATGATGGCGATACCTATATGTGGACAGTACCTGCACGTGCCAACTATTATCTCAATGATACCAAGAACAAGGCAGGTGGTCATAACACGAAGTATGCAGCTTCTCCAAGCTATGCGCCTAACGGTACGATGTATAAGTACGACTTGGGTATGCCTATCCAGAAATTCAAGAAATATCCAGACGATGAGCGTCTGAAGCTCTATCGCAACTTGGGTAACAGCAAGCGTGAGGGTATGTTCTTGTATGGCTACTTGGAGTATAAGGATGAGAATGGAGCTACCAAGCGTGTAAAGGCACCAGAGGTAGATTATGAGTTGTATATCCGTGATGCTGTGGGCAAGTTCCAGAGCACTCCTCCTACCAAGTGGCTATCTGCAACCTCTTCTACCTTGCGTGATGGTGACCATAACTCAGGTTGGCATTTCGTAAAATATCCTCTTTATAGCGATGATGATGAGCATCAGTTGGAGAGCGATTATACAGAGATTCGTTTGCCAGAGATTATCTACTCGCTCGCAGAGTGCAAACTTCGTCAAGGCAAGCCAGAGGAGGCAGGTAAGTTGCTCAACAGCGTGCGCAAGCGTAATTATCCTGCTGCTGATTATGAGGAGTATCTCTATGCGCCTGAGGGTAATGCCAAGCTTGACCTGGACGAGATGCTCGATGAGTGGGGACGTGAGTTCTTCGCAGAGAGCCGTCGCCGTATCGACCTCATCCGCTATGGCAAGTTCTCTTCTGGTACCTGGTGGGACAAGACTCCAGATGCCGACAAACATACAGAGATTTGGCCTATCATGCGTGATGTCTTGAATGCAAACCACGAGTTGGTTCAGAATCCTGGTTATAATAAGTAAACCATTTTTTAATAAGATACAATTATGAAACGAAATATTCAATTGAAGCAATTCAGCCTCAGCTTGTTTATTTTTTCTCTCCTGATGACCTTGTTTACTGGTTGTGATGGCGAGAAAGACTTGAAGATCATTGATGGTAATCTGCCAATTAAGACTTCTACATTGTTCATGGTGGGCGATGCTACGCCTAATGGTTGGAGTATAGACGATCCTACACCTTTTACTCAAAATGCAGATGATCCTATGCTCTGTACTTGGGAGGGCACTCTCAACATGGGAGAGATGAAACTCTGTCTTCAGTCAGGTAGTTGGGACAATCCATTTATCCATCCTGCTAACGACCAAGAGACTATCTCTAAGTCTAATGTCAGTGGACAGACTTTCGTGATGTGGGCAGGCGACCCTGATAACAAGTGGAGAGTTACAGATGCTGGTAAATATCGTCTTACGTTTGATATGCGCAATTGGACCATGTCTACCGAATACCTCGGTGAGAAAGAAAAGCCAGCTGTTGAGCCTATATCTTTAGAACACCTGTATATTATCGGAACCGCTACTCCTGGTGGCTGGGACTGGGGACAGGCAACTGCACTTACGAAGAGTTCTGGCTACATCTTTGTATACGAAGGAGAATTAAAGACAGGTGAAGTGAAATTTAGTGGCGAAAAAGATTGGGGTGCTTCCTTCATCCACTGCCCTTCAGATGGTGTCAAGATTAACAAGGATGGTGTAGAGGACGAGAAGTTCGAATATTACGCTGGTGGTAACGACAACAAGTGGAAAGTAGAGGTACAGGGCAAGTATCGCTTAACCTTGGATCTTGAGCACTGGACCATCAAGTCTGAGTTCTTGGGTGAGCTTCAGAAAGAAACACATATCTATATGATAGGTGATGCTACCGCAGGTGGTTGGGCTTGGGACAACGCGCAAGAGTTTACCCAGGATGCATCTAACAAGGATGTATTTACATGGGAAGGTCAACTCACGGAGGGTACATTTAAGATGAGTGAGGAGAAAGATTTCAACGCTCCTTTCTATCGTCCTTCTTCTGCCAATGTCACAGTAGATGCTAGTGGAGTTTCGGCTTCAGATATGGTCTTCACGGCAAGTCCTGACGACCAGTGGAAAGTAACAGAGGCAGGTACTTATCAAATCACCATTGACATCAACAACAAAACGATAAAGGTGGTAAAGAAATAATCAATTAAAACGATTAGAAAAATGAAAAAAACAATATTATTTTCCATGGCGATAGCTGCCGTTTCTCTGTTTGGCTCTTGTGCCAATGATGTGGAAATGAACTATCCTTCTACTCACAAGCTATCCAACCTTCCTGTAGTGGAAGGTGTCCACGATGGTGTGAAGGCTCCTCTCTATTGGAGTGTATATGAGTATTGCATGTTGCAAAACGCTAAAGGTATAAGCAACAACGATATGGATCTTACCTCCGACCAATGGGATGAACTTATCGACTATGTGGCTACCCAACTCAAGCCATCAGGCTATGACATGATTTGTACGGATGGTTTCATCCCAATGCTTTCCGAGGATGAGAGCGGTTACATGACTCATTATGGTTCTCAGGCTCTCAAGGATATTGCTGCCAAGTGTAAGGCGAAGGGCTTGAAACTGGGTGTCTATGACAATCCTCTCTGGATTCATGGTCCAAGAGAAACCAAGATAGAGGGTACGGAATACACATTCAACGACCTTTTCTATAATGGGGAGAACAAGGATAAGTTGTCTCATCCTACAGCCAAGGATATGTCTTTCTCTTGGGCTGTAGCCGAGAATCCCGGTTGCAAGGAGTATATCGATGGTTTCTTCAAGCATTACAAGGAGATGGGTGTAGAGTTCATCCGAATGGACTTCCTCTCTTGGTATGAGGATGGTCAAGACCGAAATGTGGGTGTCACTGGTCGTGGTTATGGTCGTGAGAACTATGCGCTCGCCATGAGATACATAGCTGAGTCTGCCAAGAAATATGGTATCTTCACCTCACTGGTTATGCCTCACTTGTATGCCGATGCACAGGTAGAGAGCCTTTATGGTAACATGATTCGTATCGTGGCAGATACAGGTACTGGTGGCTGGTGGCACTGCTCTGCCCAGGACAAGGGAAAGTCTTATCGCACATGGCCTAACTGCATGAATATGTTTGATGGATTTACCTATTGGTCGCATATCAGTGGTCGCAACAAGGTGATTCTTGATGGTGACTTCATTCGCCTCAATACTTTCAATACTGATGCCGAGAAGCAGACAGTGGTATCCTTGCAGTTGATGGCAGGTGGTCCTGTGGCAGCTTCTGATCTGCCTACTACCATTGGCAATGACATGAAGTATTATACCAATGCCGAACTTCTTGAACTCAACAAGGATGGCTTCGTAGGCAAGCCTCTCAGCGATAAACTCAACGACAGAAATAATGAAATCTGGTATGGTCAGATGACCAATGGCGATTATGTGCTTGGCATTTTCAATCGTAATGACAACTCTGATCAAATTACAGTGGATTTCAGTACGCTTGGTATACAAGGCGAGAAACAAATTCGCGACCTTTGGGAGCATGTAGACGAGGGTAGTGCCTCTTCTATCACTGTTACCATTCCAGCCCATGGTTGCAAGATTGTAAGACTCAAATAAGTAAATTTAATAATAACTAATTATTATCAGACCAAATGAATAGTAAAAAGAATAAACATAGTGCAACGTCCCTCTCTCGTTTAGGGGGACTGTTGACTAACATCTTGTTGGGGTGCATGATGCTCTTCTCTGTAGGTGCATCTGCTCAGAAAGTATCCTCTCCTGATGGTAACCTAAGTGTTGAATTCTCGCTCACGGGCGATGGTGTTCCTACTTATCAAGTGTCATTCAAGGGCAAGCAAGTCATCAAACCCAGTACATTGGGTATTGAGCTGGCTGAGGAAAACTCATTGATGGACAAGTTTCGTATCAATAAGACCTCTACATCTACCTTTGATGAGACATGGCAACCTGTATGGGGTGAGGAGAAGGAAATTCGCAACCATTACAATGAGCTGTTTGTAGAGATGGAAAAACCATCTAATGGTAGGTTCATGAATTTGCGCTTCCGTGTCTACAATGATGGTGTGGGTTTCCGTTATGAGTTCCCATTGCAAAAATATCTACCTTATTTCGTAGTAAAGGCAGAGCATACTCAGTTTGCCATGACTGGTGACCATAAGGCATGGTGGATTCCTGGTGATTACGATACTCAGGAATATGACTATACAGAATCAAAGCTTTCAGAAATCAGAGGTTTGTTGCAAGGAGCCGTGAGCAGCAATGCTTCGCAGACCATCTTCTCACCTACAGGTGTGCAGACCTCATTGCAGATGAAGACAGCTGATGGCATTTATCTCAATATCCATGAGGCTGCTTTGGTGGATTATTCTTGTATGCATCTCAATTTGGATGACAAGAATCTTGTGTTTACCTCTCAGCTTACTCCAGATGCACAGGGCAACATGGCTCACATGCAGACCCCATGCCATACTCCATGGCGTACCATCATGGTAGTGGATGATGCACGCAAGGTGCTTGCCTCTCGCCTTATTCTCAATCTGAATGAGCCTTGCAAATATTCAGATACTTCATGGATCAAGCCTGTTAAGTACATTGGTGTTTGGTGGGAGATGATTGGTGGTGGCAAACAGTGGTCTTATACATTCGATTTGCCTTCTGTCAAACTTGGTGAGACTGATTATACCAAGGTAAAGCCTCATGGTCAGCATCCTGCCAATACACAGAATGTAAAGAAATATATCGATTTCGCTGCCAAGAATGGCTTCTCTCAGGTGCTTGTTGAGGGCTGGAACATTGGTTGGGAAGACTGGTTTGGTCATAGCAAAGACTATGTGTTCGATTTCCAGACTCCTTATCCTGATTTCGACATTAAGTATCTCAATGACTATGCTCACTCCAAGGGTGTGCGCTTGATGATGCACCATGAGACCTCAGCTTCTGTGCGTAACTATGAGCGTCATTTGGAGGCTGCCTATAATTTGATGAATAAGTATGGCTACAATTCGGTGAAGAGCGGATATGTGGGTAACATCATTCCTCGTGGTGAGCATCACTATGGTCAGTGGCTCAACAATCACTATCTTTATTGCGTAACCGAGGCTGCCAAACACCATATCATGGTCAATGCTCATGAGGCGACTCGCCCTACAGGTCTTTGTCGTACTTATCCTAACTTGATAGGCAATGAATCTGCTCGTGGGACAGAATATGAGTCTTTCGCAGGCAACAAGGCTTTCCATACCACTGTATTGCCTTTCACTCGTTTGCAAGGTGGTCCTATGGATTATACCCCTGGTATCTTGGAGGGCGATATGAACAAGATTGATCCAAGCAAGCATCATCATATCAACTCTACCTTGGCTCGTCAGTTGGCATTGTATGTTACGATGTACAGTCCATTGCAGATGGCAGCTGATATCCCAGAGAACTATGAGAAGTATGCAGATGCCTTCCAGTTTATCAAGGATGTAGCTATCGACTGGGATGAGAGTCGTTATCTTGAGGCTGAGCCTGGTCAGTATATTACCATTGCCCGCAAGGCTAAGGGCGAAGACAAGTGGTTTGTTGGTTGTACAGTGGGTGAGACTCCTCATCAGTCTACCCTGAAACTTGATTTCCTTACACCGGGCAAGAAGTATGTTGCTACAATCTATGCCGATGGCAAGAATGCAAGCTACAAAGCCAATCAGCAGTCATACGTCATCACTAAGCGTGTGGTAACCAATAAATCTACCCTTAAACTGAATGCTGGTGCAGGTGGTGGTTATGCCATCAGTCTCATGCAAAAGTAAAAAGATAGATATATTTTTCTCCCCATACCTATACCTTATTATATATAGGGGTATGGGGAGTTTATGTTCATCATCCTTATAAAATCGTTTTTATGAGAAAACCTTTACTCCTCTTCTTGCCTAAACGTATGATGGTGTTGGCATTGCCCCTCATGCTTTCCCTTTGTAGTTATGCTGCCACAGTTACTTCGCAGTTGTCTGTCAATATGAAAACCGACAAGGCTTGCTATGTACCAGGACAAACTGTTACGTTTGTGGCAGAAGGGAATATTCCTTCTTCGGTCAAGGTGCGTTATCGTCATGGTTCCCATGTGCTTCTTGTCCAAGACTTCTCAGAGGTGGCTAAGAGTAAGCAGTGGACTTGGTTGCCACCATCTACCGATTATCAAGGTTATTTGGTGGAATTGTATACAGAGGGCAGTGGTGTGGAAAATATTCTTGGTACGATAGCCGTAGATGTTTCCAGCAATTGGAAACGTTTTCCACGTTACGGCTTTGTCGCTGACTTTGATAATTACAGCAGTACAGTCGATAAGAACGCCAACATCAAGAGCGAGATGGCATATCTCAATCGATTGCATATCAATGGTGTGCAATTCCAAGACTGGCAGTGGATGCACCATCGACCTGTAAAATTGAATGGTGATGGTTCGCTCACCCAATGGTATACCGATATTAGCAATCGATGTGTAGGCGTGGAATATGTCAAGAACTATATTGCCACACAACATGCTTACGGCATGAAATCCATCTTCTATAACCTTTGCTTTGGTGCATGGAAGGATGCTGCAAACGATGGTGTGAAGTCTCAGTGGGCTTTGATGAAGAAGGATGGTAATGGCAATTATTATCAAGACTATCATGGACTCCCTTCTTCTTGGGCAAGCAATATCTATCTGCAAGTACCGGGCAATGGCGATTGGCAGCAATATATGGTGGAACGAAACAAGGAAGTGTATGGCAATTTTGATTTCGATGGTTTTCAGATAGACCAGTTGGGGTATCGTGGTACTGTGTATGACGCCAATCATCAAAAGGTAGATTTGCCTTCGGGTTATGGCTCATTCATTGATGCCATGAAGCAGGCTCATCCCGAGAAGTCCTTGATTATGAATGCAGTGTCGGGATATGGAACCGAGCAAATCGTCAATAAGAATGTGGATTTCTGCTATAATGAGGTATGGGGCAATGGCAACGGTTATGGCGGAGCACCAGAAGACCAGTTTGCCAATCTCTATGACATCATCGCCACTAACGATCGCTTGAGCGACCATCAGCATCCCACGGTCTTTGCAGCCTATATCAATTACGACAAGGCTGACAATGGCGGCTCGGGCGACCACATGGTCAATACGCCTGGTGCCTTGCTTACCGATGCGGTGATGTTTGCCTTGGGAGGCTCTCACCTAGAGATGGGCGACCACATGCTCACTCGTGAGTATTTCCCAGCGGCTCCTTTGGCGATGAGCGATGAACTGAAGACTGCGCTCGTAAGGTATTACGATTTCCTGACAGCTTATCAGAATTGGTTGCGTGGCGTGTCTTCCAAAGCTGCTTATTCGGCTCATGTGAGTGTGAATGGCAATACGGTGAAGGCATGGCCTCCACAAGCAAACTCCATCGTGACGTTCGCCAAGACCGTGGGCAACAGTGATGTCGTTCATTTCCTCAACTTCTCCAACACCTCCGACCTTTCTTGGCGAGACCTCAATGGTACTCGCCAGAAACCAACCCGGAAGGACAACTTGGCTGTAACCATCCAAACCAATCGTAAGGTGTCTAAGCTATGGGTAGCCAGTCCTGACACTCATGCAGGTGCGGTGCAAGAACTTTCGTTCGAGCAGATGGGCAATCAACTTACCTTTACACTTCCTTCCCTGGAATATTGGACGATGGTGGTCATGGAAGGCGAGAGCCAGGTTTATCTGACGGGTGAGGCTGTGAAGAAAGATGGGTATGGAGCCTACGACCTATCGCAAGCCATACCTTTGAATAAGGCGAGTGGGGGCAACGTCTATAAAACCACGGTATATCTGAAAGGAAACGAGTTGTTCAAGTTTACTGATGGTCGTGATTGGGGATATTGCAAGAGCTATTGCTCGGAGTATGAGAATTATCAATTCAACTCCCATATTCAGTTGGCTCACCTCTCCACTTTTGGCAACGATTACAAGTTTTGTGTGCCAGAGTCGGGCTATTACGACATTACCATCAACCTGGATAGCATGCGAATTGTGGTAAAAAAAGCCGATCCCATGGCGATAGAAGGCGTAACGGCGGATGTCGCTGCCAACAAAAACCATGCTCCTTGGTATTCTTTGGCAGGTGATCGCGCTCCCAATCCTCATAAGGGTATTTATGTGAAAAAAGGCAGGAAGGTTGTTTTCAAGTAACAGGATCCGATCAGAACGGAAATAGAATATTAATTAATAATTAACAACTTAGATTATGAAGACAACTATTACTAGATTTTTGATGTGCTGCATTTTGTTTGCAGTTAGTTTTGTGACCTCTTTCGCAGCAGATAAGCTGATTCTCATAGGAGATGCGGCACCTGATGGTTGGGCATTGAACAATAGTGTGGCGATGCTGAATCAAGGCAATGATGTATGGAAAGTTACCGTACAGTTGAAAGCCGATGAAGGCTTCAAGTTTTTGACAGATACAGACTTTGGTTCATTCCAGTATCGTGCTGGTGACAGCGATGTAATGCTTTCAGACGGTGTGGCAGCCACGCTTTATGATTCAGGCGAGAATGCCAATGACAACAAGTTCAAGGTATCAGCGGCAGCCAACTATGACGTAGTTTGTGACCTTACCAACAAGACAGTGACTGTAACTAGGTCTGCTTATCAGGAGCACGCATTACGCTATGTTGCACTGTGGATGGTCGGTGGTGCTACTCCTGGGGGCTGGTCTATCGGTGATGGTGTGCAGTTGAACCAGCATGAAGATAATCCTTTGGTATATTCTGCTACCACATGGTTGACAACAGGTGAGTTTAAGTTGGCTACTAATAAATATGCTGATTTCGGACAGTCTATGTTCCAAAGAGATGCTGCTGATGCTACCAAGATGGTATTGGGTGGCGATGACAACAAGTGGAACATCACCGAGCCAGCCACCTATGATGTAGAGGTGAATGTCGCTGACATGACAATCTCTCTCAAGAAACACTATGATGGCTTTAAGGCAGATTGCATGTTGATACTGGGTGATGCTGTGAAGAGCGGCTGGGATATGAGCAACAGTGTGGCAATGTTGGAAGGTGAACCAGGCGTATGGACTGCTACCGTTTACTTGGCTGCCGACCAAGGCTTCAAGTTCTATGCCGAGAACGACATCTTCAATGGCTTCCAGTATCGTGCCGCAGGTGAAGAGAATGTAACATTGGCAGAAGGTGCGGCTACATCTTTGGTTTCTTCAGAGGTGAATCGCAATGACAGCAAGTTCCAGGTGGCTGAGGCTGGCAACTATGTCATCACTTGCGACCTCAATGCAGGAACAATCACAGTGAAGAAGGCTGACTATCAGGACAACGAAATCGTATATGCAGCTTTGTGGTTGGTTGGTGATGCTACAGAGAATGGCTGGGATTTAGGACAGCCTGTCGTATTGGCTCAGGATGCTTCCAACCCAATGGTTTATACTGCCACTGCTGACTTGAAGGAAGGTGAGTTGCAGGTAGTAGTCAACAAGTTTACTAGCTATAATTCTGATGTCTATGTAAGCGATGCAACAGATGCCACCAAGGCTATTCGTGTAAATAAAGATAGTGAGAAGAATAACTGGAAGATTACCGAGGCTGGCAAGTATGATGTGAAGTTGAATGTGCTTGACAACACCATGTCGATTATCAAGAATATTCCTTCTGCTATCTCTTCTGTCAACGCCAATGGGGAGCAAGCTCCTGTAGAATATTACACATTGGAAGGTATGCGTGTGAACCAACCAGTAAAGGGTATCTGCATCATGCGCCAAGGTAATAAGGTCGTAAAAGTAAGTAATAAGTAGTTAGCATAATTTGCTTGGTTTTAGGTTAAGGTATGCCATGTCGGATGGCATACCTTTTCTGTATCTATAACTCGTACTAGGGGGCAAATATTCCCCCAAAAACGCTGCAGGTAATGCTTTCAAGCCCTTATTTTTCCCTTTTTTGTCAAATATGTAACAAAAAGGACACTTGTTTCGATTTTTTTCATAAGTTAGCAGATGGAAAAAGAATGTATAACATTTTGCCATCTATG
>OASE01000185.1_pt1 | contig 19405 bp, 17 predicted proteins | sample 1494851 | NCBI WGS metagenome assembly OASE01 (sample SAMEA3360680, study PRJEB22359) | human gut metagenome | biome: ENVO:urban biome; feature: ENVO:human-associated habitat; material: ENVO:feces | place: Bangladesh | collected 2011 | reverse complement strand
TGTGCCGTGTGGCAGCGTGCAGGTTGTGTAGGTTGTGTGTAGGTGGATTTGGTAGCATCTTACACTGCGTAAGATATTGATAGCCAATGAGTTATGACGCATTTGTGTAAGATGTAAGATATTCGGTATATAGAGCTATTGTAGCATTGTAAGCTAAATTGCACATATTTATAAGTGTTCAGTTAATGCCTTCAGCGGGAGCACGCATTAACAGAACAATCCTGTTTTAGGGGGCCTAAATATGTTTTTTCGGTTTTAGTATATGATTTTATGTGCGAAACGTGACAGATGTAATTTTTTATTACTATGTTTGTAAACAAAATGAGATGCAGGAATATATGGTGAAAGACAAATTTTCGATAAGACTGAAAGAAGCACGGCTGATGATGGGCTTCAGTATGGACAAACTTGTGGAGCGCGCTGGTGGCGCCATTACCAAGCAGAGCATATCCCGCTATGAGAGAGGCATAATGCACCCAAAGCATAATGCGGAGGCCTCCTTGGCCAAGGCTCTCAACATCAGCATGGATTATTTCAATGGCACCAATCTTAAGATAGATCTGCCTATGCTTCGTACCACCTCAGGTAACCAACTGACAGAAGAGGAACTTGTTGCTTTAGAAGCCAAACTCTCCTTTTGGGCAGAGCAATACCTCGACAAAGAGAAGAAGGCTGGTGTTTCCACTTCTTTTACAAATCCAATTCCGAAGACCCCAGTCTCTGAATTGGAAGACATCATACGCATGGCCAACTTCCTTCGACAGGAATGGCACTGTGGCGACGGGCCCTTGCCATGTATATTGCGACTGTTGGAGCGAAAAGGCATCAAAATTTTGATAGCAGAACTTCCTGGCGATGTGTGGGGAGTGAGCACGTGGGCCGACAAAGTTCATCCTCTCATCGTGATAGACCCGTGTCCCAAAAAGACTACCACAGACCGTATCCGCTTTACTGCGGCACACGAGCTGGCCCATCTGCTCCTCACCTTTCCGGAAAGTTTAGAGCCGGCACAAATAGAGAAACTATGCAATATGTTTGCCGGATTTTTCCTGTTCCCGAAGGACACGTTCATCGACGAGATGGGTAGTACCAAACGCGCGCAGCTCACACTAGAAGAACTGATAGACCTCAAGGAGGTGTATGGTGTGTCGGTTTCCGCTCAAGTGCACGAGGCCAAGGACTTACAGATGATATCCGATGAGCACTACAATTGGTGGTACAACGAGCGAATTAAAAAGAACCGCATGGAGACAGGGTGGGGAGACTACAAAATTCCTGAAACGATTGGCAGAGAGAGAAGGATAGATTCGAGAATAGGGAATGAAAGAAAAGAAATAAGTTCATTGCCTTTGAACCGCCAGCAGTAGGTCCGTCTTTGCTTTTATTGTGTAGTGGTACACCGTTCTCGCTATTATGAACGTGAAGTGGTGATGCACAAGTAACCATTGCAAATAGGGTAAGTCAGGTTTGCTTTTAATATATTAAGTAAATGATAAATTGAAGAATTATGAGAATACATTTAGAACTAACGCCTAATACGAAGCCAGTTCCTTTTGAATATCAGCAGAAGTTGGTTGGGACGATTCATAAATGGATAGGCAACAATTCCATTCATGACAAAATATCGTTGTATTCTTTCTCTTGGCTTAACGGAGGAAGAATGAAAGACAATGCATTGCAATTTAGGAATGGCGCAACGATGTTCATCAGTTTCTATGACGAACAGATAGTCAAACAAATAGTCAAGGCAATACTTCAAGAACCAGAGATGTTTTGTGGTTTAGTGGTATCTGGCGTCAGCATTGACAATGATCCACAACTGAATGACTGCGATTTGTTTAACTGTGCAAGTCCAATTCTCATCAAACGGAAATTGGCTGATGGCAGCATTAAGCAATTCAATTTCAGCGATGCCGAAGCTAATCAATACTTAAAGGAGACTTTGCTTTCAAAAATGCGAGAAGCAGGACTGGAAGATGATACATTGGATATAAGATTTGATACTTCTTATAATAAGAAGAAATTGAAACTGGTACGCTATCATGGTATCGGAAACAAAGCCAGTATATGTCCTGTTATCATTAAAGCGAAGCCCGAGACAAAACTTTTTGCTTGGAACGTGGGCCTTGGCAATAGTACGGGTATTGGATTTGGTGCAATTTACTAATCATAAAAGATAATGACTATGTATATCGTAACATATAAAGGCCAGTTTGGCTTTATAAAACCATGGACTGCTGTTAGAGACGGAGAGACATTTAGCCAGCAATTTCTCACTCCTTCTATAATAGAAGGTATAGAGAAAAAGCTATTTCCCGAATTATTGAATATCCCAGGGATACACAAGATCGTTAGACATAAACTCAGATATGAGGCAATGGACTCTCAACAAGAAGTGACGCAGGCAAGAGGTTGGGAATACAAAAACAGGACATTCATAAGAACCCGCTCCATTTTGCGGCGTTCCGTTCTCCTTCACCCCGTGCTCTGCATAGCTTTTGAAAGTGAAGAAGATGCCCTTATTGCATCTCAGCAGCATGTATGCGTGTGCAGGAATGAGGATATGCTCTTACCTGATGCAGAGATACTTAAACTGACAGAAGAAGAATTCAAGCAATTGCCAGGCTTTGAGTTGTGCTTTGGCAATTCCGATCAATCTTTTTTGGTAGGCTATAATCGTTTTGACAAGAGTAAACCCATGTATGGTTGGTTGGAATACAATGGGCAGACGCTATGATAAAAGTGTAGTCTATGAATATCCATCAAGAAATATTGGCGAAGGGAGAACGAAATGGGCGTATATGTTTGTTTCAGCACCTGAAGAATGTAGCTGATATAGCTGCTGTTGTGGCCAATCATGCTGGTCTTGACGAACACATCGCCATTGAGGGAGCATTGCTTCATGACATCGGAAAAGTAAGTCCTTTGTTCCAAAAGTCGCTGGCTCGTTCCTATAAGAAAAAGCCATGTTCTGTGTTCCGTCATGAGATAGCTTCTCTGTTTTTCCTTTCACTAATCAAAGACGTGCATCGAGATGCTGTAATAGATATGGTAGTAGCTCATCATAAGTCCATGTACAAGGATGTAAGAGAACTTGGCATTTTGGATTTGGATGACAATACTAATTGTTTTGAAGAGCATTCGAAGGGATTTGAAGAATGGAGTCCCATTGCTTTGGAAATATTGGAAAGCCTTGGGCTGAAAACTCATAAGATATCTATTGACGAAGCTGAAGACAACTATGAATATGTTGTAGATTACTGTTGTAACCGCAAGTCAGACTGCTCGAAATGGAGAGGACTGCTGATGGCTTCCGACCATATGGCTTCGGCTATGGAAACAGAGTCGGAGATGCCTTTGAACAAATTGTTCATCAAGCCAGACCTGTCTTTTTACAACAGACAAAGTCAGCTCTATCCATTGTCCATGATTTCTGCGGAAAGTAAGAAAAAGCACACTCTGGTTACAGCGCCGACTGGAGCGGGAAAGACTGATTTCTTGTTGCGTCGTTGTCAAGGACGTGTATTTTATACCCTGCCCTTTCAAGCATCAATTAATGCGATGTATGATAGAATCAAGGCTGACTTGTCTGATACCAATGCGCAAGTCTATCTTCAGCATGCAGCTTCCAACCTAAAGGTGAAAGGCGGAAAGGTAGAAGAAAGCATTATGCAACGGCATGTGGGTGCATCGGTCAAAATCTTGACACCTCACCAAATGGCTTCTATTGTTTTTGGCATCAAAGGCTACGAGGCAATGGCTATGGACTTGCGAGGGTGTGATGTAATTCTGGATGAAATACATACATATTCTGATGCTATACAATCTATAGTGCTGCGCATCATCGAAATTTTGATAGCTTTGGATTGTAGAGTACATGTAGGAACAGCAACCATGCCAACTGAATTATATAAAAGGATATTGGAGTTGCTGGGAGGGCCGAGTGAGGTATATGAGGTAAAGCTTGCCCCTAATACTCTCGCATCTTTTAATCGTCACCAAATCTACAAGTTGGCCAGTCGTGAAGATGCTTTTGAGGTTATATCCTCAGCGGTAAAGAAACATTCTAAACTGCTCATCGTATGTAACCAGGTGAAAAGGGCGCAAGAGTTTTATGAAGAGATAGACGAACTCTACCCAGATATTAGAAAGATGCTCATTCATAGTAGGTATAAACGGAATGACAGAGCAAGGCTGGAAACTGACTTGCGTACAGATTTCAATATACTGGAGGATACACCATGCATAGTTGTGTCAACACAGGTCGTTGAGGTAAGTCTTGACATCAGCTTCGATGTGATGGTTACAGAATGTGCTCCAATTGATGCTCTTGTACAACGTTTCGGACGCATCAACAGAAAACGCAGCCTGGAAACCATAGGGCATTATAAGCCCATCTATGTTATTTCGCCCCCGGAGAATGAAAAGGAAGCCTTGCCCTACAGCTTGGACGTGTTAAAAGGAACGTTTGAGGTCTTGCCAGATAATGGGCAAGTTATGGAAGAAGAACACATTCAAGAGATGATAGACAAGGTGTATCCTAAAGTGATGTTTCAAAATATTGACTATACGGGGGTGGCATTTTTGCATGGAAAATGGCAATTGAAGGCACTTTGCCACCAAGCAAGATCAGCGCTGCTCGAGACGCTCGACATCAACTCGGCAGTTTGCATTGCCGAAAAGGATAAGGAAAAATACCTGCAAGGAACAGGAATGGAACGTGCGGAAATGGAAATTCCAGTGAGCTACCATTCCATAGCCCATAGGAATCTTGACCAACTTAATGTGGGAACACGTCCTTTTGTCATACCTGACAAAGGTTATGATCACGAAAAAGGATTGTTGCCGGATTATTGTAAGACAGAATATTATCAAACATTTGAAATTCTATAGTATATGATTACATCAGCAATAGGCAAAATGTTTCTGGAAGCCTACAATGAGGAATATGGCACCCACTATGATGCCCGAACTTTCTTCATAGAGCAGTTCTATCCCTTGTTTTTCGATCAAAACAAGTACATGATGACTGCAGGCAACTCTCCTTTGGAAAATCCTAAGCTAAGTTGGGATGACATGATAAAAGGGAAAAAAGATTATGAAACTCCAGAACAACGAAAAACTCGTTTTGACAAACTGTTGAAGAAAATCGAAGATAGCGAAGCTGATGCGAGCATTGCAAGAGGTTTCCCTTCGTTAGACACAGCCGCGACTACGTCTGGACAAGTGACCAATGTAGTATTGCCACATGAAAAGGAAAATATCTTTGCTTCATGGATCGGAGATGCTCTTGGGGTTGGTGTACAAGGAGGCTTTTCTATTTTATTTAGTCACAAGGGCATTCTTCTTGATATATATAAGGGCTGGAAACTTTATCGCAAGTGCCTCAATGAAACTTCCATGTTAAAAGGCAACCAAATCAATACATGGAACGGACAATGGCTATCACATTATTACGATACAAGAATTTATGATGAAGAGCAACCACTGGCAGGATATAATCCATATGTTGCCAATAAAGATGGAGTCCAAAGTATTGACACCCAAACATGGATAAAGGTACTTATTGGAGTTTCAAGGAAATACAAAAATGCTCAAATCTTAGGTTATGTTTATAGCATAGGGCAAACTAACACTACAATAGGTTTTATACCTTTTGACCTTGGTCAAATTCGCCGTCCTATCCATTTGTATGAGAAACTGTTTGGTACGACCCAAGGAAGAAACGCAGAATCCTTGTGGAATACAGCCTTTGGCTTTAGAACAGCATGTACTGCAGGAGTTATTGGCATCAAAGCCATGGAACCCAAAGGGCTTAGGGATTATGTGTACCCTAAAGGCGACAAAGCCCCAAAGCAACCCAAAGCACCGAAGAATGAAACAGAAACAATCAACTTTAATGTATATAAAATTTGGATATTAGCTATGTTGAATAACGAAGATTTATGGGATAAGTCCCAAGAGTTGGCTGAGTTGCTGAACGAAGCCTCTACAGACAAGGACAAGTCGATCAGCACCAAACGCAAAAATTTGGTGGAGACGATGCTTGGTGCTTCAAATAAGAAGCAATTTATAGCGGCAGCAACAGAGGTCGTTCCATTTATTGGAAAGACAAATGAGTTCAAGGATATTGTAAAAGAAGTTCACAGTATGCCAACAGATAATGTGCCATACTTTTTGACTCTTTTGCGATTTCAGTACAAGACTTTGTAATAACAATTAATATAGAAAACTATGAATAAGAATTCTTTCATTTATTTGCGTGGTTGCAAGCATGCAGCATTTACGGTGTTCTGTGTGGAAGACGGTCAGAAATTTTACTATGACCCACAGTTCAATGTAAGAGTACCATACTCCAGTGGACAACAAGTAAAGCGTTCAATCATGGGTAAGCTTAATGAGGTCCTCAACGTTGAACCTTCTCCCACAGAGTTTTATTTTGACGTTGATAAAAAAGGAGCGCTCAAGGAGGGTGAAGTCCTTTCATCATGCGACCCACATTATGTCGACCAATTGTTGGGCGGTTGGATGAGAACTCCTAAAGGTGGAAAGGAAAAGGCTGTAAAACGCAGAAGCCCTTTAAGTATTTCGGCCATGACACCGCTTCATCCTCTTTTGGCTTCAGTTCCTAAAGAGAACATTTCCTTTGATCGTTCTGACAGGCCGAATGTGCACAAGGTAGTTGTAAGAGACGCAAGTGGAAATGTTCTTACTGATGAGCAAGTAAGTAATTTCTTGAATGGCAGTGATAGAAGCCTTTATCGTAAATGGATTCCAGACAATACTCGTGCAACGGGTCTGTTTGTCTATGATGTTGCTATCGACTTACGCCGCTTATTCTGTGTGCCAACTAACCAGTTGGAACCTGAGATAACTTCCGATATGGTTGAGACGTTAAAGAATGATGGCTGGAAAGTTGTAAATACGGTATTTGGAGAATGCTTGTTGATGCCAAAGGAACAGCGAGAGAAAATAATTCCTGCCATCGCAGACGCTTTGATTGACTGGCATATAACATCAAATCAAGCAAGAACATTCAGCTTGATGGAAACACTGGCCATTGCTATCAGCGATAATGCTAACACATTGGCTGCTGCCATTCGTGCCAAGCTCATTGATGGTGACAATGACTCGAAACCAAAGGCTAAACCCATCATCGATGAGCACGCAGGAGCTGCAACTTACGTCACGCTGCCATGTGCAAGTTATATTGTAACAGAAACAGAGAGCGCCGATGCTTTGGAAAAAGCCAAGCAAGACCTTGTTAATCGTATGCTGACTTTCGATTACGAGAATCAGCTATAGCTACTATATGTGGAGGCTCTTTCTGCATAGGTGAGAGCCTCCATCTTAATCTTTACTTATGATAGTAACAGGCACTCATTTCAATTATTACCAGTTGTGTCATCGCAAACTTTGGCTCTTTTCCAATGGTATTAACATGGAGCAGGAATCCGAATTGGTTTATGAGGGAAAACTGGTGCATGAAAATTGTTATCCGCAAAGAAACTCTAGGTACGAGGAAGTAGAGATTGATGGCATTAAGGTGGATTACTATGACGCGAAGAACAAGGTTATTCATGAGATTAAAAAATCCAATAAGGCTGATAAAGCTCATGAATGGCAATTGAAATACTATATGTACGTGTTTGAACGACATGGCATTGTTGGAGTGAGTGGCGTCCTGGAATATCCGCTCTTGCGCAAGACGCAAAAAGTTCTTCTTTCTGATGTCGATAGGGAGGAAATTCAAGAGATAACAAAGGATATTTCAAACATTATTTCGCAAGAGACATGTCCGCCACGAGTAAAGAAAGGTATCTGCAAAAATTGCAGCTACTTCGATTTTTGTTACATAGATGAACCTGAGGAGGAATAAGGATGAAAAGGAATTTCTATTTGTTTAATCCCGGCATCATGGAGCGTAGGGACAACACCTTGAAGTTTACGCCAATCTTTGTGAACGAAGATAAGGACGAAGTCATGCAACAACCTCGATACATTCCTATTGAGGATGTTGCAGAGTTGTATGCCTTTGGAAGTCTCAGAGCTAATAGTGCTCTTTTCAATTTCTTAGGACAAAGGGGAATACCTGTGCATTTCTTTGATTACTACGAGAATTATACGGGTAGCTTTATGCCTCGCGAAAGTTTGCTCTCTGGCAAAGCCTTGCTGGCTCAAGTTTCTGCTTATCAGAATAAGAATAAAAGAGTGAATTTGGCTCGTAAGTTCATACAAGGAGCGGCATGGAACATGGTTATGAATCTAAATTACTATAATCGTCGAGGCAAAGATCTACAGGAACTCATCGATACCATCAAGCGATTAACGAAAACTCTTGATGATGCCAAGAATGTGGATGAGATTATGGGGGTTGAGGGAAATATCCGTCAGGCATATTATGCTGCATTCGACATTATTCTCGATGATTTTAATATGGGGTCAAGAACCAAGCAGCCTCCAGAGAATGAAGTGAACGCTCTCATCTCCTTTGGCAATATGATGTGTTATACAGAAACTCTCAAGGCCATCCATCAGACTCAACTCAATCCAACTATTAGTTTCCTGCATACTCCAGGGGAAAGGCGTTATTCTTTGTGTCTCGACATCTCTGAGATATTTAAGCCTATTATCGTTGATAGGGTTATATTCAAGGTGCTCAACAAGCATGCCTTGGGGTGTCAGCATTTTGATAAGAAGTTGAATAAATGTCTGTTGAACGAAAAAGGCAAAAAAATATTCGTGAAGGCTATGGAAGAACGGTATGACGAAACTTTCCGCCATCGCTCTTTGGGCAGGAATGTCAGTTACAAACATCTCATCAAGCTGGAGTGCTATAAGTTAATGAAAGACTTGTTGGGTATAGAAGATTATAAACCATTCAAAATGTATTGGTAGTTTATGTATGTAATCGTTGTATATGATGTAGGAGAAAAAAGAGTAGGGAAAATGCTGAAGTTATGTCGTCAATATCTCTGTTGGATTCAGAACTCTGTATTGGAAGGAGAACTATCGGAAACCAAGCTGCGAGAGTTGAAAATCAAGATGAAAAACGTCATCGATGAAGCTGAAGACAGTATAATTATTTTTACGAACAAGTTGGGATATAATATGAACAAGCAAATCTTAGGAAAAGAAAGAATGTCAACAGACAATTTCCTATAATAAGTTGTCGATATATATATTCTTATTTCTCTTTTTCGTGTAAAACTCTCAAAATAGTTCTTTGACATGTTGAAACATCAATGAATAACGGGGTTGTCGTATAGCTAGTAAAAGAATATTATTCTACATCGACATATTTTCTTGAACTATTTTTGTACCTTTGAATTATGATTCCCCTTGTATATAAAGGTATCTTACTGAAAAATGCAATGGGTTTTAATCGGACCTTCATGGAATTGAAACTTGGTTTTGCTGATTAGCCATCTTTTCTGACCAATCGTTTTAATCGGACCTTCATGGAATTGAAACTGAACAAATGGCTATTTTCGTCTTGCACATCTTGGTTTTAATCGGACCTTCATGGAATTGAAACCAGGTATAAACCCTTATAATGCTGTTACTTCTGGCCGTTTTAATCGGACCTTCATGGAATTGAAACTATTAAATAACATATTTTCGGTTTATCCTTATTTCTGTTTTAATCGGACCTTCATGGAATTGAAACAGAATATGGAGAAACAAAATAAATTCTTTGAAAAGGTTTTAATCGGACCTTCATGGAATTGAAACATAGCACCGAGCAAAGATGTACCAGCACTAACAGGGGTTTTAATCGGACCTTCATGGAATTGAAACTTATATAGTTCAAGCCGCGTTAAATCCCGCGCTAGAGTTTTAATCGGACCTTCATGGAATTGAAACCGCTGTGGCCCTCGTAATACCCGTTCTCTCTGCCAATGTTTTAATCGGACCTTCATGGAATTGAAACATATGGAAAAGGTCACCCGTCAAAAGGCGAGGATCAAGTTTTAATCGGACCTTCATGGAATTGAAACATCGTTATAATCTTGGATTTCATTTTCATTGGTTGGGGTTTTAATCGGACCTTCATGGAATTGAAACTCTGTATTTGTTGTTGCTATTGCTGTAAGTGCTGCAGTTTTAATCGGACCTTCATGGAATTGAAACAATGAATGTATTGTCCCACAAGGTCGGTGCTTTCGGGTTTTAATCGGACCTTCATGGAATTGAAACCGCCCATCGTCACCCATGCACGCGGCGAGGGGTCGGGTTTTAATCGGACCTTCATGGAATTGAAACAAAGTACTTTATGCGCGCCCAATTCCTTAACACTAAAGTTTTAATCGGACCTTCATGGAATTGAAACAAAATATTTAGTTAGTAATCGGGTACAAATATAGCGTTTTAATCGGACCTTCATGGAATTGAAACCGGGTTTACGGCACCGGTGCTCTTGTCATATGGGTGTTTTAATCGGACCTTCATGGAATTGAAACTTAATTAAAAAATACGACTTGCAAAACGGCGACATGTTTTAATCGGACCTTCATGGAATTGAAACATTCAAATAACCACTGCCGATGGTTCTACTCGTTTGTTTTAATCGGACCTTCATGGAATTGAAACAGACTTTTTGCAACTTGAAAGCTGGTTTGTTGATGGTTTTAATCGGACCTTCATGGAATTGAAACCTAATACTCGCATTGTTCAAGATATTGAAAATAAGTTTTAATCGGACCTTCATGGAATTGAAACGAATCCGGCGTTCGTCATTGACGATGAAAACCGATTGTTTTAATCGGACCTTCATGGAATTGAAACATGCTTGCCATTCAAGACCTTGGCAACGAACCGCGTTTTAATCGGACCTTCATGGAATTGAAACAGTAAACCAAAGCTTACATCACACTTACCAAGTTGGTTTTAATCGGACCTTCATGGAATTGAAACAACGCCTTGTAATATTTAGGATAAGGCGCAAAGGGTTTTAATCGGACCTTCATGGAATTGAAACGCGGCAGAGTGTGACGCATCGGCAGAGCCGTATGGTTTTAATCGGACCTTCATGGAATTGAAACTCTTATTACCAACAATGAATTGGACGAGGCAATACGTTTTAATCGGACCTTCATGGAATTGAAACGTACAATATGTAGTAAGGTATCGGGAGTTATTTCGTTTTAATCGGACCTTCATGGAATTGAAACGATGCTGAATACATGGCCGCCATAAACGATCCCGAGTTTTAATCGGACCTTCATGGAATTGAAACGGAAAAGCAGCGCGACACATGGCCAAAATATTTGGTTTTAATCGGACCTTCATGGAATTGAAACCTCGGCTTATCTTCGTTGCACACAAGCACGACCTCGTTTTAATCGGACCTTCATGGAATTGAAACACGTTTCGGCACGAGAGAGGGAACGAGGAAAACAGGTTTTAATCGGACCTTCATGGAATTGAAACCACGCACACCAGGGCGGAAACGTGCCAAGGCTTTTGTTTTAATCGGACCTTCATGGAATTGAAACGTTGTAACAGGTTGCAATGTTTTCGCGTTGACGGTGTTTTAATCGGACCTTCATGGAATTGAAACTACGTGGCGAACGGTCGGCAAGGCTGTCGTAGCATATGTTTTAATCGGACCTTCATGGAATTGAAACGCAGAAAGAATTTTGGGACAAATTTATTTCAAATGTTTTAATCGGACCTTCATGGAATTGAAACAACTAAAACGCTGCCATCCCGTGCATGATGCTGATGGTTTTAATCGGACCTTCATGGAATTGAAACTTCACTCTGGTCACCCAGCCTTGAGCCTCTGCGTGTTTTAATCGGACCTTCATGGAATTGAAACAACCATATCATGTACTTTTGCGCAGGCACACCGTGTTTTAATCGGACCTTCATGGAATTGAAACTGGGACGCGGACGCCGCACCCGTCACCACGCTCGAGTTTTAATCGGACCTTCATGGAATTGAAACGCTCACCGGGCAGAACAACATGGCCCGCGCATGGCAGTTTTAATCGGACCTTCATGGAATTGAAACTTTGTGCCGCGCGCGCCTTCACGATGTTCCCCGTCGTTTTAATCGGACCTTCATGGAATTGAAACATGATAGCAACAGACAAGGAACTTGCAGAACTTCGCGTTTTAATCGGACCTTCATGGAATTGAAACAAGGCAATAGTCCTGCACACAAGAACTTCGCAGAGGTTTTAATCGGACCTTCATGGAATTGAAACTTGGTTTGCGGCACGCTGACCCCACGCGCTTATTAGGTTTTAATCGGACCTTCATGGAATTGAAACCTCGATAACGCTTAACAGCGGAGAGAAGTATGACGTTTTAATCGGACCTTCATGGAATTGAAACAGTTCTTAATTGCAACCGTCAATTCGTGCGGTCGCTGTTTTAATCGGACCTTCATGGAATTGAAACATGAAAATTTATGTATCGGGCAAGATTTCGGGCTTGGTTTTAATCGGACCTTCATGGAATTGAAACGTGACCATTCGGACACCCACGGCGAAGCCGTATTGTTTTAATCGGACCTTCATGGAATTGAAACACATTCGGCCATCTATTTTTACGGCAGGCATTCGGTAGTTTTAATCGGACCTTCATGGAATTGAAACAGTTGAGAAAGCATGTCTGCAGAATGAACGCGGCAGTTTTAATCGGACCTTCATGGAATTGAAACTCTGTTCGGACCAAGCTTGTTGCTTTTGCAACATGTTTTAATCGGACCTTCATGGAATTGAAACCGTTTATTTGGTCGGCCGCTTGCACAAAGTCGAGTAGTTTTAATCGGACCTTCATGGAATTGAAACGAGTAAAAGTCAGACATAGGGTTACGGAATGCTTCGTTTTAATCGGACCTTCATGGAATTGAAACACAACCCAACAACAACCACACAACAATGACCTACAGTTTTAATCGGACCTTCATGGAATTGAAACTACGTCTAAACTTATTTTTCTTACCTTTGTAGGTGGTTTTAATCGGACCTTCATGGAATTGAAACGCGGCAGCGTGTGAGGCATCGGCAGAACCATAGGGTTTTAATCGGACCTTCATGGAATTGAAACAGTTGTGACAAAGCGTCAGCAGCATGGACACGGCAGGTTTTAATCGGACCTTCATGGAATTGAAACCGTTTTGCATTGTCGTAACGCCTTAAAAGTCAGATGTTTTAATCGGACCTTCATGGAATTGAAACACATTCAAACGAATTCTCATACAAGAAAGCACGCGCGTTTTAATCGGACCTTCATGGAATTGAAACCTCGTCTGAAATTGCGGCCTTATTAACAAATGAAATGTTTTAATCGGACCTTCATGGAATTGAAACTATAATAACCAGTTGCAGGAAGCAACTCATTATTGTTTTAATCGGACCTTCATGGAATTGAAACATGGTGTAAGATGCGAATTTAATAAAATCGGGGTCGTTTTAATCGGACCTTCATGGAATTGAAACGTGTTATTGGGCACTTGAAGAGTTGTGCAAGCACGTTTTAATCGGACCTTCATGGAATTGAAACGTAACAAAGACATGGCGCGAGGACGCGCACCGCTGTTTTAATCGGACCTTCATGGAATTGAAACTACGTTGATAATATGCTACAAGAACGCAAAAAAGGTTTTAATCGGACCTTCATGGAATTGAAACAAAATTGCCGTATATTGTTCAGCAAAATTAGCCTTGTTTTAATCGGACCTTCATGGAATTGAAACTAAGTGTAAGCAAGTGCTACCTTAAAAAAGATGTTGGTTTTAATCGGACCTTCATGGAATTGAAACGCTGTCGCAAACAAACTTGCCACACTGCCCACAAATGTTTTAATCGGACCTTCATGGAATTGAAACTTAGTATTGAGGTTGAAAGAAGCACCGAGGTCGTGTTTTAATCGGACCTTCATGGAATTGAAACATAGTCATCAGTGTAGAAATGTAGCGTTCCTGTGCGTTTTAATCGGACCTTCATGGAATTGAAACTTCATTTTGAATGTGCGCTTTTGCTCGCCAAAACAGAGTTTTAATCGGACCTTCATGGAATTGAAACACGTGCGCGCATGGCTCAGGAGGCAGAACATGCCGGCGTTTTAATCGGACCTTCATGGAATTGAAACATGTAGTCGCAAAGACCACTTTGCAAGCTAGACACGTTTTAATCGGACCTTCATGGAATTGAAACTTTCATTGGATTCCACCAAGGCAACTTTTCTTTATCATGTTTTAATCGGACCTTCATGGAATTGAAACCGAAACATAACGTGCACCTCGCCACGGTAGCCACGTTTTAATCGGACCTTCATGGAATTGAAACTGAGTACAGATGGGATTTTGCCGCTATACGGGCGGTTGTTTTAATCGGACCTTCATGGAATTGAAACGTTGATACGCACATCATTGCACAAGCAACGAAATGTTTTAATCGGACCTTCATGGAATTGAAACGAAGTCCTTTTGCCGTTGCAGTTTGTCGTTATCCGGTTTTAATCGGACCTTCATGGAATTGAAACACTGGCAGCGCATCTGCATGGAGGAGAACATTACCGAGTTTTAATCGGACCTTCATGGAATTGAAACTACTCTGCGCAGTACAAGTAACGAAAAGAGTATTTTTGTTTTAATCGGACCTTCATGGAATTGAAACGTAAGGAGCCAGTTGCCGTCGACTTGGGGGAATGCAGTTTTAATCGGACCTTCATGGAATTGAAACCTCAATACTGCTGCGTTTGCTCGTATGAAGCAATATGTTTTAATCGGACCTTTATGGAATTGAAAATAGTTGGCGTTAAGCACAAAGTCGACGGCGTCCTGCTTTAATCGGACCTTTATGGAATTGAAACCTATTATAAGCCCAGTCCACAAGGATAAAGGCCACGCTTTAATCGGACCTTTATGGAATTGAAACAAGGTTCACCCCACACAGAAGCCTGTGCCATTGCTGCTTTACTCGGACCTTTATGGAATTGAAACTCGGCACAAGTAACCTGAATAGGGTGCAAACAGCGCTTTAATCGGACCTTTATGGAATTGAAACTTCGGACACATTTGGCAGTGGACTGATGGCGTGAGCTTTAATCGAACCTTTATGGACTTGAATTTATTTACTCCATATAGCTCATTTATGTCGCCCCCTGTGTGGGTGCGACGATAGAAACAAGCAGAATGCATACAAATAAAAAGGGTAAACGAAGATGGAAAGTTCGTTTACCCTTTGCTAAATCATTGACTGTTGGTAATTAAAGTTTTCTGCCCTCTGTTTTTGGAGAGACTTTAACCATTGTTTAGTCAGCCGGTTCGAGGCAGGCGTCGAGCAAGGTTTCGATGGCTTCGCGGTCCATGTTCTGGCCAATGAATACGAGCTTTTGCATACGGTCGCCGTAGGTGTCGTCCCAGTCGTTCATGACCGAGGGGTTCTGTGCCTTAAACTGCTCAAATTCCTCGGCTGGCATGGTGGCATACCATTGTCCGGCCTGGCTGAGCGACACTTGCTTGCCAGCCTGCTCAAATACATAACACATGTCACGCTCTGTGCCAAAGTAGCAAATGCCCTTGCAACGAATCACACTCTTGGGCCACAGACGCGCTATGAGCTGGTCGAACTCTACCATGTTGAAGGGACGGCGACGCTTGTATACAAAGGTGCCAATGCCGTATTCGAGTGCTTCGCCCTCTTCCTCGTTCTCAAGGCCGTGGCAGTGCTCATGGTCGTGGTGGTGATGGTGATGTCCGTGTTCGTGATCATGCTCGTGCTCGTGGTCGTGATGCTCGTCATCGTGATGTTTGTGCTCGTCATCGTCGTCATTGCCTTCGACGGCCTCGATCCAGCGCGCCGAAGTAGCTACGCGTTCAAAATCGAAGTCGTTGGTGTTGATCAGACGGTCGAGGTCTACATCGCAGTAGTCGCAAGTGATGATTTCGGCCTTGGGCTGCAACTCGCGCAGAATGGCTTTGATGTGGTCAAGTTCCTGTGCGCTGACCTCAGATGCCTTGTTGAGCAAAATCATGTTGCAGAACTCTACTTGCTGAATAACCAGACTTGCAAGGTCGTCCTCGGCCATCTCCTTCTTGTTGAGATCGTTGCCGCCCGCAAATTCGTCGCGCAGGCGCAAGGCGTCCACTACGGTCACCACGGAGTCGAGTTTGGCAATGCCCTTGGTGGCCAGGTTGGGGTACATGCTGGGGTAGGCACAGATGGTTTGAGCTATGGGGGCCGGTTCGCAGATGCCGCTGGCCTCGATTACGATGTAGTCGAAGCGCTGTTGTGCCACAATGTCGCTGAGTTGCTGCACGAGGTCCATTTTGAGTGTGCAGCAGATGCAGCCGTTTTGCAGGGGTACAAGGCTGTCGTCGCCTTCGCCCACAATGCCGCCTTGTGCTATGAGGCTTGCGTCGATGTTTACCTCGCCAATGTCGTTGACAATGACGGCAAATTTGATGCCTTTCTTGTTAGAAAGTATGCGGTTGAGCAGGGTGGTTTTGCCACTGCCCAGATAGCCTGTGAGCAACAGTACGGGAGTGATATTTGGTGTCATGATATGTTTGTTTTTGCGCGTTAGTGTAATTAGTTGATTGGTAAGTTGGTTAAGTTTTTACGTTACTTGTCACTTTGTGTAGAACGCAAAGAGTGGTGCATAACATATTTGCTTGTTAACCTATGGCTTTGTTAACCGAGAGTCCCGTTTCTAACGGATTTATTCCTTGTATAAAAGGCTCATGTGCCGTAACAGCGCATGAGCCTTTGATAGTAGAGTAGCGTGATGACGCTGGGATAAAACTTATTTCGCAAGCGAAGTGCTGCCAGAGCCAATCATCTGTCCGTCGGCAAAGATGTAGGCAGAGTAGGCGCCGCCGCTGAGGAACTCGCTGACAGGCACGTAGAGTGTGACGTGTACCTCCTGTCCGGAATACTCGATGGTTTTGGCGGCAGAGTAACCAATGGCGCGGTTTTCGTAGTGGAAGGTGCCGCTTTGGTTGACTACTTGCTGACCAGGCTTGAGCAGACGGACGTAGACGGTGCGGTTGCCAGCCGAGGCAGTCACGTTGCGTGTGATGGTGAACGACACGGCAAAGCGGGCAATGTCCTTGCTCTTTTTAGCGCTTTTGCCGTTCTTTTTCAGCGGTGTGATGCTGATGCCCGTGGCGTCGAGCTGTGCCGCTATGGCCACACGCTCGTTGAGGTGTGAATTTTCGGCCTGAATGTTGGAGTTCTCCATGCGCACGCGTTCAGCGTCGGCACGTGCCATGTCACGTTCGCCAATAAGGGCATGGTTGGCTTGCTGCAGCGAGTCGACCTGACGAATGTAGTCGCGCAGTACGGCGCGCACAGTGGCCAGTTCGCGTTTCAGACGCAGAATTTCGGCCGAGCTGTTGGCCTTTGTGTTTCGCAATTCCTTGAGCAGCGCTTCGGCACGTGCCTGCTCCTGGTTGAGCCGGTTGACAAGAGAGTCGTCCTTGATGCCTTTTTTCAGCTCGCCATATTGACTTGCAAACTCGGCATATTGGTTTTCCATTTCCTTTTTGTCGAGTTCGGCCAATTGGCGCAGTTCGGCCAATTCCTTCTCCTTGTCTTCAAGTTTTTTCTTGTCGCCGTTGCAGGCCACAAGGCCGCCAAGCACCGACAGGGTGAACAAGGCAAGCAGCAGATGTGTTATTCTCTTCATCATGTGTGGTGTTTGCCCCAAGGGGAATATGTGTCTTTTTATTCAATAACGGTAGTCCAGCCGTGCACGTCAGGTTCTGTGCCATACTGAATGGCGCGCAGGTGCGTGTAGAGTTTTTCGCTCCATGGGCCCGGTTTGCCGTCCTTTGAAATGACGTAGCTCTTGTGGTTTTCGAGGTCGTCAATTTTACGTATCGGACTGATTACAGCGGCTGTGCCACAAGCGCCGGCCTCCTCGAAGGTAGAAAGTTCCTCTTCGGGTATGGGGCGCACTTCCACCTCCATGCCGAGGTCCTTGGCCAGTTGTTGCAAGCTGCGGTTGGTGATGGAGGGCAGTATAGATGATGACTTGGGCGTGATGTACTTGCCGTCCTTGATGCCGAAGAAGTTGGCAGCGCCGCATTCGTCGATGTATTTCTTTTCCTTGGCATCGAGGTAGAACTCAGAGGCATAGCCGGCGTCGTGAGCCATTTTGTTGGCAGCAAGACTTGCGGCGTAGTTACCACCCACCTTGTAGCGTCCGGTGCCGAGTGGTGCAGCGCGGTCGTACTCACGTATGATAACGTAGTCGTTTGTGGCAAATCCGCCCTTGAAGTAGGGGCCTACCGGGCTGACAAAGATGACGAACAGATATTCGTTGGCGGGGTGAACGCCTACTTGTGCGCCTGTGCCGATGAGCAGCGGACGTATGTAGAGCGAGGCGCCGCTCTCGTAGGGCGGTACAAAACGCTCGTTGAGTTTGACCACCTTCTTGACCATAGCCTCGAAGAGTTCGGTAGGCAGTTCGGGCATCAATATGCCGCGGCAAGTGCTTTGCAGGCGCTCAGCATTGTCCTTGATGCGGAACGCGCGGATTTTGCCGTCGGGGCAGCGGAAGGCTTTCATGCCCTCGAAGGCCTCCTGGCCGTAGTGCAAGGCAGTGGCAGCCATATGTATGTTGATGATTTCGGAAGAGCTTACTTCAATCTCTCCCCATTTGCCGTTGCGGTAGTAGCAGCGCACATTGTAGTCGGTGGGCATGTAACCAAACTTGAGGTTGGCCCAATCAATATTCTGCATATTACTCTGTGTTTAGTTGTGCCGGCAGACGGAATGGCAAGTGCAGGCTTGCCAGAGCTGGTTCTGCCAGTGGCTCAGTTTAATATTGGCGCAAATTTAAGCATTATATTGATAAAGTGTACGTGCTGCATGACTATTTTTAGCATATTGTGTAGTTTGGCCTTGTTGCGTGGTGGACTATGTGAGAGGGAAAGTTGGTTTGCCCAACGGTGGAGATACAACACCAAATTCCTGCTTTCATTACTTTTTGAGCCATTGAATGGCGTGTAATGAAAAATAATGCTGTCAGGTGAAACCATTCTGATATTAAAGCTCACGGATCACACTGATCGCACGGATTTTTCGCTAAGTGCTTTAGCACCACGGAGATGACGGATTTGACGGATTTTGTGAGCATTGCATGCTCACTTCGCTATTAGCCCGTTGCTTGCGGACAAGTTCTTTACTACATAATCTGTGCTTACGTATTTCACTACGGGCACGTTACGATCCAATAGCGGAGTGAGCATGCAATGCTCACAAAATCCGTCAGATCCGTCATTTCCGTGGTGCTAAAGCACTTAGCGAAAAATCCGTGCGATCGGTGTGATCCGTGAGCATGAGTTATAATATCAGAATGGTTTTACTATACTACAAAAACTTACACACCGAGTATCTTACATCTTACACAAATACGTTACAACTCATTGATTATCAAT
>OASE01000183.1_pt1 | contig 19498 bp, 15 predicted proteins | sample 1494851 | NCBI WGS metagenome assembly OASE01 (sample SAMEA3360680, study PRJEB22359) | human gut metagenome | biome: ENVO:urban biome; feature: ENVO:human-associated habitat; material: ENVO:feces | place: Bangladesh | collected 2011 | reverse complement strand
CAGATCCTTTAACAAAAAAACTTGCCAAAAATTTGGTCAATAACATAGAATGCCCCCATTAGAGCTTGCGTTTTCTTGACCTATAGGTCTGTTTTTATGGCATAGGGAGAGCGAATTTCGGGCATAGGGAGAGCGGACTTTCTGTTGCTCCGACACTTTTTTCGGGCTCCCTATACCGTAATTCTCTGCTGTCACCCATCACAACACGCCTGCACATACGATGGGGTGCAGACAGTGCAAATGGGCTGACGCCGTAGCGCTACAAATAGTAACGCTACGGCGTCAGCCCATTAACATATTAGCCCGTTGTCACATTAGCACATGCTCAATCGCGCGCCCCCTTCAGCACCTCGGCGCATCTTTCCATCAGCCATTTCGGGGTGGAAGTGGCGCCACAGATGCCCACACTGCGTGCACCCTCAAACCACTCGGGGCGTATGGCCTCGGGAGTGTCTACAAGATAAGTGCGCGGGTTCACCTTGCGACAAGCCTCGTGCAGCACACGTCCGTTAGAACTTTTGAGTCCGCACACAAACACTATCACGTCGTGGCGTGAGGCAAAGGCGCGAATGTTTGGCAAGCGGTTGGCCACCTGGCGGCAAATGGTGTCGAAGTAGCGAAAATCTTCAACCCGTTCCATGTGCGCTGTAATATAGTCCACAATCTGCCGGAACACCTCAAGCGGTTTGGTAGTTTGAGAGAACAAGGCCACGGGGCGCGAAAAATCTATCTGCGCCGCCTCCTCTACACTCTCTATCACCAGCGCCTCGCCATTAGTCTGTCCCACGAGGCCCAGCACCTCAGCATGTCCGCGTTTGCCGTAGATAACGATTTGCGGGTGCGGATTTTCGGTATACACCTTTTTGATACGCCGTTGCAGTTGCAGCACCACCGGACAGGTGGCATCTATGATGCAGATGCCTCGCTCACGTGCCAGCTCGTAGGTGGCAGGCGGCTCGCCGTGTGCACGCAGCAGCACCTTAGTGCCTTGTGGCAGATGGTTGAGCGCCTCGTGGTCGATGGTTTGCAAACCAGCCTTTCGCAATCGCTCGCATTCGCTGCCATTATGCACAATATCGCCCAAGCAGCAGAGCGCTGCCGACTGGGCCAATTCTTCTTCGGCCTTGCGTATGGCCGTTGTTACACCGAAGCAAAATCCTGATGATTCATCTATCTCTATGTGCATGGAGGGAGTATGGGGTTATGAGGTTATGGGGTTAGGGGGTTATGGGGTTAAAAAGTTACTTTTATCTTTCTGAGCTGTGCCTCGACCGTACATCTGCGAGCGCAGCCGCTACGGCGTCAGCCCATTGTGGCATATTGCCATATTATTATATAACCGAAGTCAATCACTTACTCAAGTTCCTGATTAAACAAGGGCGGGCTGAAGGCCCAATGGAGCACATAGCCCAGGGCAAGCGAAGCGACACCCTGGGTATCGCGTGTTGGAGCAGTCGCGCCCTGTAAGGGCAAAAGCTTTAAGCCATGCCGCAATTATTGCACAAGATATACATACACTTCAGCCCGCCTTGGCCAAATCCGCAGCCCATCACTTAAAGTCCACCGGTATCGTAATCTTAACAGGTGTAGGGTCGCCCTTGTCATCTGTGCCAGGCTTCCATTTAGGCATACGTTTTAGCGCGTCCATGGCAGCCTTGTATATTTTAGCGTCAAAGGCATTCTTCACCTCAAGGTCGGTAGTATAGCCCTTTTCGTCCACAATAAAGCAAATCGTGACAGAGCCCTTTTCATTGCGGTCAATACACTCCTGCGGATAAACGATGTGCTGGTCGAGCCAGCGCATAAAGGCACGCAGTCCGCCCGGAAACTCAGGCATCTGCGACACCTGTTCGGTAGGCACAATCTTCTCCTTGGCTATGGGCAGCGACTTGTCGTGAATGCCCGTAGTGTCCACAATCGGTGTGGTAATAACCTGCTGTTCGGGGTCGTAGTCTATGGGGCCGTCCTGTCCGATGGTTTCGAGCGGAGGCAGTCCGTCAACAATCTTTGGCCTTGCCGACTTGGCACCCGGTGCCGTGCGCACCGTGGGAGCCTGGCGCGCTGTGGCCAGAAACTTCACCTTGTAGCCCTCCTTCAGTTCGGCAGGCTTTTTGGCAAAAGCGTCCTCGGCCTCCTTCATGCCGCGCACAGCCATTATGTGTGCATAGAGGGCCAGCGACCCCTGCGCACCCAGCAAGGCGCCCAAGGTGCCGAGCACAATGATGAGCACACGCCGGTAGCGGGCGCCCGTCTGCTCGCGCAGCTTGTAGGCGCCATACGCTTTGTTGCGGCCCTCAAACACCATGTCGCACCATTCCTTTGAATATATGTCTGACGAATGCACTGTTGTTGCCTCCTATTCGTTATTATTCAGGCGGCGAAGTTACTGAAATCTGCGCGCAATGCAAAACGATAGATTAAAAGACTTGTGCCGCGTAATGATAATATGTATTAAAAAGCCTGCGCTACCCCAGGTGCGCACTCCCAACTGCACCCTGCGTAATGGGGGTGTTTGTCCATGTTTTGCCTATGCCATGGGGATTTTGCCACCAATGCCCATTGCCAACAGTCATATTTGGGTTTGATGGGAATGTAAGATGTTACGGAGTTTGTCTGCATTCTCCGTAACTTTTTACACAGAACATTCTTTTTTCTCAATTAGTATCGTACCTTTGCATACAAAACAGGTTTCGACATGAATAAAGGCTCAATCATTGATACACTGCAACAACAAGGTGGGTTCATAACCACTGGCGAAGTGAAAAGCCGTGGTGAATATGAGCAACTCCGTCACGCTGCAGAAGAGGGGAATTTGGTGCGAATCAGAAAAGGGGTCTATGCAGAAACGTCCGCCTTGGCAAATAATATGATAGATGTTGAGCGGATCGTTCCTCGCGGAGTGCTTTGCCTATATAGCGCATTTTCCCATCATGGACTGTCTACGCAAGTTCCCTCGTCAACTTGCATCGCCATTGATGCCAGGCGCAAAGTTCGTCTGCCTGACTATCCAATCATAGACCTTTACTATTGGAAGAAAGAATATTTGGAGTTTGGCATCATGCAAAAGGAGATATCGGGATATGATGTGCTTATTACAGACCTGGAACGGACAGTTTGCGATGCTGTGAAATACAGAAACAAGATAGGGCTTGATGTCTGTGGCGAAGTTATAGACAGCTATCTGAAAAAAGATAATCGTAATATCTCACTCCTGCATGAGTATGCACAGATATTGAGAGTTAAAAACATATTGACTACATATTTGGAGACAAGATTGTGACAAAGAATATAGGGCGGTCTATTAAGACACGTTTGCTTAACCTTGCCAAAGAGGAGAAGCAAGAGTATATGAAGGTGCTGGTTAGATATTTGCATGAGCGCTTGCTATTCCGCATATCTGCAAGTCCTTACAAAAGTAATTTCCTGCTGAAAGGCAGTTCTTTATTGTTTGCATTGGATGGTTTCAAAGCTCGTCCAACAATCGACATCGACCTGTTAGGGGAGTGCATCAGTAATGAGAGGGAAAGCTTGAAAGAAACGTTCGAGAAAATTTGCAACATAGAATGTGAAGATGATGGCGTTACTTATGATGCAACTTCGCTTGAATTAGAACCGATTGCCGTTGAAAAGAAATATCCAGGCACTTGTGTAAAAGTGGTGGCTCACTTAGATACGATTGTGCAACAGATATCTGTTGATATAGGCTTTGGCGATGTGGTAACGCCTTACCCGCTTTCTTTGGATTATCCGTTGCTGCTGCCCAATGTTCCAGCTGTGGTACTATACGCTTATTCTTTGGAAACATTAATAGCGGAGAAATTTCACGCAATGGTCGACCGTGACGAAAGCAATAGTCGCATGAAAGATTTCTTTGATGTGTATCAGTTGTTTGCCAACCATATAATAGACCGAGAACTACTGTCGGAAGCCATTGTCTGTACATTCAAAAACAGAAATACCCCTTACAGAGCAAACCTTATGCTTTTTAGTGATAAGTTCGCTACAGATACGACACGCAATGCTTTGTGGAAGGCTTTCTTAAAGAAGATACGTTGGAAGGAGCGGCTTGAATTCTCTGTTGTAATGAAGTGCATTAAAGAGAACCTGCAAGAGTATTGGAGTGAAGCAATACTTGGATAAGTCATAAGATGCAAAAGGCAAATAAATAAGGCTACTTGCCTATGCAATGTGGCTTTTTTATTGATGTTTGCCTATGCAATAGGAATAAATTGCCCTTGTTTTGCCTATGCAATGTGACATTTTTATCAATGTTTGCCTATGCAATAGGAACAATTTACCCTTGTTTTGCCTATGCAATGTGATATTTTTATTGCTGTTTGCCTATGCAATAGGAATAAATTGCTCTTATTTTGCCTATGCGTTGTGACATTTTTACAGGCAGGGCGGCCGCCCCAGCCTCAGCTTATGTGAAAAACCACGGCGCCAGCCTTATGTTACTTATGTAGCTTATGTACTTATGTCTCCCGCGGTAAGCGGCACAAGGGCGAACTGCCCTTAAAAACACAGAACAAAGTTTATTACTCCAAATGTCGGATAATATATATTCCTGATCAGTTCACTATAATTGATTTGGGTGGCGCATTGACGAAGTCGGGTGATACATTGCTGTCCGGCCAAACGCCTAAGCACCACGTAGTAATGCTTAGGCGTTTGGCCGGACAGCAATGTATCGTTATCTACAACTTGAAAAACGTCAATATAGCTACGGCGTCAGCCATCAGCTGCACATCAGCATGCCTCGCACGCTTTGCAAGCCTTATTTATTCTTTCGTCTCACATTAAACTTGATGCCCCCAGCTTTGCCAGCGTGGTACGCCATGTCGCTTTTGCCGTCGTGCGTCAGTTTGTACACTTTGAGCATTTCCCCCTCGGCAAACAAGTCGCAGCAGAAAGTATCTCCCACGCTGAGTTGCGCGTTACGGCTCCTCGTTACCTCAAACATATTGTTGCCCATACACCGGAACGTACAGCTGCGGTCGGGCAGCCAGCGCACTATCACCTCGTCGCCAGCCAGCAGTTCATTAGACAAGCACGCTTTGCTGAAAAACATTTCGCTCTGCGATGCAATCGTATGTCCCCCCTTTACAGAAATACCCCCCCGGTTGCAAAAATCTGCAAAATCGTCAAATCCCAAGAAATTAGCGATCACGTTCAGCGTATTTTTGCTGGGTTTGCTTTCCTGGTCGTGAATATACCCCCACATGCGTTTGAGTGTGGTAGTGCTGATATATTCGTGGCATTCGGCAAGCAGCAGTTCGCTCAGATACGCAAAGTCGTGGTTGCGTCGCATTTTAAGCCCGGTCCTTTCCTCTAAGGCATGTAGCAGTTTATCTTTCATTTTAGCAAAAATTCAGTGTCTCTATGGGCTGCAATAGTAGAAGCCTCTCCCGTACCCATTGTTTGGCGGCGTGTTCCTCACCCATTTGTTATGCAAAAGTAGCAATTTGTGCGCACAAAAAGCATACGAGTCTTAAATAGGACAAAAAGGACAATGTAGGATAAGATAGAAGTGTCGTATATTTGCGAGCAAATATTAAATATTAAAGTTAAGCTGGACAGGTGGCAGAATTAGCTCCACTCTTTCAAAACCAAGCTCCGGGCATGCCTGGGGTACCGCCTGTGATGCCGGGAATGTAATAAAACAAACAATTAATAAAACTATTTAGCTATGGAGTTTAAGAGATTATCAGACAAAATAGCGTCTTTGCCTGCAAAGGAGGCATGGTCTTATAAGGGTACGAATAGAATCGAAGAAGATTGTATGTCTCCTTTTGTGAAAGATGTGATCCAAGATATTGCAAAAATTATAGGCTCTGATTTAGATTTTGTGGATGAGGAGCGTTTTATAAGTCCTGACGAGGGAAGATATAGGACAGACCTTATTTTCCGTGATTCAGAAACGGGTGACTTTGTAGTTGTTGAAAATCAGTTAGGCACGACAAATCACGATCATTTGGGTAAGTGTCTTACTTATTTAGCAAATATTCAAGCCAAGAAGGTTGTTTGGATAAGTGAGAATTTCCGTCCAGAGCATATAAAGGCATTAAACACGTTAAATGAAATCACTGGCGATGAGTATGCTTTTTATGCTCTTGAACTCCACTTGATGAAACTTGGTGACGATCCTGAGACATATTATGAATTTAAGGAAATCGTATGTCCGACCAGTGTTAGTAAAGCATCTGGGCAGATTCGTCAGATGAGTAGTGAAAACAGAGAAAAAATGGCTTATTGGGAAAAATTCTTTTCTGAGTTAAAAGAGAACGTTAAAAAAAGTCGTTTTAATCAAGGGCGTACTTTCCACAAGATCGCAATCAACAAAAAGATTTCTGCATATTTTGTCTTTTATTGTAGGAATAACAACGTTTGTCTTCAACTTCTCACAGCAGACGATAGTACTAAGGAAAAGCTCCAACGTATTGCAGAAGATCTTAATAGTCAATTTCACTACGATTTTCAACACTCGGTTGGCGTCAGAAATGATTCCTTAGATAAGTGGGAATATGTTATTCAAGACTTTGATTATGGCTCAGAAATGAAGGAAGCCTTAAAGCAGGTTTGCATTAACATTGATAACGTTCTTGAAAAATCTGTGGAATAAAAGTGTAAATTCTTGTTTAGTTTGTCACTTTGACAAGTAATGTTACAAACATCAAACGAGGCCAAGAACTACATACAATCAGAAGAACAGACTAAAGAACAAGCAAGAAACGATAAGGCTATAGATAATAAGTAGAGAGTGTCGTTATGCTACTGTTCCTGCTTACAACATAATTTAATATAATTCAAATTGACATGAAAAAGAATTTCGTAGGTGAGTTCAGAAAGTACGATAAGATTAATTGTACAATCTTCGATTTGATAGGAGGAGACCTTGAACCCAAACAAACGATGGCTCTTGGGTATCTTTTTAGTAAATCGCGTTCTGCCCTTAATGCTTTTCTGAAACTCATTGGTGTAAAGGTTGCATTTGACAAATGTATCGTTGATTGTGAAGCCCAACGTAAGGAAAAAGACAACAATGACAGAATTGACATTTTGCTTCGCTTATATCAAGATGAACACCCAGCAAAAGCAATTATAATAGAGGCCAAGAGTGTTAAAGCTAAGACCTCTGAAGTTGTTGCCAATAACCAAGTACAGAAGTATGTTAGCTTCCCTCAATTGAAAGGCTTCTCTGATAAGGACACTGTTACATTGACACAAGACGTTAAAACGTTGGTTGAAGGCAGTACTTCTATTACCTGGCTTGAATTGGTTAACGAACTGTCTAAAGATCCCCAAAAAGAACCCATAATTAAAGATTTTATTAACTACATTCTAAACATTAAAGGAAATAATATGAAACATTACGAAGAAGAGATCGTCTCTATTCCCGCAGGAAACTCTTACGAAGCTGTTGTAAGTTCTGGCATATATGAGTGTCCGGTAGAATATAAAAGGAGAAATCCCCAAAATCCTCTATTCATGACGTTTAGAGAAAAGGGTGGCGGGGCTATGAAGACACTGTATAAATTGCTTGACGTTTTAGAACTTGACCTTGACGATGAAGCAAGCATTGAAAAAGTCGATAAACAATTAAATCTAAAAGATAGACTTGATCGTTACAAATCTATTGGAACTTCTACTAAAGGTGTAAAGAGGGTCTATGTGTTAGATATCGATAATGCAATAACATTGCCGATTCCTGTCACTCCTATGGAAAACAATACGCCTATAATTAATTACAAAATCAGTGATTTTATAGGAGAATGTAATACTAATAAAGGAAAATATCGAATCGTTTCGCCTTTTAAGATTGATGGTCACACGCTTCATGTGCCTAGCTCTAGAAAGAATTGCATTCTTAAAAAAGAAGATGGAACCTTGGTAAAAGATTTTTCTTGTAACGCAGGATCTATCGAACTAAATAAGGAATACGTGTATGAATTATTTGTTCAAAGTGACACAAGGTCTATAAGATTGAACAAAATACGTCTTAGTTATAAAGCTGGTTCGTGGAATATGTTCTACGATTATAAGAAGTGATGATTTTATAATAAGCGCAAGTTTAGCAAGTAAGCACCTCATTCAAGTTGTATTGTATGGGGCGCTTATTGTTTTAAGCCTAATGGGTGATAGCATGGTTCTAAAAAGGATAAAAAGGACAATACGACATAATGTCTAAGTGATGTATATTTGTTGGCAATTAATGAAAGTACAACAGCATCGATGGATTTCTTCGCAACCTGGCATGCAAGGTGTATGAGAAATCTCAGATAAAACAGAGATCCCTAAAACCCCTTCTCGTGTGTGAAGACTTTAAGCTTTATGCACAAAGAGACAAAACGCTAATCTTATGAATACACAAATTATCCCCCTAAGTTGGTAAATTGAGGTGTAGACAAAGTTGAGGCCTCAAGACAGATTGTTGGAACTCTTATTGGGCAGGGGCACGCTGCTCGAACAGGGTTCTGCATTAGGAGGGAGGACGCTTCTGTTGACAGCTCTTCCTACAACAAATCAAAGACAAATTGGAGGCCGAAAGCTTGCGGTTCTTTGCATGCCCATTCTATTCTCTGCATTATGGCGAAGATATTTGCGGGTGATCAAATGATTGATTTATGGGATTATTCTTTTCGGTAAAGAAAAGCAACAAACCGAATATCCTTAATTAAGGGTAGCGTCAAAAAACAGGATAAACCATGAATTCAGATATAATTACTCAAATCATCAAATTATGAAATGTTTTAAGTGCGAATACCCCGTATTATAACCCAAGTATTAAGTATAAAGTTTGTCCGCATTGTGAAACTGTTTTGACAGAAGACCAATCCGTTGCAGTCTCAAGTGATGACAACGAATATAATGCGGTAAGTTTTAATAATTCTGTTAAGGAAACAATTAACCCAATTAAAAGTATATATGCTATGCAATGCCCTAAATGTGGAAATATCATTACTAAGGCAGGACAAAAATTCTGCACTAAATGTGGTACAGCTTTGACTACATCACAAGCTAATAATGAAAGCCAGCAGAAAATATCCCCTGTGGATGAAACTGGGAAAAAAGGATTTGTCGACAATGTTACGCACTTTGGAACTTTCTTACGACAAGGTTCTGAAGGCGTGCAACGTGCTGTGCGTCGTGAAGAACAAAGTCGTGTGACAGAAAGAGCACGTGAACTTGGTTTAGAAGTGAGCAAACCTATACAAGGCAATAATGCAAATGCGACAACTTCCATCCCTACACCCACTGAAAGACGTTTGTTAGTTGATACGGATTCAGTTGAGGGTGTAAGCATCGTGCAGGGACGTGCCATATGGAATATTCAAAAAGGACAGGTGGCACGTCTTATAACAGAGGCAGAGTTTGCTAACGCTGGCAGTGGATTGAAGGGCGTAATTGTACAAGAAGGATGTACGGCAATGGTGCTTATTGACGGACAGATAATTAGTCTGCTGCAATCGGGAATTTACACATTCCCGGCTAAAACCGTTGCTGAGATACAGCTAGATGAAAGACAACGTGATATCGAAGCAGAGGCTAAACGCATAGAAGAACGCGAAAAAGAACTCGAGAAACTCGAAATAGAAAAGAAAAAAGAAGAAGAGAAAGAGGCTAACTCATTTCGAAATCGCGGCGTATTTGGAAAAGTTGCTGCTTTTGGACGTGGCGTGATGAATTTCCTTTTTGGGCATAAAAAAGATGAATCACCCGTACAGCATCAAAAGCGTACGGAGAGAATCAAACAAAAGCTCAGTAAAATACCTTCGCCTAAGGTTTGTCGTGTATATCTGGTTAACAACCAAATTATTAATCTCTTATTCGGCTCTATAACAGACGAAAAAGGAGAAATTGCATACACTCCATTAACCATTCCTACCAAACTCGTCGATTTGCAAGTAGGTGTAAGCATGCAGTTGCAAGTAACCAATATGCAGATGTTTGTGCAAAATTACTTGGTAGATAGAACGTCGGTAACAGCCCTCGATTTGCAAGCCCAGTTATTGCCTGCAGTAAATAATACATTAACCCAATTATTGCGTAATCTTGATTATCAGCAAGAAGGCTTGCCTGAACCAATTGTTGAAAATCTTAAGGTCAGAATCCAAAATCATTGCAACGAACGTTTACAAGGCATTGAGGTGGTACGTGTGCTCGATGTTACTGACAAAAGCCGTGATTTTGAGCGCTTCCGTTCTGTGGAGCGCGAACTTTTTGCAACAGAAAAGGAAATAGGCTTTTTGCAACGCACAAATGAGTTTAAGGACCGTTTAGAGGTAGAACAAAACAAGCTCAAGATAAGCCAAGCCACGAATGCAGAGAATCTCCGTCAATCTTTGCAAGCAGTAAACAAAGATAAGTTGCTGAGTGAGGACGAAATGGAGAATTTCGTATTGTTGCTCGCAAGTCAAAAACGTTTACGAGAAGCCAAATCTAAGGAAGAAGAATATGAAGCCCTTATAGATTTGAAGAAGAACCGCTTGGTAAAGGATGACGATATAGAGGCCTTGGCGAACACGTTGGAACAAGGTAAGATATCGCGCGAGAATGTGACAGACATTATGCGTGTGCAGACCGAGCAAAAGTTGGCTTTAACCCAGCAAATAGCAGACTTCCTTATTTCCGATAATGCGATGGATCATGAGTTTGCTAATGAATTGAAGCAAGCACGTCATAAAGGCGAACTCTATGAGGCGGAAATGGAGATTAAGCGTAAGATGGATGCTTATGCAGATGAACGCAGACAGTATGAAGAAGACCATGCGTTTAATCAGCGTCAGCGTAATGACGATTACGACTTTGCTCAGGCACAACGCCAACAGACAGCCGACTTGCAGAACCGTCAAGCCAACGAGGATTACGACTTCCAAAAGCAACAACGCGAGCAGATGTTGCGTGAGCAGCAAACACAAGCTGATTATAGCAGACAGCGCCAAGACAAGTTCGACGACATGGATATACTTGAGCGTAAGGCTGCTATCGCCCAACGCAATATGCAAGCCATGAAAGAGGCTGAACTTGCTGCTCAACGCGAATCGAACCGCAGTGCCGAAAGTATGCATGCGATGGACACCAATGTAGAAATAAATCGCGACAATGCTTTTACGCAAATGTCTGCTGACGAGATACGTGCAGCTCAGTTGTCACGGCTATCGGAAGAAGCACAAGTGGCAATGGCTCAGAGTTATGGTAGCGACAAGGAAAACGAATTGCGTAAGCAGCAGCAAACTGAGCAAAAGGCATTGTACGAACAAATGATGCAGCAACAAAACGCGCAGAATGCACAGCAGCAAGAAATGATGATGCAGATGGCAAAAATGATGCAACAAGGTATGTTGCAAGCTGGCAATCAGCAAATGGCTTCTCAGCAACAAATGTATCAGCAGCAGCAGGCTTTTCAACAGCAACGCTATGACGAACAATTGCAGATAAAGGAGGAGTATCGGGAAAATGCAATGCACCAGCAAAATCGCATGGATCATACGCAAGACCAAGCTTTAGGGCATGTTGGAACCGTTAGTCATGCAGCGGCGCAAAACATCAATTCATTTAAGGGTGTTGCCTCTATGTATGCTCAACAGGTGCCTCAAACGGCAAAGAATACTCCTCAGCAATCGCCAACGCAGAATGCAACTAAGCAATGTCCGGGTTGTGGAGCCCAAATTGATACAGATGAGACTTTTTGTCCTGAATGTGGTTCGAGAGTGTAATTAACTGTCGGTTGCGTGCTTATTGGTCCACTAACTAAAGGGTGGTTTCAACAAGTCGATTTGTGTTCTGTCGCGTGTGTTTCTGTTGAGAATACAAACTGCTGTTTGATTAAGATTGCAAGCGAGTTAGTATCCTTGTTTTAACTTGGCACCATATTCTCACAGAAAAAGATACATGCGACAGGGCACAAAGCAACTAACAGTGAAGCCTTCTAATTTTTCTGGCGAAGATTTGATTTAAGCTTTTATATCTTCTAAATTCAATCTTCACCTTTCTTTTAGACCGCTTTTTGACCTTCCACCGGCTGTGTAGCTCGCTACGCTCCTTCCTCAAGGCAACTGTAGAAACAATCTCATACGACATCCAATATAAATAATTTTAAGCACCTACATTACGCAAATGTTCTTTTATTTAATAATGCTATGACAATGAATTTAGATGATTATGTGAATAGTTTAGGTTCTAGCCTTGATGACATATATAATAATATGGAAACCCATGATGCAAAGGATGCTGCAGCAGAATTTGTATTTTGCCCAGAATGTGGAACTCGAACATCTTCCGAGTCTTTGTTTTGTCCTAACTGTGGGCAATCATTGTGTGAGGATTCTGACGAAGAGAACTTTGATGAGGCTGAACGTGCAGATTATAATAAGGAAATGGGCATTGTTTGGACTGATACAGCACGTCTTGCAGCTAAGTATGGTGTGTTTCAAAGCACTGTGCTACAAGTTATAAACGAATTTGTATCAAATATTGCCGATGAACAGAAATGGGTTCTATTTGATGTGGCACATCTTTGTTTACAGAATGCACCTTGGGTAATGTATGCGCAAGTGTTGAGTGATTTTATAAATAATAATAGTATACAGGCAGGTCCCGAACTTTCTGTTTTTATTATTGGTGGAAATGATGTGATTCCGCAACCTTGTGAACCTAATCCGTCTGCTGAACGTGATGCCCCTTCAGAAAAGTATGTTTATGCAGATTTTTGTTACTGTTTTCCCCAACATGTATCTTGGAATTTTCTAGACTATCGTAAAGCGCTATGCAATATAGGACGTATTCCCCTTGAAACGGGGCAGATGGAAACAGATATATATTCTGACCTGCAAGCTTATTTTAATCTTTCAAATGGTGTTACGTCCGAAGGTGGTATTACCATCAAAAGAGCCACAATGACCACTAATGTAGATTGGATTCCAGCCAGTAGAGAAATGGTGCGTAATTTGCCTTTGTATAAAATGAATGATGAAAAGGACTTTGTACTCGACTTGATGTATCTAAGTCCAAACGTTGGTCCTGAAATGTCTGAGAATATGGCGCATGAATATTATCAGAGTTTAAAGAACTCTGATATGCTCATATTTAATTTGCATGGTGCTGATAAGCCAGAATACTCTGGTTTTTATAGTACAGAAGAGGCATTTACCATTGACACGTTGCAGCAAATAGGTGCTCGCATATTTAATACTGTGGCATGCTTCGGCGGACGATACATAAAGTTTAAGCGTAGTCAAAGTATGTTGCTTTCGGCAATATACGATGCAGGTGTTTTGCTTTATGCGGGTGCTTGCGTTCCCGCATTGGGTAAGTGTGGAAATTTTAAGGCTGATGAAAATTGGCGCATTCGGCCTGCAGCCTATTCCGAATCATTCATGGCACGTTTTTCGGAGTATGAATGTGTTGGTAAAATGAATGCAGGCTTGGCATTCTTGAAAGCAAAATGTGATTATTACAATAGTAGTAGAATAATTGAGGATGATACAGGCATAAAGGCAACTGTATTGATGTTTAATCTTTATGGCAATCCCATGCTTAAGTTCAGGACAAAGGGTTTGCAAGAGCTTCAACCTTTTGACGGCACCATAAAATCTATTCCTTTTAAGTCGACCAATCGTCGTGTGGTGTTCAGTAATACGAAGTCGCTTACGTCTTCTAAGCAATCATTATTAGATGAGGTGCGTTGTGCTGTTGATGCTAATTTACAGAGTATTCATCAAACGGTTGTGGAAAAACTCTATAATCAATTGGGAGTTGAACCACGCGAATTGTCTACGGTAGAGGCCTTTGAAATGTGTGAAGGAAATAAATGCGTGGAAAAAGGCTATTTTTATAACTACAATCGTCAGCTCGGGGCTATCTCTACACGAATACAAGTTAAGGTGGGAAGCAACGGAGAGTTGCTTGATGCTATTCAAACTAAGTAATTAGAAAAATGTATTGCGAAACTTGTAAAAAGCATATTGATGAGGGGCGGTTCTGTCCTGATTGTGGCTCTCGTTTGGTTGAAGATCCCAAACCTAACCCACAGGATACATTAGGTTCTATAGGTTTGAATTTGGGAGATGCAAATGCCATTAGTGGAGGGTTAAGTGTTTCGACATCTCACAGCACAGATCAATCGCACACCGACAACAGCATGCACACCGACAACAGTGTGCACACTGATAGCAGCGTGCATAATGTGAGTAATGTTTCTAATGTTACTCACAATGTTACTCAGGTTGCTGCTGCTAAAACAGAATATGAGCTATTGGCTGAAAAAAAACAAACCTATCAAGAAGCCTGTATGCGTGCTTATGCTGATCGTGTGCTTGACACTAATGAGATGGTTGAGCTTGAATTGCTGCGTTTGAAATTGGGACTCGATAAAAAAATAGCTGATCATATTCTTTGCGAGGTTAAAAAAATATTCGATGTACAAGCAAAGCAAAAAGAGTTAACAGGCGTAGCAAAAATAAAGTTTGCTCATTTTAAGAAAGCAATTTCATGCAACAATAAAAATCAACTTGGTATTCTGCTTAATGATATGCTTCCTTTGCTCGATAAATATGATGTTGACGAGTTATACTATTCATATTACATTGTGTTAGCGAGTTTGGATGCAAAACGTTGTATTGCTCAATTTAAGGCAAATCCAACAGACTCCTATTGGCAAATGTGGTGTACTTGTGTGGCGTATGCCATAGAAGGAGATACAACCGAGCAAACAGCCTTGATGATTGCGATTGATGATAAATTTCCCAATTATCCCAGTGATAATATTGCTGTTTTGGCTGCGGTGTGCGCCTATATTCAAAAAGACAAGGAGCTGGCTACAGAGTATATCAATGCGGTCTGTGACAATTGTTCTCCCTCTTTAATCAACCTAAGTGGGGTTATGTTTAAGGTGTTACGGCCTGATTTGATAGAGTATATGGATTATGACGAGCAAGTTTGTCCGTTTTATATGCAGACGTTGTTGCACGATGTGCCAGAAAGTAAGTGCGACACGACCCATGAAACGGATGTTGATTCTTCTATTCCTCTGGTAGAGAAAAACGCCTCTATTCCTCCCATTGAGGAAAGAACTTCTATTCCTTTAGCTGAAGATAATCCCTCTATTCCTTCAATCGAGGAAAAACCTTCAAATCCTCCTGTCGCCGAAAAAGCGATAGAGAAAGAATCTCTCTACGATGTTTACCTAACAAAGGCTGGTGCAAAGAAGTTAGTAGTAATGCAATACTTGGTGAAGACTTTAGGCCTCCCTATGAATGAAGCCCAGCAAGCAATAAAGGGTTCAATAATCAAACTGGGTTCACAATGTGAACTTGCAGATGCCAACAAGCTAAAAAGCGAGTTAGAGGAAATAGGGGCAATGGTTCGCGTGGATAAGGTTGAAGGTCAAGTGAACATTCTGGAATCCCCATCAAATCCTCCAGTCGCCGAAAAAACGATAGAGAAAGAATCTCTCTACGATGTTTACCTAACAAAGGCTGGTGCTAAGAAGTTAGTAGTAATGCAATACTTGGTGAAGACTTTAGGCCTCCCTATGAATGAAGCCCAGCAAGCAATAAAGGGTTCAATAATCAAACTGGGTTCACAATGTGAACTTGCAGATGCCAACAAGCTAAAAAGCGAGTTAGAGGAAATAGGGGCAATGGTTCGCGTGGATAAGGTTGAAGATTGAGTGGGTAAGAACTTTCAACTGATCAGCTAAAATATTACACACTGAAATAAGCAATCATGCTCTATTTAATCGGTAGGGCATGTAGCACTTGAAATAAACTCTTAATAAAATACCAACTAAAATTATACAAATATGTTACCTCAGGAAATTAAAGAATTGATTGAACGTTATTGTTGGGGAAAGGAACCGACAGACGAACAAATGGGCGAAATAATGAAGCTCATGTTTACGCTTGATGCAGATGCTGAAGAAGTGTCGGATTACATCAAAAAGTTACAAAGTAAAGATTCTTGTAAAGTTACGACCTCTGAAAATACTAAAAGTGCTAGTGACGATATTGAGACATACTTTAGTGATAGCCAATCGCTCGAAGAAAAAATTCAAATTTTCGAAAGTACGGTAAAACGGGATCCATATAAAGCATTGGCAATGTGTGACGAGATTGCTAATGACTTAGCTGATGTGGAGAATGTTGAGCAACTTGATCATGTAGTGAATGGAGTGAATGTGGTGAAGGCTGCTTTATGCGTGATGTATATTCCCGAAAAAGCTTCTGAGGGATTTGATGTGTGCTATTCGCTCTTTTCAAAAAGTAACGATGAAGGAGTAAGTGTAAATGCAGCCATAGCGCTTTTTTATGCTTATGCCTTTGGGTCGGGTACGACCAAAGATGGAGAACGTGCTTATGAAATGGCAACTTATGCTTTGGCACATGCAGATGATGAGGATAAATGTTTGTCTGGTTTATTAGCTTCGTTTATGTGCTTTTGTAATAAATGGGGAACTCCCAATAAAGCCTTAGATGATGTAACCAGATTGAAAAAGGAGGCTGATTATTATTATCATATTAGTTTCCTCCTTAAAGAAGATAACTATTCAGATTTAGATGAATGGGAAAAGGATTTGCTTATCCAATATGGTTTATTGGGTGGTCAGGCAATTGAAAAAGCCAGACAAATGGTTGTTGACGAATTGGTTAACAGTTTGGTGGGCGGTTTTAAGTATGTGCGTATTTTCAAAAGTGACATTCCTATGGAAGTTTGTAAGTACTTGGTTACTCGCCGCCAATGGGAAATTATAATGGGTGATAAAATTCTTAACGGAGAAGAAGCTGAGTATCCGGTAGTGAATATCACTTACGAAGAGGCTGAGGAGTTTGTATCAAAAGTCAACAAAAAAACTCCTATTTCTGTTAATCTTGAAATACCTATTAATGATGCACAATGGATGACGGGTGGATATCAGGCAGTTTTTGCAAAAGAGTGCTCTGGAATTTTATCTTTAGCAGTAGGCGTGGATGCTATTTGGTGTAGTGAGAACTCGAATGATCAGTTACATCCGGTAGGTTTAGGAAAAGAAATATCAGGTATATATGATGCTTGTGGTTTGGTTTATGAATTTTGCAAAATGAAAAATAACAATCTTGTGTATGGCGGTGACTATAGAACTTCGTATATTGATTGTCTTAAATTAAAATATATACAAGTTCGTACTGGGCATAGATATCCCAATGTAGGACTTCGATTGGTGCGTATGCTTTCCTAATATTCCTATTAAAATTGGCCAAGTTTGGATAATACTACTTTGGGTGTGTTTTGCTATTTTTGCATCGCAATATTTCTTTTATCTGTTAAGAAATAGAAACTTCGTTATCTATAGTAGTGACTATTTTGTCAGTAAATAAGAAAGTATAATAGCAATGGCTTTTTTCCTGCAACTTGGTATGCAAGGTGTATGGAAAATCTCTGATTAAACAGAGAATGCCAAAACACCTCCTCGTGTGTGAAGACTTTAAGCTTTATGCACAAAGAGACAAAAGCTATGGTACAAAACATTAAAGGCTACTTTTGTAGTGGAATCAACTAAAAGATTTTTAAACTATGAATGAAATCGATCAAGAATTAAATGCGCTGCAATCAGAGTTGGATGCTCAGATGCAACAGTTAAATGCTGAGGTGCAGGCTTCGCTTTTGGGAGGAGTATCTTCTAATGACCAAGCCGCACTACAAGAAGATAGACAACAAGATTGGCAAGAAGGTGAAGATGATTATATTCGACAAATGCGATCGCGTTTGCCTATGAGCTCTTTGTATGTAGATTACAGAATTGCAGGCAATAAAAAAGTACTTAAAGAGATATATGGAAAGTGCAAGTTTCTTGAAAAGCTTGCGCCGCAAACAGACCTTCTACCATCGTTAGCACGATTGTTAGATCTTTTGGGCATACATTATGATGAAATGCCTCCAACCGAATGTTGGATCATAAAATACTCAGACGGTGAGTTACTAATAAGAGCAATTGAAAATGACTATGCACCATCAGAATTCTGCGAATGTCTCTGTAGGTATTATGATGATTTGACTGTTTCTTATTGGTGCGATAAAGAAGAAGTGGGTTTCTTCGCAAACGACAAGAATCGTCTTGTTCGCCTTGTTGATAAAGATAAAATCGTATCAAACGATGAGGCCTTAGATTATGTTAATCGGGAATTGCAAAAATCTGATACTTTCAAGGATTTGCATTTTGACACAATAGAGGATCTCAAGGAGTGGTACGAGGAAAATGAAGATGAGGCAAGTTATGTGGCAGAACTTCAAATTGCTGAATATAAAAGCTACGAAGACTGGCGGGAATAACAACCCCCTTTGGTAAATAACGAAAGTTTCCTCCCCAAACTAATGGGGAGGAACTTAATAAAATTAGAGGACACAAAATTAGCCTCATTTACTCGGATTGTCCGAGATTGCAATAAGTGTTGGCTGATGATGTTGTAAAGTCGATGATAGAGAATTAACGTATAACCCTTATTAATAAAAAAATAAAATTATGCATTACGAAGACATAGACATTCCTTCTGAAGAACAAGGGAAATATCGCTCGGTTATAACTGGTGGCGGACACAAAGGCATAGCCACACGTGTTTACTACAATGACGATGGGTCAATAAATGAAAAAGAGACCTATAATCCGAATTATTTAAGGAAATTAGAAGAAAGTCGCAGGCCTAAGGAAAAGCCCATGAATGAGGTAAGACCAAAGGTAAAACCCTCAAAAAAAGTAGAAGAATCTGTAGAAAGCTCTGGAAGCAACTCTGATAGCGACTGGTTCACAAAAATATTGTGGTTCCCTTTCAAGTTAGTATGGTGGATAGTAAAAGCTCTTTGGTGGATTGTAAAGCAATTACTTAAAATAGTGCTATCTTGCATGTTTCTTGGGTGGCTCGCTGATGCGATGGGCCTTGGCAGTGATGACAACTAACATGGCTGATGCGCCTCGGCGTATAGCAGGAAATAAGGAACGATTATAAGACTTAAAAAGAAAACGAAATGGAACTTCTGCCTTGTGCTGCTGTGTAAATGGTAACAATAAAGCGGAAGTTCCATTTCTGCTTAATATAAGATGGTGCTCAAGGTTATATTATAAACAGGTGTTCAACCAATCAAACAATTTTATATGTTAACATTCATATTGATGGTAGTAGCAGGCATCGTGCTATTTGTGGTATTGGGTGTATTGGGTTGGCTGGGGACAGCAATAGATGCTGTGTTCAGTTTGCTGACGGAGGGGGTTGGTAATTGCTTTGGGTGTGTGATAGAATTGGTGCTCATGCTGGTGGTGCTGGGTCTTATTATATCGGCGATTAGCTTGATATTGTGATGGTTGACAGTTTGTATGGTGCGAAATCAATGAGTTACGTTATTTTATAGGGTGACGCATTGACTAAGTTAGGAGAGCCGCTTACCGCGTGAACATAAGAACACCAGTTTACATAGGAAACACACAAGGCCGCTGCGCGGCTGACGGCCACGGACTAACGTCCGGGTGGCC
>OASE01000179.1_pt1 | contig 19623 bp, 15 predicted proteins | sample 1494851 | NCBI WGS metagenome assembly OASE01 (sample SAMEA3360680, study PRJEB22359) | human gut metagenome | biome: ENVO:urban biome; feature: ENVO:human-associated habitat; material: ENVO:feces | place: Bangladesh | collected 2011 | reverse complement strand
CAGATCCTTTAACAAAAAAACTTGCCAAAAATTTGGTCAATAACATAGAATGCCCCCATTAGAGCTAGCGTTTAGAGGTAGCGTTTGGTGTTAGCATTTGGTGCTAGAAGAAACGCAAGCTCTAATGGGGGCGACGCGTCTCGCGTCGGGAAAGAGAAAGGAGAGATAGTAGAGATAGTAGAGAAAGGAGAGATAGTAGAGAAAGGAAGTGTGCTTGCGCTATGAGTTTCATGCGCGTTCGCACAGCAGCAGGGCGTGTGAGCCATCGGCCAGGGTGGTGGCAAAGATGTAGTAAGGGCCGCCGTCGCGGAGTTTGAGCCTTTTGCGCAGGGAGTCGACAGAGGCGGGAAAATTGCGCACGGCAAGGTTGGCCTGCGTGGTGACGCTGCGCAGCGCCTTGAGTTGCGCCTTGCCAAAGGTGTAGGTGGCTTTGAGCTCGAAGGTGCGGCCCTGGAACTCGGGCACGAGGTGGCTGGCGGTGTAAAGGTGGGTGTTGGTGTGCAACTTTTGCAACTGGTAGTGCAGGGCGGTGGTTTTGAAAGCGCCCGCCTTCATGATGGCCGGTCCCGGCTCGTAGATGTAGCGCAGCGGTTGTGCGGCAATGGGCGGTGTGGCTTCCGCCTCGGTTTGCGGGGTGAAGGTGAGAGAACCGCCGATTGTGCCGTCGGGCAGGAGGCTGGTGGCGGTGATGAGGGGGTTGGTGCCGCCCTGGGCCTTGGCCTGGCGTGTGATGACGAGCAGGAGGTCCTTGCACTCGCCGGCGGTGGCCACGATGTGCACCTGGCTGACGCAGCCGAGGGCGCGCACGGCGGCTGCTATGTCGAGCATGGTGGATAGTTTGACCACTACCACGGGGGCTGCTTTGAGCATGCTTGGCGCGAGGGTTATGATGTCGGGCTGGCAGTCCTCGATGAGCACTGTTTTGCGGCCTGTGGCGGAGCGCCTTGCGGGGTCGATGAAGATGAGGCTTGCGCTGTCGGGTGCGAGCTGTGTGAGGTGTTGTGTGGCGTCGGCATTGACAATGCGGGCATGAGGCAGTGCGAGCAGTGGCATGTTGTGTGCTGCGAGCTGGCAGAGCTGTGGTTGTTGCTCTACGTAGGTGGCTTGTGCAAAGAGTGGCGCCATGAATGAGAAGTCTACGCCGAGTCCGCCTGTGAGGTCGACGAGGTGTTGCCTTTGTGCGGGGTCGGGCAGGAGTTGCTCTACAAGGCTGGCTTTGTACTGTGCTGCGGGTTGTCCGGAGCATTGCTCGAGGGCGAGGCGGGGTGGGTACTCTATGCCGGGGGTTTGTGCCCAGAGTGGCACTTTGTTGGCCATGCGGCGGCGGCCTTCTTCTTGCTGGAGTATGTGTGCTGCGTTGGGCACGTGGTTGGCTGCAAGGTGAAGGGCCAGGCGGTCGAGTGGGAGGGTGGTGATGGGGTTGTTGGGCATGGGGGGGATATTAGGCTTGGTGGGGATAATAGGCATAATAGGCGATAGGCATAATAGGCATAATAGGCATATTAGGCGATAGGCATATTAGGCATATTAGGCATAATGGGCGATAGGCATATTAGGCATAATAGGCATATTAGGCTTAATAGGCATATTAGGCTTAATAGGCATAATATTGGGCGGGGCATATTAGGCGGGCGCTTGCTTGATGGGCGCTTGCCTAATGACAATAGGCATAACAGGCTTGCTTGGTGGCTTGCTTATTATGCCTATTGTGTCAGGTTTGGTGGGGTGTTATTTGGCTGGCTCGTTGAGCAGGGCGGCTATGGCAGCGTCGACCTTGGCAAAGTCGATGCGAGCGAGCGTGTTGCTCATGAGCTGGGCTATGCGGTCGTTGCACAGGTTGCCAATGCTGCCGGCGTGGGTGTGGTGAATGTTTTTGTCGGGGTGGAACTGGCCGGCTTCGATTTCGAGGCCCACCTTTTTGTAGGCGTCGCGGAAGGGGGTGCCGGAGGCTGCAAGCCGGTTGACCTCCTCAACAGAGAACATGGGGTCGTAGCGCGGGTCGTCGGTGATGTGCTCGTTGACCTTGATGCGCTCGATGATGTAGGTGGTCATGTGCAGACAGTCGATGAGGCGGTCGAAGGCGGGCAGGAAGGCCTCCTTGAGCTCTTGCAGGTCGCGGAAGTAGCCCGAGGGCAGATTGTTCATGATGAGTGTCATCTCCTGTGGCAGGGCCTGCAGGCGGTTCATGCGTGCACGTATGAGTTCGAACACGTCGGGGTTCTTTTTGTGTGGCATGATGCTTGAGCCGGTGGTGCACTCGTCGGGCAGCTTGATAAAGCCAAAGTTTTGTGAGTTGAACATGCAGGCGTCGAAGGCGAGTTTTGCCACTGTGCCTGCCACCGAGGCGAGGGCGTAGGCCACGTTGCGCTCCATTTTGCCGCGTCCCATTTGTGCGTACACCACGTTATAGTCCATGGAGTCGAAGCCGAGCAGTGTGGTGGTCATTTGCCTGTCGAGGGGGAATGATGAGCCGTATCCGGCTGCTGAGCCGAGCGGGTTGCGGTTGGTGAGCCGCCATGCGGCTTCGAGGTAGAGCATGTCGTCGGCCAGGCTTTCGGCGTAGGCTCCGAGCCATAGTCCGAAGCTTGAGGGCATGGCCACTTGCAGGTGGGTGTAGCCCGGCATGATGATGTTTTTATAGCGTTCGCTCTGCTTTTGCAGTTCGTCGAAGAGTTGTTTTACGGCCTCGATGACTTGTTGCAGTTTGTGGCGTGTGTAGAGTTTGAGGTCGACGAGCACTTGGTCGTTGCGTGAGCGTCCGGAGTGTATTTTTTTGCCCATGTCGCCGAGTTTGCGTGTGAGCATGAGTTCTACTTGTGAGTGCACGTCTTCAATGCCGTCTTCGATGACGAACTGTCCGTTTTGTGTGGTGTGGTAGATGTGGCGCAGTTCGTTGAGCAGTGGCTGGAGTTCGTTGTCGGCAATGAGGTTGATGCTGTGGAGCATGGTGACGTGTGCCATGGAGCCGAGCACGTCGTAGGGTGCGAGGTAGAGGTCGAGCTCGCGGTCGTGGCCTACGGTGAAGCGGTCGATTTCTTCGAGTGGTTGTGTTGATTTTTCCCAGAGTTTCATAGTTGGATGTTGATTGGGTTATTGGGGGGTGATGGGCATAATAGGCTTGATGGGCATATTAGGCTCAATAGGCATATTAGGCTTGATGGGCATAATAGGCTCGATGGGCATAATAGGCTCGATAGGCATATTAGGCTTAATAGGCATATTAGGCTTAATAGGCATATTAGGCATAATAGGCTCAATGGGCATATTAGGCTTGATGGGCATATTAGGCTCAATAGGCTTGTTGGGCTGCTTGTTGGGCTTGATTAGAGCTCTATTTGTTCGGCGCTGACATTTTCGTGCATGAACATGGTGGCGCTTTGGTTGAATTTGTCGGGGCTCTCGGTGCTGAGGTAGTGGCATGTGCCACGCTGTGAGAGCATGGTGTTGAGTTCGGGGTGCCGCATGAGGTACTGGCGCAGCGCTGCTGCCACGTACTCGCCCTGTGGCACGATGCGCACGCCGGGTGGGGTGTACTTGACAATTTTGTTCATGAGCAGCGGGTAGTGTGTGCAGCCGAGAATGAGTGTGTCGATGTCGGGGTCGAGGCGCATGATGCCTTCGATGCGCTTTTTGACAAAGTAGTCGGCGCCTGGCGAGTCGTACTCAAAGTTTTCGACGAGTGGCACCCACATGGGGCATGCGAGCGAGGTGACGGTGATGTCGGGGCATAGTTTGTGCAGCTCGAGTGTGTAGGAGCCGGAGTTGACGGTGCCTTGCGTGGCGAGCAGTCCGATGTGGCGTGTGTGTGTGAGTGGGCCTACGGCCTCGACGGTGGGGCGTATGACTCCGAGCACGCGGCGTGTGGGGTCGAGTGTGGGGAGGTCGCGCTGCTGTATGGTGCGCAGTGCTTTGGCCGATGCGGTGTTGCAGGCGAGTATGACGAGCTGGCAGCCTTGCTGGAAGAGTGCTTGTACGGCTTGCAGTGTGTATCGGTAGATGATGTCGAATGAGTGTGAGCCGTAGGGTGCGCGTGCGTTGTCGCCGAGGTATATGTAGTCGTACTGTGGCAGTAGTTGCCTTATTTGCCGCAGTATGGTGAGTCCGCCGTAGCCGCTGTCGAAGATGCCTATGCGTGCCTGTCCTGGTGTGATGGGCGGCAGTGGCGTGTGTGGGTTAGTGTTGGGTGTGTTGTCCATCGTGTATGGGTTGTAGTTTTTCGATGACGTAGGGTGTGGCGTCTTGTCCGGCTTGTGGGTGTATGAAGGGGTAGGCGCCTGTTGAGGTGTCGATGATGTATTCGTAGCCGTGCTCGAGTCCGGCGTCTTTGATGGCTTGGTTGAGTCGTTGGCGCACGGGTGCGAGCAGTTGTTGCCATGTGGCGGCTATGAGTGAGTCGGCTTGTTGCCGGAACTTGATGTTTCGGTCGAGTGCTGCTTGCAGGTCGGCTTGTCGCTTGGCGAGTATGTTGGGTGTGAACTGGCTTTGGCCTTGTAGCAGTTCGGTGTACTGGCGCTGGAATGTTTGCTCGTTGTATTGTGTTTCGGCCTTGTAGCGCTGTGTGAGCTGCTGGAGGTCGGCTTGTGCCTTGTGGTAGTCGGGCATGGTGTGCAGTATGGAGTCGGCGTTGATGTAGCCGAACTTGATGGTGCTTTGTGCCATGGCTGCTGCGCTGATGAGTGTGGCGCAGATGAGTGTGATGGTGCGGTGTGTGCTCATGTTGTGTTGGAGGGATTGGTTTGTGCTGCGAAGATACGAATTTTAGGAGGAATAGGCGTAATGGGGGTGGGCATATTAGGCATGATGGGCATGATAGGTGATAGGCATAATAGGCTTAATAGGCATATTAGACATGATGGGGGATAGGCATAATGGGCATGATGGGCATATTAGGCATGGTAGGGGGTGGGCATAATAGGCATATTAGGCTCATTAGGCATATTAGGCTCATTAGGCATGATAGGCGGTGGGCATGATGTGGCATAATAAACAAAGGCTGGCGCCTGGCGTTGCTGCTTGCAACGCTGAGGCACCAGCCTTGTGTGTGGGGTGTATGTAGTTATTACTCGCGGTTGGCACGTTTGCGTGCGAGGTGGTCGAGTATGACTTTGCGCATACGCATGGACTTTGGTGTGACTTCGACGTACTCGTCCTCCTTGATGTATTCGAGGGCCTCTTCGAGGCTGAATACGACGGGGGGGATGATGCGGGCCTTGTCGTCGGCACCAGATGCACGCATGTTGGTGAGCTGCTTGGCTTTGGTGACGTTGACTACGAGGTCGTTTTCGTGGACGTGCTCACCTACTACTTGTCCGGCATATACTTCGTCCTGTGGGTTGATGAAGAAGCGGCCGCGGTCTTGCAGCTTGTCGATGGCGTAGGCAAATGCGGTGCCTGTTTCGAGTGATATCATTGAGCCGTTGGAACGGCGCTGTATCTCGCCCTTGTAGGGTTGGTACTCTTTGAAGCGGTGGGCCATGATGGCTTCGCCTTGTGAGGCTGTGAGCACGTTGGTGCGGAGGCCGATGATGCCGCGTGAGGGTATGTTGAACTCGATGTCGACGCGCTCGCCCATGTTTTGCATGGAGGTCATTTCGCCCTTGCGGCGTGTGACCATGTCGATCATTTTTGATGCGAACTCTTCGGGCACGTTGATGGTGAGCTCTTCGATTGGCTCGCACTTTTGTCCGTCAATTTCCTTGTAGATAACCTGTGGCTGGCCTACTTGCAGCTCGTAGCCTTCGCGTCGCATGGTTTCGATGAGGATTGAGAGGTGGAGTACGCCTCGTCCGCTGACGATCCATGAGCCTTCGGTTTCGGAGGGGCGCACGCGGAGTGCGAGGTCCTTTTCAAGTTCTTTGTTGAGTCGGTCGGCAATGTGTCGTGATGTGCAGAATTTGCCTTCTTTGCCAAAGAATGGTGAGTCGTTGATGGTGAAGAGCATTGACATGGTGGGCTCGTCGATGGCGATGGTGGGGAGCGGCTCGGGATTTTCGAAGTCGCAGATGGTGTCGCCGATTTCGAAGTTTTCGAGTCCGACTACTGCGCAGATGTCGCCTGAGCTTACGGCGTCGGTTTTTTGTCGTCCCATGCCTTCGAAGGTGTGCACTTCCTTGATTTGTGTTTTTTCGAGTGTGCCGTCGCGGTGTGCGATGGTGCATTTCATGCCTTCGCTGATGGTGCCACGGTGTACGCGTCCTACGGCTATTCGGCCGGTGTAGTTGGAGTAGTCGAGTGATGTGATGAGCATCTGTGGCGTGCCTTCAAGCTGCTGCGGCGCGGGTATGATTTCGACGATTTTGTCGAGGAGGTAGTTGATGTTGTCGGTGGGGTGGTTGTAGTCGGGGCCCATCCAGCCGTTTTTGGCTGATCCGTATACTACCTGGAAGTCGAGCTGGTCTTCGGTGGCACCGAGGTCGCACATGAGGTCGAATACCATTTCGTAGACTTCTTCGGGGCGGCAGTTGGGTTTGTCGACTTTGTTGACTACGACGATGGGTTTGAGGCCGATTTGCAGTGCTTTTTGCAAGACGAATCGTGTTTGTGGCATGGGGCCTTCGAAGGCGTCGACGAGCAGTATGCAGCCGTCGGCCATGTTGAGCACGCGCTCGACTTCGCCACCGAAGTCGGAGTGTCCCGGTGTGTCGATGATGTTGATTTTGACGTCTTTGTATCTGATTGATACGTTCTTTGAGAGGATTGTTATGCCGCGCTCGCGCTCGAGGTCGTTGTTGTCGAGAATGAGTTCACCTGCGTTTTGGTTTTTGCGGAAGAGGTGTCCGGCGAGTAGCATCTTGTCTACGAGTGTGGTTTTACCGTGGTCTACGTGGGCAATGATGGCAATGTTACGAATGTCTTGCATTTTACTAATACCTTTTATCTATGTGGGTGCAAAGTTACGTATTAGTTTTTTTTTGTGGTGTGTGTCGGAGGGAAAATGTGTGGCGGGCTGGTGTGGTAATGTGGTGATGGGGGCCGCTAACGCGGGAAACAGAAGAACATAAGGACATAAGGACATAAGGCCGCTGCGCGGCTGTTGAAGCGCTTACCGCGCGAACATAAGAACATAAGTCTACATAAGAAACACATAAGGCCGCTGCGCAGCTGACGGCCACGGACTGGCGTCCGGGTGGCCTCAAGAAACATAAGGGCTGACGCCGTAGCGTGGTTTGGTAGTAACGCTATGGCGCCAGCCCTTATGTTCTTATGTTCTTATGTTCTTATGTTTGCCGCGTTAGCGGCTGCCAAGCCACGCTATTATATAATGTGTGGTGTTATCTTTGTCCGAAACCTCGTCCGCTACGGGTGCTGGTGGGGCGACCTGTGCCTCGCTGGGGGGTGTCGTGGCCTGTCTGTCGGTAGTTGATGTAGGTGTCGCGGAAGGCTGGACGGGCTCCTGAGTTGTTGTTATTGTTGTTGGGGCGGTCGGGGTGGTTGTAGTTGCCGCTGTTGTTGTCGGGGCGGTTGTGGTGGTTGTAATTGCCGTTGTTGTTATTGTAGGGACGGTCGGGGTGGCCGTAGTTGCCGTTGTTGTTATTGTAGGGTCGGTCGGGGTGGTTGTAGTTGCCGTTGTTGTTATTGTAGGGGTGGTCGGGGTGGCCATTGTTGTAGGGCCAGTTGTAGTTGTTGTCGGGTCGGTTGTGGTGGCCTGGGTGGTTGTAGTGTGGGGGTGGCGGTGGTGTGGCGGGGCCGTATCCGCGCATGCCGGCACCGCGTCTGGGACGCCATGAGGCGTAGGGGCTCGGGCGGTCGGGACGGCGGCGGTGCCATGTGCAGCCGTGGTAGCTGATGTAGATGTTGGGGCGGGTGTAGTAGTAATAGCCTATGCGGTAGTGGTCGTAGACGGGGTAGTACCAGCGTGTGGCGTACCAGCGCACGGGACGGTAGAAGTAGTCGAGTGTGCTGAGTAGGTTGTACTGCCAGTCGAAGAGTATGCAGCGGAGGTCGATGTCGCGGTATTGCCAGTAGGCGCCTGTGATGTCGGTGGGGCCGTTGAGGCTCATGAGGTAGTCGAGGTTGATTTGGTAGGCGCGGTCGTACTGCTCGGGGGTGAGGTTGAGCTCGTAGGCCATTTTGTCGGTGATGAACCATGCTTGCTGGCGCGCGTCGTCGTAGCTGATGGCGCGTGCTGTGAGTGCCATGATGGCTATGATGAGGGTGAGTAGTGTGCGTTTCATGATTGTATGTGTGTTTTAGGGGGTTGTTGTGGGCAAATATCGGTATTTTTTGGGAGGTGGGGGGCGTGGCGCGGGGTTTTTGTGGTGTTTTTGGGTTATTTAACCTGTGGGCGGGGTGGTAGTTGATGGGATGGTAAGTAAGGGGGGATGGGGGCATGATGGGCTTAATAGGGAGGTGGGCATAATAGGCATATTAGGCTCATTAGGCATGGTAGGGGGTGGGCATAATAGGCATATTAGGCTCATTAGGCATGGTGGGGGGTGGGCATAATAGGCATATTAGGCTCATTAGGCATGATGGGAGGGTGGGCATAATGGGCATAATAGGCTCATTAGGCATGATGGGGGGATAGGCTTGTTGGGTTGCTTGCTCCGAGTGTGTGGCGGGTGTGGGCGGTGGGGCAGAAATAGTGTACAATTTGTACACTTTTTTTGGTGTTGGGAGTGGGGTGGTCGTATCTTTGCATCAGAAAATTGATGAGGGCGCTGCCTTGCCTGGTAAGCCGGCTATGATGTAATATATTACTCGCTGGCGGAAATATTGGTTAACTCGTAAACTTGTTTACTAATTCCGTCAATGAGTAGTGTTATATATAAGGTGTATGTGCGGCGCGCTTGTGATGACCAAATTGTTTTACTAACTAACCAAATTGAAGTAATAGACCATGATTAATTTTGTAGTACGTTCGAGAAAGAATTTTAAGCTTGACAAGAAGCAGTATTTTCCTACCATTGCGGCCTCGGTGCCTGTGAAGTATGATGAGGTGGTGCAGCAGGTGGAGAAGTTTTGCACGCTGTCGGAGAGTGATGTGGCGGCTGTGCTCGAGGCTTTGGAGCATGTGATAATAGATGCGCTGAAGCAGGGCAAGTCGGTGAGGCTTGGCACGCTGGGGTCGTTCCGCCCGACGATAGCTGTGGTGAAGAGCCGTGAGCATGAGGAAGATGTGTCGGCTTCGGACATAAAGTTTTTGCGCTGCCGCTTTACGCCGAGTGGCAAGATGGCCCGCAGCTTGATGATGAAGGAGCTGAAGTTTAAGTTGCTGAAGGGCATAGGTGCGGCTGTTGGCGGCAAGGAGGTGGGCAATGCCTGATGGCGTTGCGGGTAAAGGCCCCGCCGGCTCTGTGGGGTCGGCTTGGGCTCCTGCCTCGGCCATGCTGATGATAGTGGCGGGTATTGTGCTGGCTGGCGCCGGCTTTGTGGTGGACCCTTTGGGCGAGCTGAGTGATTCGGTGCTGTGGTTTGTGTCGCAGGGGCTGATATATGCCGGGGCCATATTTGGTGTGGCGGTGAGTGTGAGTGCGCGTCATGGCGGTGTGCGGAAGGTGTGATTGTAAAAATGTATTGTATATGCGTAAGATAGATGATATTATTATTCATTGTACGGCTACTGCTGAGGGCCGTGATGTGAGTGTGGCTGATATCAGGCGCTGGCATAAGGCGCGTGGGTTTGTGGACGTGGGGTACCATTATGTGGTGTATCTTGACGGTAGTGTGCATGAGGGGCGTCCTCTGGCTCAGGTGGGTGCTCACTGCCGTGGGCATAATGCGCACAGTGTGGGGGTGTGTTATGTGGGGGGACTGGCTGCTGACGGGCGTACGCCCAAGGATACGCGGACTGCGCGGCAACGTGTGGCGCTGGAGGCGCTGGTGCAGCTGCTGAGGCTGAATTTTCCCGGGGCGGGGGTGCATGGGCATAATGCTTATGCGGCTAAGGCTTGCCCTTGCTATGAGGTGAATGGGTGATGGCGGTGGCTTGATGGCGGGTGATGGGCGATGGGCATAATAGGCATAAGAGGCCTAATAGGCGGGTGTGTGATGGCGGGTGATGGGCATAATTGGCATAAGAGGCTTAATAGGCGGGTGGTGTGATGGCGGGTGGTGGGCATAATAGGCTCAATAGGCCTAATAGGTGGGTGTGTGATGGCGGGTGATGGGCGATGGGCATAAGAGGCTTAATAGGCCTAATAGGCGGGTGTGTGATGGCGGGTTGCTTTGATTGATTTGCTTTATTTATTTACTTTATTTATTTACTTTATTTATTTTGATACCATGATTAAGTATAAGATTAGTTCGGTGAAGAGCCCTAAGAGTGGCTTGAAGGTTTATTTCCCTAGTATTGTGCAGGTGGCTCACTTGTCGTTTGACGATGTGGTGACTGCTGTGGAAAAGGAGTGTACGCTGACGCGTGCAGATGTGAGAGGTGCGCTCTCGGCGCTGGAGTATGTGGTGCTGAAGGAGCTGAAGCAGGGTAATACTGTGCGCCTTGGCGGTGTGGGGTCGTTCAGACTGACTATCGTGTCGAAGAATGGCGAGGACGATGCGGCTAATGTGTCGGCACGCAACATTGCACGGGTTCGTACGCACTTTACGCCAAGTGGGGCTATGAGCGCGGCCTTGCAGGGCAGCGAGATTAACGCGGTGGTTCAGTAACGGGGCGACGGGTTAATATGCAGATGCGTGGGGGAGTGGGTGCGAATGGCGCGCGCTCCCCTTCGCTCTTTTTTTGATTGTTGTAGGGATATTATAGCTCACAGATTACACTGATTGCACGGATCCTTTCGCTTGTGCGACGTGCTTTAGCACCACGGAGATGACGGATTTGACGGATTTTGTGAGCATTGCATGCTCACTTCGCTATTGGCCCGTAACGTACCCGTGGCGAAATATGTTAGCACAGATTATGTAGTAAGCTACCTGTCCGCAGCAACGGGCTAATGGCGAAGTGAGCATGCAATGCTCACAAAATCCGTCAAATCCGTTATCTCCGTGGTGCTAAAGCACGTTGCACGAGCGAAAAGAAATCCGTGTAATCGGTGTGATCTGTGAGCTATACTTTTTTTGATGTTTGTGTGCGGGGAGGGTGGGGTGGTTTTTCTTTTTTTGGTGGTGGAGGGTGGGTGTGTGGGGTGTTTGTGCTAATTTTGTAGGGCGAAGCGCTTTAACTTGAAAGGTGGCGCGCTGACGGAGTTAGTTGACGGGCCAACTTGTTAACTCGTTAACTTGAAAATATTACTTGTTAACTTGTCAACTTGTCGGCTCTTTAGCCTGAAATTCCGCCGACGGATTAAAATATTAAATATAATGGATATATCACCATTTGCCTCGCCGCTGTATTTGCTGGCCAAACCGGCGGGGGCTCGTTGTAATTTGGCCTGTAAATATTGTTACTATCTGGAGAAAGGCAAGCTTTATGCTGACCGGCCGACAGAGGTGATGAGCGAGGAGATGCTCGAACGCTTTGTGCGCGAGTATATCGGTGCGCAGACTATGCCCGAGGTGCTGTTTACGTGGCACGGCGGTGAGGCGCTGATGCGTCCGCTGTCGTTCTATAAACGGGCGGTGGAGCTGCAGCAAAAGTATGCTGGCGGCCGCAGGATAGATAACTGCATACAAACAAACGGTACGCTGCTGACAGATGAGTGGTGCCGCTTTTTTAAGGAACAAGGGTGGCTTGTGGGCGTGAGCATTGACGGGCCGCAGGAGTTTCACGACGAGTACCGTCGCAACAAGGGCGGCCGGCCGTCGTGGGCACAGGTGATGCGTGGCATTGACTTGCTGAACCGCCATGGCGTGGAGTGGAACGCGCTGGCTGTGGTGAATGACTTTAATGGCGATTATCCGCTGGACTTTTACCACTTTTTTAAGGAGATAGGGTGTCACTACCTGCAATTTACGCCCGTGGTGGAGCGCGGGCAGCATCATGCCGACGGGCGCGGCCTGGCGTCGCCCACGGAGGCCGGCGATGGTGGTGTGCTCGACTTTAGTGTGAGCCCCGAGCAGTGGGGACGCTTTTTGTGTGCGATATTTGACGAATGGGTGCGTGAGGACGTTGGCACGTACTTTGTGCAGCTGTTCGATGCCACGCTGGCCAACTGGGTGGGGCAGCAACCGGGCATTTGCACGCTGGCTCCCACGTGTGGCCATGCGGGGGCCATAGAGTGGAACGGCGATGTGTATGTGTGCGACCACTTTGTGTTTCCGGAGTATAAGTTGGGCAATATCATGACCGACTCGATAGTGGGCATGATGCACTCTGAACGCCAGCATGCCTTTGGGCAGGCCAAGCGCACGGCGCTGCCGGGGCAGTGCAGGGGGTGCAAGTATTTGTTTGCGTGCAACGGGGAGTGTCCGCGCAACCGCTTTGCGCATACGGCCGCTGGCGAGCCCGGGTTGAACTATCTGTGTAAGGGTTACTACCAGTTTTTTGACCATGTGGCTCCGTATATGGACTTTATGAAGGCACAACTCGAACGGGAATTGCCGCCCGCGGCTATTATGGAGGCTGTGCGGCGCGAGCCTGGGAGGTTTGGGGCGTAGTTCTTGGTTTTGAGTTTTGAGGTTAGTTCTTGGTTCTAAGTTTTGAGGTTATGAGGTTATAAAGTAACCTCTGCGAGTTAAACAGCAAAAGGTAACTTTATAACCTCATAACCTCAAAACTTAGAACTCCCTCCTCCTCCCTCCCCCTTCCCCCCCTCTTGTTACTTATAAAATAAATTGCTAACTTTGCGGCCATAACAATATATATCAATTAATATGGCACAAGAAGACGTATTTAAGAAGATTGTATCACACTGCAAGGAGTACGGTTTCGTATTTCCTTCGAGCGATATATACGATGGCCTGGCAGCCGTGTACGACTATGGCCAGAACGGCGTGGAACTGAAGAATAACATCAAGCAGTATTGGTGGCAGAGCATGGTGCTGCTGCACGAAAATATAGTGGGCATTGACTCGGCTATATTTATGCACCCCACCATCTGGAAGGCTTCGGGACACGTTGATGCCTTTAATGACCCCTTGATAGATAACCGCGACTCGAAAAAACGCTATCGCGCCGATGTGCTCATCGAGGACCAGATAGCAAAGTATGAGGAGAAGATAGACAAGGAGGTGGCTAAGGCACGCAAGCGCTTTGGCGATGCTTTTGACGAGGAAAAGTTCCGCCAGACTAACCCCCGCGTGCTCGAACACCAGGCCAAGCGCGACGCTCTGCACGCACGCTACAGCGAGGCCATGAACAAAATGGACCTTGACGAGCTGAAGCAGATTATACTCGACGAGGAGATTGTTTGCCCCATTTCGGGCACACGCAACTGGACTGATGTGCGCCAGTTTAACCTGATGTTCAAAACCGAGGTGGGCTCTACTGCCGATGGCGCAAGCACTATCTATCTGCGTCCGGAGACGGCACAGGGTATATTCGTGAACTACCTGAATGTGCAGAAAACTGGCCGCATGAAGATTCCTTTCGGCATTGCACAGATAGGCAAGGCCTTCCGCAACGAGATTGTGGCCCGTCAGTTCATCTTCCGCATGCGCGAATTTGAACAGATGGAAATGCAGTTCTTTGTAAAGCCCGGTACGGAGATGGACTGGTTCAAGCAGTGGAAAAAGACCCGTCTGGCCTGGCACGAGGCTCTTGGCTTTGGCGATGAATGCTACCGTTACCACGACCACGAAAAGCTGGCTCACTATGCCAACGCTGCTACCGACATCGAGTTTAAGATGCCGTTCGGATTTAAGGAGGTGGAGGGTATTCACTCGCGTACCGACTTCGACCTGTCGCAGCACGCCAAATTCTCGGGCCGCAAGATTGAATACTTCGATCCTGAGGAGAACCGCAGCTATACACCGTATGTGATTGAAACATCAATCGGTGTGGACCGCATGTTCCTGAGCGTGATGTGCCACTCATACCAGGAGGAGAAGCTCGAAAATGGCGAAACACGCGTGGTGCTCAAGTTGCCCGCTCCGCTGGCTCCCGTAAAACTGGCCGTCATGCCGCTCGTGAAGAAAGACGGACTGCCCGAAAAGGCTCACGAGATAATGAACGACCTGAAGTTCCACTTCAACTGCAAGTATGAGGAGAAGGACTCTATTGGCAAGCGCTACCGCCGCATGGACGCCATAGGCACGCCTTACTGTATCACCATCGACCACGACACACTCAACGATAACTGTGTGACACTGCGCGACCGCGACACCATGCAGCAGACGCGTGTGGCCATCAGCGACCTGCGTGCCCTCATCGAGGACAAGGTGAGCATCACTTCACTGCTCAAAAAGTTGCAGTAAGTACTTGCTGACTACACATAGATTTTACACATACACACACGCATTTACCACGTAACGTAATGGGGGCTTATGAGGCTTGTATGCCCCATAAGCCCCCAATTTTTATGTTGATGGCGGTGATATGTGTGGGTGTGAACGCAAAAACTCAGATATTAAATCTCTACTTATGCGCAAAATACTTAACACGCTTGCGGCCCTTGCCCTGATGGTGCTGCCCATGGCCATGACTTCGTGCAGCGACAACACGGGCGAGAGCGATGATGCCGAGTTTGCCAACTGGCGCAACCGCAATGCCGCCTTTTACGACAGTCTGCTTGCTGTGGCCCGCACCGATGTGGCACAAGCCAAGGCTGCTCACCCCGACAACTGGCAGGCGTACACGCCGTGGCGCTTGTTGCCCAGCTTTTCAAAGCCGTTTGCGAGCCAATCTACCGACACGGTGGTGGCCCGCGTGATAGAAAGTGCCGCCACACCCGGCCTGACGCCTTACTACACCGACAGTGTGCGCGTGAACTATATAGGCCACCTCATGCCTACCAAGAGCTACCCGAAGGGACGTGTGTTTGACCACAGCGGGGTGTATGAAAACGAGAGCTACGTGTTCAGCGCGCAGTACTCTACGCCCACAAGTTTTGCCGTGTCAAACCTGGTGGAGGGCTATACCACGGCCCTTATGCACATGCAGGTGGGCGACCGCTGGCTGGTGTACATTCCCCAGCAGTTGGGCTACGGCTCATCGGCCAGCGGGGTGCTGCTCCCGTATTCAACCCTCTGCTTTGACATGCAGCTCAAAAAGGTGGCTCGCAAGGGCCATTCGCTGAGCGAGTAGGGGGGAGGATTTTAGGGTTATAAGGTTATGAGGTTATAAGGTTATAAGATTAGTTCTAAGTTTTGAGGTTATAAGGTTATAAGATTACCATTGTTTACTCAACACGCAGAGGTAACTTTATAACCTCATAACCTCAAAACTAAGAACTAAGCCCCCCTGCCCCTCTAAAAGGAACAAGACTCCGACACACGTATAGCGTGTGTCGGAGTCTTGTCACTTTTAGATCCTACTGCCCGAGCTTAAACTCCACCATGCCCTTTACAAAAGCCTTGATTATAAGTTCCGTAGTATTGGTAGCGTTAAACTTCGACAACAGATGCGCCTTGTGCGTGTTGATAGTGTTCACACTCACGTTAAGAATGCGTGCAATCTCGTTAGCCCTCAGTCCGCGTGCCAGTTGTTGCAGCACATTGTGCTCCGTGGTGGTAAGGTGTCCGCACGAGTCGGGAATGTGCATCTCGATGTGCCGCACCAGCTGCTGAAAACGTTTGCAAAAGTAATTGTCGCCCCTCGCAATATTGGTAACAGCCAGCTGCAGCTCCTCCACCCCACAACTCTTAAACACCACCCCGTCGGCCTCAGAGCGCATAATGGCATTGATGTTCCATATCTCCTCGTGCGAGGTGTAAACCATTGTGCGCACCTCAGGCAGCACCCGTTTAACATGCTCAATAAGCGCTATGCCCGAGCCGTCGGGCAAGTCGAGATCCACAATGCACAAATCGACGTGGCCCCCGGAGTCGAGCAGCTGCATGGCGTTGTGCATGGTTGTGCACAAAAGCACATTGCCCACACCGGGTGTGCGCTGCAGGCACACCTTAAGCCCCTCGAGCAGTATGGCGTGGTCGTCGCAGATGAGTATGGAGTATTGTTCAGGCATGATATGGCAGATAATTTTCTTAAGCTGCAAAATTATACGTTTGCTTTTGTTTGCACCTCATTAAAAATAATGATTTGCATCACCGCGCGTGCAGTACGAGGCATCTTTGTGTCCACAAATGTAGCAATTGGAGCACAAAACGAGCGTATTGGGGGGGGGGGTAATTTCATTATTTTTGATGATAAAAACTATAAACAAGAATTATATATTTGCAACAGAAACCTAACGCAATGCCGTTGGCAGAACGCTTGGCTAACGGGTTGACAAGTAACTATGCCATACAATAAATAACTTGGCAACCTTGCCTGTTAACCCGCCAACACGTTCACTGATAACGCCAACGCCTACTTATTAACAACACACATAATACGTATGAAACTTACCAACCACCTAAGCCGCGTGCTGGCCGCCACCCTGCTCGGCCTTGGCTGCCACACCGTAGCCCTGCACGCGCAAAACATCATGTTGCACCTCGATGCCCCGCAAGGCATTGATGCACAAACCCTTGCTGCCGACATCGGTACGCTAAAAATCACATTCTCAAACTCCAAAGACTTCTTCGACACCAGCCTTTACGCCGCCAACACCCTCGACTTTGGCAGCGACTACTACAATAATGGCAAAGACAGCTACCACCACTACTTCAGCCGCGAGCTCACCCTCAACGCCGATGATGGCAACGGCAACGCGTGGTGGGGCAACACAAACAAGGTTTGGCTCAACTTTGAAACAGTGCGCCGCCAGGTTAGCGGCCGCACGGGCCAACCCATCTACTACCGCATATACAATCCCCACTTCAGCCGCATCATCACGGGGCAGATCGACCCCACCGATGCCGACGAGGTGACCCTGCACCACACCGAGCTGACACAAGCCCGCCGCGTGGCCTTCATGCCACCCGTAGACCGCGACGGCAATGCCGTGTCCGCCATTTTTGCCCCCGACCTGCGCACAGGTGCCTACTATAATGGCACCACCACTCGCGTCAATATGCACGACCTCACAGAACCCTTTGCACGCTACGCCTACAAGGGCGACACCCTGCGCTACCTTGTGGCCCCCGAAAGCAGCGAACTCGCCCTGCATGCCGACTCCATCGTAGTGACCGACACCACCACCTGCGTCACCACCGACTACCGCAAGGCCGTGGAGTGCCGCTTCTACATCACCGACAGCCAGGGCCAGCTGTGCCCCGTCACCAACGGCCAGTTGGCTTCGGTATACTACAAACTGCAACCAGGCGCCAAGCGTGGCCGTGGCTATTGCGGCTACAATTTTGGCGGCAATATGTTTAAGCTCACCGCCCCCGACGGCACACATGCCGCCTATGCGCTCCCGGGTCGGCAAACATTCCAGCTCAAATGGCCAACGGTGCAAACCGATGACCCCGACTTCCTCATGCCATGCAATGCCGCTCAAGGCTATATTTTAGGCGAGGTAACCATACCCGCCAGCACCGAACCCGTCAGTCTGTCGATAGCCCAAAGCAAGCCACTGCGCGTCACCACCACACTGGCCGATGCCGCGCCCTATGCCGACCACCTGCAGTTTAGCGCCCACACCTATCTCAACCCGCCTTATTCATGGCAGGAAAATGCCAAGGTGTCTGTAGAGTGCAAGGAGGTGAGCCGCCAAATCAAAGGCAACGACCTCGTGGTCACCACCCTTGTCGAGGGCAGCACCACCTACCTCTCTCTCGCCCTCAGCGCCCAATATGGCGCACAGAGCGACACCATTGCCAGCGTGCTCAGCAACCAGTGCAATGTGTACGACTATAAGAACGACCCCCGCACCGAGCTAACACAGGACGACTTCCACTTTGATGGAGCAAAACTCCCCCCATTCAGCAAACTGCACCCCGTCAAGTTCATTGTGCCCTGCCACCTCTTGCAGCAAGGCGAAAAACTCTACATACACGGACAGTTTGGCGAGGACCGGTATTCAACCCGTTGTAGCGCATTTGCCACCCATCACGAAGGCTGCGCCAAATCACTCAACCCCGGCACCGCAACCCCCGTTCCCCACGACACACTCACCGTCATACTGCCCGAGGGCAACCACGAATGGTACGTGTGCAAAAATTTCACCCCGTATGACTCTGCCAACATCCACACCTTCACCCTCGGTGCCACCGACACCCTCACGCAGACTATCTACGACCGGGAGTTTGTACTGCTGCGCGTCAACGATTTCGACTCCGATAGCATCTATGTGTACACCAACAACATACCCGCCACAAAGCTATACAAAAGGTACATAGTTGATGGGTCTCGCCATAATCAAGTACACTATGCCCTTGAGGAAATTCCCTTGCACCCTGGCTACAACGACTATACAGTGTCTTACCGCCAAATAAAGATACAAAAAGACACACTTGCCGGAGTCGACTACGGAATCGAGACACCAAGAGATTATTATGACGACCCCCAAAGTCCCGAATACGTTCCCCACTTCAATGGCTACAATGCGTATAATCCTGACTCTGAGTGGAATAACGGACTTGCAGCATATATCAAGAAAACAGATACGGCCACTCTCGACAGTGCCATTATGGTATCATCGCGTAACGAGGTCGACCTTGTTATGGGAAAAGATGAAGGATACAGACCTTATTACTTTGTACGCATACCCCCTTCAACCGCCGACACAACTGTCACTGCCTACACCCAGCCAGGTGTGCGTACCAAGTTCACTTATAAAGGAGAATCACTGAGAAAAATGAAAATGGCCCTGTCGAGACTCGACATGTTCCTTGGCACTGAACGTACACGCGTAGTGCCCGGGTCTTATTTTACACGATATAGCTGTCTCAACCTCGTTCCTGGCCACTACACCATGGAGGGCGAGTTCTACAACGAAGGCAGTGAGGAGTATTTCCCCTTTGCAGTCACCTTCACCATCGAGGCAGGCCACCCCACCACCATCGAGCTATGCCCCGACCCCACAGCCATAGCCGCAGCCCCTGCCAATAGCGCCCCCGCCAAGGCAGCAGCCTGCTACGCCCCCGACGGACGCCGCATCAGCACACCGCAGTCCGGCCTCAATATCATCAAAATGACCGACGGCACCGTGCGCAAGGTGATAGTTAAATAAAAAAGTATTGCTCTACGTTCAAGCACCAAGCGCAATCTCAAAGCGCAATCTTAAAGCGCGACCTCAAAACTCTACCTCTAATGGGGGCGACGCGTCCCGCGGGCATTTTCAGCAGCTTCCTCCCACGTAAGGCATTAAGACAAAGGCTCACAGACAGACATGTAATAAGTGCTGTCAGTGAGCCTTTATTTTATATTTTACCGTACAGTAATAATAAGCAGAATATAGCAAACTTACCCGTTACCCCCGTCAGCCACCCAAATCCCACTATATATATAATATATATGTATGTATGCCCCCTCCATGCCCAACCACCCATCACATATCTGCCCTTAGCCGCTCCTCACAAAAAAACACCGTCAAAACGCCCGTGCCACCCCAATTTTTTTCTCGGATCAGCACACAATCCGCTCCCCCGTAACAAAAAATCCGCCCTCCCGTAACAGAAAACCCCGCTTTGCGTCACCCCTAATAACAATCCACCGCCCCCTCCGCTACGGCGTTAGCCCTTATGTCTCTTGAGGCCACCCGGACGATAGTCCGTGGCCGTCCGCCGCGCAGCGGCCTTATG
>OASE01000175.1_pt1 | contig 19800 bp, 13 predicted proteins | sample 1494851 | NCBI WGS metagenome assembly OASE01 (sample SAMEA3360680, study PRJEB22359) | human gut metagenome | biome: ENVO:urban biome; feature: ENVO:human-associated habitat; material: ENVO:feces | place: Bangladesh | collected 2011 | reverse complement strand
GAACGCAACAGAAAACATGGTATCACAAGGACAAATTGTCAATAGATTCTTTTAATATATGAAGGAGGTTACATGGCAGTAAGGTTTAATAATTATCAGCCAGGGGCACAGCTCGCTGCTGCGTTAGACCAGGCAGACAGACAATACCAAGATAAGCTGGCTCTTGGTTGGGTTCCGTCTGAACGTGACCCAGACCAGAATATCTTTGGAAGTTTTTGGGACAGTCTTACAAGCTCTGCCGAGTCTACACTCGGTGGGGCTTTAACTGCTGCTGGGGTAGTATCAGATAGTCCGTGGTTAGCAGGTGTCGGTGGCGACCTGACAAGACAGGCGGCAAGATACTCAGACTGGGCTAACGACTACGATAGCAACCCAGACAAGTCTCGTTGGTCCCTTGGATACTTCCTTGACCCACACGGTCTTTACAGTGACGCTGGCACTATGCTTGGTTCGTCTGCTCCTGGTATGTTGGCAGGTGCCGCATTAGCCGCTGGCGGTGGCGCGGTTCTTCCTGCTCTTGCTGTCTTAGGTAGTGCTGGTCTTGAAGTTGGTGCTAACTTCGGGCAGGGCTACATGGATGCGAAGAGAGACGGTAGTGCTGGTCTTGAAGTTGGTGCTAACTTCGGACAGAGTTACATGGATGCGAAGAGAGACAACATCGAAGCACAGATTAAAGCTGGGCAGAGACCAACTGGCACTGTATACGATGGCGATATTGACCAAGCAGCATGGGATAGCTTTACTGGCGACCCATACAAGAACGCAGAACTTATTGGTTCTTCCTTCATGGACACTGCTCTTGATGTAGCTACTGGTGCTACTGGTGGTCTGTTCTCCCTTGCTGGCAAAGGTCTTGCGAAAGCTGGTATTGCTGACGCTCTTGCATCTAATGGTGGCAAGGTAGCTGGTGCGGTACTGGGTGATGCTGCGCGTGCAGACACCTTACTCGGACGAGCTGCGTATGGTCTGTCTACAGCCAGCAAGCCAATCGACTTCATTGGTAATAGAGTTGCAAATGCATTTGGTGAAGGCTTTCAGGAAGCATGGCAGCAGCGCGTACAGGATGCCATGGCTAATAAGTTTGACGACAACCGTGCTGATGCTGGTAGTTTCTTCCGCGATATCGCAAACGGTGATTGGAATAACTTCACTGACGACGAAATCAATTCGTTCAACTCTGCGTTCTTGCCGACCCTTGTGTCTGGTGTTGGTATAGCTGGTGCACGTAACGTAGGACGTTACATGTATAACAACATTGATTCTCTTGGCCCGACGGTAGAAGCTAAACGTGACTATAATGACCTGATGCAGACAACTGGTATTGCTAATGCTCTTGCAGATAGCACAGACCTGTCTGACTATATTGGACACTACATCACACCAGAAGCACTGGCTCCTGCACAGGAAGCAGTTACAGACAACTCTATGTCTCTTGCGGACTATCTTGTTAATCCAGAGTATACAAGTGGTTCGGAACAGCAGGTTGAAGATGCTATTCCATTCTTACCAGAAGACCTTGGTAAAGTAGTTGAGCCACTGAAACAGTATGATGTTGCACCTTCCGCGCAGAATATAGATGCAAATATAGATACGCGGACAGCTCCAATGGAAGACCCGATGTCTAAAGTTGTTGACTCTACTAGAGCTAAGATGGCAGACCTGCCAGATATTCTTACTAGAGCGTACAACAACGCTGACATTGACGCAATCAATAAGAATATCCCAGAGGGGGATACAAAGCTCTCTCCCGAACTGTTAAATAAAGCAGTACAGGGTGACACCAACGCTGCTTACTATATCCTGTCTAACCTTGATAGAAAGAATGTAGTACAGGCTATCAGGGAACGTAATAACGAAAGAAAAGCTCAGGCTAAACAGGCAAAGCAAGAATTGGATGCGACAAAAGATGACATCAAGAATGTCATTAAGGGTGTTGGCAAGAAAGATGCTGACACAGAAACTATTCAGAAAGCACAGGACATTATTCACTCTTTGGCTCCGAACGGTAAGGCTGAAGAGCTGGCAGATAAAACCAAGAGCAGATTCCTGAAAGTTAATCAGCCGCTCCTTGACAGAGCAAACAATGGCGACACTAAAGCTATTCGTGATGTACTTAGAGCCGTTGACCCGAACGCTTATATGGTGGCTAAGAATAAACAGGAACAGAAACCTGTTGAGGATGTTGCCGATGTACCAGTAGAGCAGCCAGTCGTAGAGACAATGCAGGAACCGAAGGAACAGCAGACACCAACAGAACAGAAATCCGTTGAGGCAGAACAGCCACAGACCCCCGTACGGACAGAGGGAGATGGCGTATCTCCTCTTAGTGGTGTGGCAAGACCACAGGAAGCACAGAATGCTCAAAATGCTGTAAATCAAGGTTATTCAACGCCGAAAATGGAAGAGCCTAGCGAAGTAGGTAAAACTACCCAGCCAGCAACAGAGAGTGTAGATACCAACAAAAATTCTAAAGCTAATGTTATTGCAAACATTAACGAGCCAAATGGATTAGGTCACGCTCGTGAGATTATCGGACAACTCAACGAAGCTGGCTACGTAAATCTGTCAAAAAATGCTTGGGAACTTTTTAAGAGAGCAAATGAAGACACCGCAAAGTCCATGGCTGTGAGCATTTTGAAGAAGGTCTCTGATGACGATTACAATAGGGTCGTAAATAATGGCACAGAAAATGAGAGCAAGAACGCTGCTAGCGTTACTGACAACAAGGGTGTAACTGTCACCCCGAAACGGGAGGATGTAAGTACACCAGTTACGAATATTTCAACAGGAGGAAAAAATGAAAACACTCAAACACCCGAAAGCACCGAAGGTAGTACAAACAACCAGACAGAAGCCAGGACAGAAACTGGGGGGAACACACATCAGCAGGGGCGGCTCAACGACAATGGCACGAGCAGCGAAACCGAAGGTTCCGAAGCCCGTGAAGAACAAACTGTCCCGAAGAAAGTAACACCTAAGCTACAGGAAAAAGATATTCCCCTGTTCAAGAGCGATGACGGTACAACAAATGAAGAGAATAAAGATAAAACCGATATTAGTGATGACGACCTTAATAACGAACTCGATAGAATGAACGACGCCTTTGGCAGATTCGACAATATTATTACTAATCGTAATCATGAAGGGGGCAACACACAAGAGCCACCAAAAGGTAACGACCTTCCTCCGTTAAAATTTGTGCAGACAGGAGTTATTCAAGACTCTGCGGATGCTAAGGCAAATCGACACTACAATGAGTATCGTGACGGGAAGTTGTATACAGAGCTGAAGGACGTTGTTGGTGGATATTACGGAACCATCAACAGGATGTCCTTCGCCAGTCTAGTAACCATCTTGCCAGAGGCAAAACTGTATATCAGTTTCCTTGGCGGTGCTCATAAGTTTGCCACTCCAGAAGAAGAGTTTCATGCCAAGATGCAGTACGTGGCTGCCTTCGGTGCTCTAGCGTCTTACGGTATTAACTCACTTCGTAATAAAATGACAATAGCTAACGGTGCAGGTCGTAATGGTGTTGTTGATTTTGAGGGCTCTACTTCTTTCAAAGATGCCTACGCCGACCTGCTCGATATCTTACCTGGCGCTATCCATACTGCTATTGCAACGTATGATGGTGTACGTGTTATGATGGAGAATAGCGCTGACAAACACACTACGATGGAGAAAGGCGCTGAAGAACCCAAGGGCGTTGCTAGCTTAAACACATGGTTTTGGTATGTACTTGAACAGAAGTATCAGCAGTACATAGTAGACCGTGGTGACGATGACATGATTCTGGCAAAACTCTCCCCTAAACAGCTTTACTCCGTAACTGGCGACTTGTTTGTTGGTGCAGATGAGGATAAGCAGACAGCGACCAAACTGATTCACGAGATGTCGTTATATAACATGCCAAAAGAACTCCACAAATATGGAATGAAGAAGTTTTCAGATGCACTCCCGTGGCTCTTATCACAGTACGCTCAACCACAACAAGGCATAAAATCTACTGGTCGTAGGGAGATTATTGCCGCCGTTAATAATGAAATGGTTCGTGGGCCGCATGCAGAAAAACTGAGAGAATTGCTAAATGAGTTCAAGGAAACTGGTGAAGGTTTCGATGACTACGCTCAGGAGTTTATTTATGCCTTTTCAGATGCTTTTCTTTCTGTCATGGATACAGAGGAAGGAGATGCAGCTTGGAATGCATATCGAACAATGCAGAAACTTGACGAGGTTAAGGGAGACATTATAGAAAAATTAAACAAAGTGCCGAAAGAAATTGAACTGAGGGCGAATGAATACGGTAAGAGCTTTATTGTACAAGCAGCGTACGGTATCAACGACAAAAAAGAATCACAAGCAGACCTTGACCTCAAGGCTTATGTTAAGAGACTCCATGACGCATTTATAAACGATGTCGCTGGAAATAAGTCTTTGACTAGAGAGGGTAGGGCTGTTGCAATTTCAAAAGGCAATATAATAGCAGAAGCCCTTGGTTTGGCTGAGGCGGCTAAAGATAAATATAAGCAGATGAGTAACGAAGAGGTGAAGAAGCAAGAGGCTAAAAAGAATAGACAGAGTAAAACCAAAGGTGGTGAAAAGCAAGATGAGGAAGGCGATGACGATATTGGAGATAAACGTCAAGACGAAACTGGTGGTGGCGTAGAGAACGAAAGAAATCCAGTTACATCAATTCATCATGACTATACAGATAATGATAACATCACACTCGAAAGAAGTATTGACTATGATGTAGCAGCGCAAGCAGCTCGTTACCTTGCTATTACATCATTTGAAATTCAGTTATGTAACGAATTAGATACAGGAATGTACAAAAAAATGTTGAAGCAAAAGAATCAGGACGGTGCATTTTTGTCTTCTACTGAAAAAGCAAATCTTATGATTGCATTTATCGTAAGAACAGTAAGGGATAATTATGGCGACCTTAATGAATCTGAATTTGCACAGCATAAAGACGACTCTGACGCAGATAACGTTCGCGAATACGCTATTGATTTAATTAAAAAACTTAAAAGTATATTCCCTACTGCTGAGACTAAAGGTATTGATAGAGACTATTGGCATGTTAGCATGATAGCTTTTGAGAAGGGCCTTGAACAAATTTGTCAAGACGTTCAAAACAACCCAAAAGGTAAAAAGCTCTTTGGCTTAAACTACAGTCGCAACATTATTAGTAAGATGTATGTCGATGGTAAGGAAGTTAATAAACTTGTTAGTAGACGTACTACCAAGTTCCCGTGGCTTAATACTAAAACTACGGCAATGATGATGCCAAAGGATACCTATGAAGAAAGTAAATTTGTTGCTAAGTTTATTGCTGATAATAAGTTTGACTTCGGCGATATCAATTTTAGTGACATGCTTCCTATTGTAACAGAAGACGGCAAACGCAGACAGTTAAACACAAATAAGTATGCACAGATTATGAAAGTGCTCGGCTATGATGAAGACACAATTAAAGGATTAAACACATTTGACAATAAATGGATTGAACAACTGTGGGAAGATAGTAGTAAGAATTTTAGGGAGGGAAATAAGGACGAGAAAGAGTACAACAAGAGGAAAGATGATTTTGTTGATAGATGGAAGAACGCCATCAATAAGGCAAAGCGAGGCGTGGTCGCTGCTGCTATGATGGGCGCTGGACATTTTTCTCCAGAAGATAGTAGTGTAGCTTTGAAGTTAGGGTTTGCTGTACAGCATAAGGTTACAAAAGTAGACGCAATACTGTTGTCAAAAGCACTCGAGTCTAAGATTGAATATATGGCTAAAAAGAGTAAAAGAGACCAGAACACATACGCAACTCGGGGTTTCCCTGGTCATCGAGATGTAAAAATTGATAAAAGAATATACATCTATGGTTCAGGATTACATAGAGGAACGTTCGCCGCAGAGAGAAGCAACGAACGTGTTGTAACCTATGAAGGGTCGAAATACCTGCTAACAAAAGACCAGTATAAAGAATACGAAGAATATAAGAAAAAATATAAGGACGATGAGAATAAACTCAAGGATAAACTCAAAGAATTTTGTCAACCAGATAACTGGGTGCTCATTGGGCCGCGGACAGAGAGCGCCATGAACGCAGCTGCTGGTAAGGAGAAAGTAGAACCTAACTTAGTTAAGGGGAACATAACAAGACAGTTCGCCATAAAAGAAGGCTCTGACCCTTATGGTACTGATTATGCAACAGACCATGATACTACAGTGTCGTCTGGCACTGTAGTTGGCGCTATTACTACGCTACTGCATGATTATTTCAGTATCGACGAGTCTGGTATTTCTAACAATGTTATCGTAAAGACAGTATTAGCTATAGACAGTACACTTCCAAAAGACGCTCTCATTAACAACGGTCTTGATGGGTACATTAAACAGGTAGCAAGAGCTAAACATAAAAAACAAGCGGATGTGCGCAAGCAAATCATGAAACAGATTAAGGCAGACGTTAATAGATTCATGCGTCTCGAGCAGCTGGAAATCGAAGGCGTTGCTAGAGATAGCGATTTGACGAGAAAGTATGGCACTGCCCATAACCCTCAGAACAAACCGATATTCGTTGAAGGGCCAAGCGAATTTCGTGATGCTATCAATAGAATCTCTCTTCGAGTAGATAAACAAAAAAAGAGGTTTGTCGTTACAGACAAGAAGGTGAAGTTTAATTATGACGATAGGAAAATAGAAGAGAGTAAGTACATCAATTCGTGGGCGTATACTAAACTTAGAGAAGCAATCCTTGGTGCTTTCAACATAATGGACTATGAGGGTGGGTACTATACAGTCAAAAAACTTGATATTACGAACAGCTCTCCAATTAAGAATATCAAAGGTAGTGTTGATATTCACGACACCGATTCTACAAAGTGGACAGCAAAGAAAAGGCTTAGCCCAGACGAAAACCCTATCGCTGCCTTGCTACAGTACATGGGTTCTGTAGATAAGTCAGACCTGAAGGAAGAGTATGGTAAAGATATTCCGTACACCATTGAAGACTTGATGGTAAACCCGAAGTATAACTACCTGATGATGGCACATAATGATAGACTGATGGGCAGTGATGGTTTAATCACGTCGTTACATACGTTTAGTTATGAGCTCGCACAGAAAGATAAGTTATCGTATACCGATATCGCTAACATTTGTTCGCTGTTCACGATAGCATCGCAAAGATTAAAAGGGCTTGATTCTACAAACATGGCTGCGGATATCTTAGGCAAACCCCTCAAGAAAGTAACTTCAAATCCAGAACTTCTAAACTCTGACCAGTCTTACAATGTAGAAAATGTGGACTTAAAGAACGCAATGGATATAATCTATGGCGAGCAGTTACATAGGTTACAGCCACTGACTGTAAGTGATATTAGCGACTTGCACGAGAAGCGATTAGAGAAAACGGGCGCAGACATCACTAGAATGAGTAAAGAAAACACAGCGTTCTTGGGCGCTAACTTTGAAGAACCTCTGAATAAAAACGAAGACATTCAGTTTGCACATCTGTTGTTTGTAAATAGAGCAAGTAAGGCGTTGGGTGTCGCACCATACATTCACAATATGATGAATAGTGGCGGTGAATATAAAGAATCTATGGGCAGAATAGCAACAGATGCCCATCGTTCTACCGTATATCACGAGTTGATGCATGCGTTTACTGATGAAGCCGTAACGATTGATGTGAAGAAAGGCAAGTATAGACTTGCAACTCCTGGCGATGCAAACTGGAAAGATAATGAATTTGGAGGCCTTGTTGTGAATAGAGATGCACAAGACGTTCCAGAGGAATTACAAGACGACGCTGAGGACGCCATTAGGGACGCACTTAAAAACGAGCTTAGAGAATCTCTCAGGATTCTAAATAGTAGCGATAGTTTGTTAGCAGGACAGATACTGGCGATTGCAGAACTTGTAGATGTAAATAAGCTCGTAGAAGATACAGCGGCTCTATGGACTATAGCAAACTTAGTAGGTTATGATGGGACTAAAACTGGTAAAGCTAGGTTTGTTAGTAAAGTCGGGGCTACCACACTTGGTATGTTTTATGATAAAGTTGACGCAAGCAACTACGAAACCTTAGTTATGAGCATGATATTACCTAGCATTATATTTGGGGCTAAGACAGTTAATAAAGAGATACCATTGTTCTACTCGACGAAAAAACTAATTACAGAAACGTACAGCCATTTGAATACTACGCCCCCAAATACCGATAACGACAACACAGGTAAGGACATCGCAGGGGGCGACTCGTCACCCTTCATGGTCACATGGCTTTATAAATCTGCAGAGCTGCTTCGTGAATTGAATATACAAGACCCACGCCATGAAATTAGAAACGAAGACAAGGAGAGAATGAGAGAGCAGTTAAAAGCGGCAGCAGCATCTATAAAAAAGCTGACGTTTGATTCCCATTACAGTGGCAGCAAACCTAAGAATACTGCAAAAGACAATAAGACTGGTACACTCAAGTTCAAGACGCAGAGTAATCAGTATGCGGAGATTAAAAAGGGAAAGAAACCTGAGAAGAAGAATAACATTGGTACTGGTAAGGGTGCTATCACCACTGTACGTGATGTGTCTCAGGATACTGGCTCTCCGCATGGTTGGTTTATGCAGTTACTGTACGCTATCGCGAACAAACGCAATAAGACATTTGCTCAGACGCATCCAAGTGAAGTCAACCACGCTAAGGACATTAAGCTCGCATGGATGCCAGGTATGCGATGGTTGGAAGAATTTGTTAGCAAGGCTGATTCTGATAGACTGTTCGATAAGTCTCAGCGTTGTATCGCTTGGCAGCAGGAATTAAATGCGCGAAGTGACGCATACGTTAAGCAGTTGCAACAGCTCCTTACCATCAAAGGAAACAAGTTACAGACTAAAGCACTGAGACAGTATTTCAATACTGAAATCAATGTCAACAGTGATAGAGGTAGAGACCTCGTTGAACTCTTCGACCTTCCGTATGAAGCTGGGCAGGATGAGAGATGTAAGAACCGTTCTCCCTCTGGCAGAAACGCTATGATTAAAGTGTACAACGACGACGTATTCTTTGTCATTCATAACGAACCAGATAAAGCTACGGCAATGGCTAAGATGAACGAGAAGATTAAACAGATGAGAGCTTATTACGAGAAGCATGATAAAAAGTTCTACAAGAACCAAGCCTTCTGGTACAGAGAAGATACTGGCACGCTGGTATTCTACGCATGTAAAGATGAACGCATGCAGAACGGTAAGTTCAAGAACCTGTTAACCTGTTTATCGCGTACCCATCGAACGAAGATGGCACTGATGCAGAGGGTCAGGCTCGTATGAGAGCTAGATTACAGAAACAGGTATTAAAAGAATGCGAACAGCTTAGACGTAAAGTTATGAAACAGAGGGGTTACGCTCAACCAATCATTGATAGATTCATCGCGAGCCAAGCACTGTATCGTGCACTGCTGATGAACGCATACTCGAGAGAACAGAAGAGAGCTCTGCAGAATGATGATATCATTAACCGTACAAAGACTGGGTTTTTGCACGCATACGCACCGAGATACTACGCTAGATACATCCTTCAGAAAGAAGTATGGCATGAGGTAGACGAGAAGCAAGTAAACCAGAAATCTAAAGACGAAGGCTTTATCATTCAGAGAGGCGATAAGAACTATCGCGTCATCACATATAGCATTGGTTCTTTTGAAAGCAAGAGTGAGAGAGCTAAGTACAGAAACGAACATCCTATCGGAAAGAACGAACGATATGTAGAAAAGACACGCGATGAATGGCTGCAAGAACAGGGTGGCGGTCGTACAGATATCGTCGGTAATGTTGATACAGCTATTGGCACTCTCACGAATAAGGATATCGAGAGAGGGAAGAAAGAAGCCGCAATGGATATCGCAGGTAAACTTGCAAAGTTTATCAGCAAGAAGTTTAACGACAATGAAGAATGGCAGGGCGAAGATAGTATCAATAGGATTGTAGATGCCCTTCGTAACATGAACGAAGAAGACGAGAAAGAGTTTGGCAAATACAAGCCACGTTTGATTCAGACAGCCAAGATGATTCATGTTGATAAGGATAATGCTCAGACATTCCTGCATGTTAGTCGAGCTTTGAGAGCGAATGGTGCACAGTATTTAGCAGCTAACTATGCCCGTGAACGTACGTCCAATAGCGGGCTGTATTCCCATGATGTCATTGGTTCTCTGAAACACTATTTACATACCGTGAACAGTGTTGAGGCGCTGACTCCGTTCTATAGAGATATGACGCAGACTATTTACAAACACACAAACAGAAACTACGATAGAACCAAGAGAGACTCCTACTATTCGGAATACAATATTATGTGCGAACTCGTAGATAATATGAATGGTAGAGATAAACCAGTAGACGGATTCATGAGAAGACTTAGTGTCATGGTGGTTGATGCTATCTATGCAGTTCCTGGTATGCGTAGTATCTTGAACGCATGCGGTGTATATCTCCCAGACATGTGGCTTCCTGCACTGCTTCACAACAGTATTGCTATCAACGTCTATTTGAAGCTCGGTATGTTCAACGTAAGTACAGCGCTCGCACAGTATGCACAGTTAGCTAACGTGTATGCACTCGGGGGAGGAGAAGCGTTTGCTTACGCTATGAAGAAGATGCCAGGTATCTTATCTAAGGCACATAAGCCGTCCGACATTTTGAAGAACGATTTCGACGTAAGCAAGTACGGCAAAGAGATTCAGCAGGTAATGGCTGACCTGTATCTTACCAAGAAAGGTAAGACTTTGCTTGAACAAGATGGGGAAAAGGCGTTCCATGAAGCACTGGAACGGGGCGACAAAACCGCTATCGAACTGCAAGTGTTCGATGAAATGTGCAATGCACTGACTGGCAAAGATGACGGGTTAGTCATGAACGATGTGGCTGCTCAGTTGGGTAATGCTGGTAGTGCATACGAAGGTGAAAGCCTTATTGACAAGATGCCGACAACTGGTAAGAAGATTCTTGATTTAAGTATGGGTGGATTCAGAGGCGCAGACCTTGCATGCAGATTGTTTGCTGCACTTACAGCACAACATATCCTCGACACTAGCCCTAAGTACAAGAAGTTCCGTGAAAGCAGAGCCGAGATTGGAGAAGAAGAATATAACGCACAGCGTATGCTTATGATTAGAGATTTCGTATACCGCACGAACTTCAACTTCAACAGAGCGACAGACCCACTGCTCTTGGCTAAAGGCGGACAGCTTGCTAAGTGTGTATTCCAGTTTGCATCTTACGGGTTCCAGACTTTCCACTTCATGTATTGGATGCTCAAGAATAAAAAGAGCACAGAGCTCAAGAGGTTCCTTGGTACAATGATGCTGTTCTCTGGCGTCATCTCTGGTCTCCCGATGATGACTATGATTTCTGGTATGGCTCAAGCAATCACTGGCACAAACCCAGAGGACTGGATAAAGTCTTTTATCCTGAAAGCAGTAGGTAAAAGAGGCCCAGTACCACAGGCTATCGGCGAGGCACTGTGCTACGGTATCGCAGCCCCAGTGTTAGGTGTAGATATCAGTAAGAAGGTAGGTCTTTCCGATATCATGAAAGACCCGACAGACTTGCGTAACCTTGGTGGCCCGTCATTAGGTACAGCTATCGACTTCAGTTCTGCGGTCGGTGCAAGCTATGACGCTATCCTGTACGATAAGTACACGACAGACCAGTTAATGTTCGCTTGGCTGAAAGCAGTACCAGCGGCATCGAGATGGTTACAGGCAGCAAGAGGACAGTATTATTCTTACAGTAAGTTAATGCCTAAGACGGAATACCAGTCTATGAGTAACGCAGACAGAGCTAAGAACTTCATGGGCTTTAACCCAATTGAGAATAAACTCGACACAGACATCAATAGATTTATCACCGATGAGAATCAGGAATACTCTAACAAGGCTAAGGATGCCATGATTGCTTACGTCAATAACCCGACGGAAGCTAATCTCAAGAAGCTGCAAGACTACGGCAAGACACCAGAACAGGCACACAAGACAGTAGACAAATATATCAAGCCAAAGATTACGGCTGAACAGGCAGAGAAGATGGTAACTAAATCGAAGAGTGAAGAAGCTGAGATTGTACGTTCTGACGTAAGAGCACTTGGTAACTTGCTGAGTTAAACAATAAAAATAGGGAGGCGAAAGCCTCCCTTTTTAATTTACTTAACAATCTCTTTAAGTTTTAGTTTTTCTTTTACTTTCTGATAACCCTCAACGTAAAACTGAACGCATCCATACCAATCCTCATAACTATCATACAACCATTCCTCTTCTTCTGAACAGAAGTTGCCAGGAAAGTAAGTGTCACCGCCAAACTTGCGCACCTCTAAATCCAGAGCCTCTTTAGGGATTAGTGTCTTGTCAGCAAATGTAGTGACCCCATCGAACCAACGTCGAGAAAGTTCCTCAACTACTTCTGCATCTGCAATAGTCACAGGTTCACTAGCAATTAAGTAATACAAGTATTCTTTTAGTTTCATACTATGCACCTACCTATCTTTATTCCTTAACAATCTCAGGGAGTCCAAGCCTATCAGCTACTTCTCGAAACCCTTTAACAAAGAACAGTACGTTCGGGAACGAACTATCAAATACTTCCGAATCCAAATCGTTTTCCTGAAACATCCATAGATGGTATAGAGAACCACGAAACGTACTCACATCAAGGTCGGATACCTCTTTAGGAACTATCGTTTTGTCAAGAAAATGTACCCTATCACGCCAATACTCATCGCTATCTGCGTCAATAATCGTTACAGGTTCGTCATCGACCAAGTAGCGCAGATATTCTTTCAGTTTCATAGAAGCTACTCCTTCTTTTCCGTGTCATCATCATCGTCATCGGGGATGTAATACCATTCCTCATCAGTAGCAACAATCGCGTAGATGAGAATAAATGCTACACCAGCTACCATACAACCTTCCAGAAGCGCAGCCACTGCACCAATGAACGAGGACACAGATACAACATTACGAGCTACGTTAGCAATATAACCTTTCCAATCAAACATAATATAACCTCCAGTTTACCAATGAGCTACTGCACAAACTAATGCCAAAAGAGTTATGGCAATCAATATCAGATATTCCATACCGCATCTCCTCTTAAGAGACAATAGTATACTGCGAAGGACGTAACTTAGACCGCTCTTCAAAGTTCATTGGAGGATTCTTAATCTTAACTCCTTTAAGTTTATCACAGTACTCGAACATGTTAAGGCAAAATTCACATGACCTCATATCAATGACCCCTTTAATGGTGGTAAGGTTGGTACAATTCCAGAACATGTAGCTCATATTGTTTACCATAGAAGTATCGAAACTGGACAGGTCTAACGTAGTAAGGTCAGAACATCCACTGAACATGTAATTCATATCAAATACATTAGACGTATCTAAGTTAAATAAGTTTACCGAAGTAAGATTGACGCAATTACTAAACAAGTCGCCCATATTGGTAACTTCGGATGTGTCGAGCTTGGATAAATCTACCGATACGATGTCGAAGCGATTAAAAAACATACAGCCCATATCAGTCAAACCTTTGCGTGTAGTGACCATATATGCGCTTGTGTCTGAAATTGAACTCATAGTTATTTCTCCTCTCGTTGCTTACATTAGAACAAAAGAACTAATAAATATACAGCATATGCTGCTAAAAAGGTTCCTATTGCCATTAAAATCAGAACTAAACAGTCCATTAAGGCAACGTAAATTTTTTCAATCATTTCTGTCCCTCCCATCCATCTACGGTAATGAGTAACTCTGGCGTTGGACGGTCGTAAGCATCCCAATCGTAATCATCGAAGTAATAAGCGTCAGGGTCTACAGAAACAACAGTCAGCTCCGCTATGTTCCGTCCTTCTTCTCGGATATAATCAATAACGGAATGTGTACTATCGCAGCGGCATGCCACCCTAGTATCAGAACCGCTTAAATATGACAACTCAATCATAGTCTGCTCGTTAATAAGTGGTAGCAATTCTGTTAGTTTCATTGTACATCACTCCTTCGTCATATGGACTTCAATATAGAGCTGCGGCTCAACATTAAGCGGAGGCTCTGTATCGCAAAATAGGTGTTGGTCTACACAATAAACCCTAGCGCAGGGGCTAATGGTGGCTACCCTCATATCTTCAATCATCTCTTTCGTGAGCGCTGTCTTTTGGGCGAAGTTCGTAACGGCCTCTTCTTTCGTCCCATACGAAACGAACATAATCTCTTCCCCGTAATCTGTAATGCCAATCTTATATTCATCTGGAATCAATTTAAGTAGCTTTCTAAGTTTCATCTTTAGTCTCCTCGCTTTCTTTTATGCACTCCGAGTGTCAACAGTTATTTCAAGACCGAACTGGTTTGCAGTTCCAACCTTGCGTACGACCATACGTAATACACTATCATCCACATTATCATGCGAATTATCGTAACTATTGTAACTATCGTATAGATATTTGTCTGTTGCAACATCATATACACACACGACATCCTCTTTACTACAAACTTCCAGTAAGTCTCCAACTGTCATTCTCGCTCCTGCTCCTTCTTCTCCTCTGCACACACTTCTTTAAGTCTATTCGCGTACCATTCAATCTTTCCTGCGGTATCATGCTCGTCTCCTTTACGTCCATACCGATACGCATATTTAATAATGTTACCCCAAAGGAATCCCTTGAACTGTTCCTGAGTCATGAGATGTTTCATGATATCAATAGCTTCTGGAATACCTGCCACCTGATAATGAGATGGGTTAATCGGGGAATAATCAACCTTTGTAAGACCAGCCATCACTGCTTCAACCTCTCCATCCAATTCAGAATCTACAATGCATGCATCTTTATCAGGATAGATAAATGTAATAATACCTTTCTCGTTAGGGTTCAACCATACCCAGTCACCAACTTTAAGTTCTTCTTTCATATTATCTTCTGCTTCCTTCCCATCTTTTACTACGCTTATAGTGGTATCGTCTTTGTCGATAAACCTTGATAAATGACCATCTGAAGTAAACGTACTAGTATATGCACCTGATCCCCAACCAATGTCCCACGTTACCTCAATCGGGTATACGGTGTTAGAAAGGATTGCCGTCACAGTACCGTATCCGTGATACGGAGCATATACCCTATCTCCTAATTTGAATTTAGGTTTAGCCATTTTGCGCCTCCGTTAAGAAACAATAACGTACTGCGACGGGCTCAAGCCCTCGCCATTAAAACCATCTGGCGGGTTTTTAATCTTGACACTCCTAAGATTGTCGCAATCCTTAAACATATATGCACAATCAGTGCAAGACTTCATGTCTATGACACCCCTAATAGTTGTAAGATTAGCACAACCCCAGAACATACAATGCATACACTCTACATTAGACGTATCAAAACCAGATAAGTCTAAGGTAGAAAGCTCATAACAATCGTTAAACATCCATCTCATATCAGATACCTTAGAGGTATCCACGCCTGACAAGTTTAGTTCGGTAAGGTTATTGCAGTCTGCAAACATATGACCCATGTGAAATACCTTAGAGGTATCAAAATTAGACAAGTCTATTGATGTAAGTTTACGACACAGAGCAAACATAGACTGCATGTTGGTTACATCACCATCGCATGTAATGGTAGCTCCATCGTGTGAGCGTCTAACTCTACCGACTACACGGTAATCATCTGCCCACCACACGCTATACCACGGGTTACTACCTTTAACTGTAAACATTTGAGACGTAATCATTCGGTATCTCTCCTTTCGTTCTCGCTATCTTTAATCTATGTATAGTATACCATAGGATATAATGTTTGTCAAGAGGTAAAAGTGAATTTTATTTAGAATCTGTTGGGTAGTCCCCAGCAGCTCCGAGCCTCACCCCTTGCGGAGGGGATGAACCTCGGAGCTGAGGGAGTGAAGAGGTAGACGCCGCATACAAAACCGTAAAGGTTGCATACTTCACGGTCAGTACGTAGCGTCTTAACAGAGATAATGGAATGAACCCCATCGCCTCGGTCGTTTAAGGTGACAACACACCTAGTTCTCGAAGAACTTAAACCTCACTCAACCCTTGGTAAGTGGTTGTCCGACGCCGTCTTTCGACTTGAGCCTCCTGCCTAAATGTTGTGGGGGTGGATTTTAACCCACCATAAAAATTCTCCCTATGACGGATATTACTTGTGCCTGACCCCCATGAAGTGTGGATGACTTCTGGTCTTCACTGAGATACTAATACATGAAGTATCCTGATTTCCTGTAACCATATCTTTCTACGTGTTTGAGTTTCGGTCAACAATAGTATTTACAACACCGTGTTATATTGTCTAAGATGTATTCGCAATATAACGGTTACTAATATATTTAATTGTCCACTTTTTCTACAACAATATTGTACTACAAAATAGAAACTTTGTCAAGCCTTTCTTTTGAAATTCTTGGAAAATTTCTGGCAACAATATAATACCATAGCCACCGATTTTTGTCAACAACTTTTTCAGAAAATTTTTTTCAAAAACCCCTTGACAAATTTTTGGAACCATGGTACAATTCAAATGAAGTCGGAAAGGGGGTGAGCCAGATGAAGGATAAAGAGTTAATGAATCTTGGTTTTGGTGTATATATACATAAGGCAGATGTACTTGGTTTATATGGTGCAGGAAAGAAACATACAATGAGACGTATGACAAGTAAGACAAACGCACCTATGCCTAACCAAGTATTGAACAACCTTAATGGTCGTGAGTGTTTGTCCTATGTAGAAACCCCATTCCATATTTATTTGTGTGCATATCCAGTAGAGGTACTCGTCGAAGAGTATACTGGTGAACACACGGAAGAGAATGACAGAATACGTGAGAGTCTTGACTCAGAAGATTACGTGTCTAACTACATGCAACAGAAGAGTGATACGTACTATGGTCTGTATCTCAAGAAGATGGAAGAAGCAAAAGAGTCAGCACGTAAGGAGTGGGAGAAGATGACACTAGAAAAACAGAGAAAGGAAGCGTCAGATGAGTAGTACATTTACAAACTTACATCAGCACTCCGACTATTCTATAGGAGATGGGTACTGTACTATCGACGAGATTATCCAGAGAGGTAAAGAGCTTGGATATGAAGCGGTAGCGTTGACCGACCATGGTACGACGACTGGACTGTATGCGTTTTATCATAAGTGCAAACAGGCTGGTATCAAACCTATCCTTGGCATGGAAGGTTACTTTTGTCCAGAGCCACTGTATGCGTTTTATCATAAATGTAAACAGGCCGGTATCAAACCTATCCTTGGTATGGAAGGTTACTTTTGTCCAGAGCCAGAGATGAGGAGCGGAGAGAATGCTCACATCATACTGTTAGCTAAGGACATTGATGGACTCAGGAACTTATATAGGCTGTCTACCGCGGCGGCACATCAGTTCTATCGCAAGCCTAGAATAGGCATTAAAGATTTGGAGATGTACCACGAAGGATTGATTTGTACTACCGCATGTATAGCTGGGTTCTTCAATCGCTACCCCGATGTTGTTGATGATGTTGCTAAGTTGTTCTGTGATGATTTCTACATGGAGGTACAGCCGCATGAGTTTAGGGAGCAGAAAGAATACAACAAGCGAGTTTACGATTATGCTATGGCTCACGGTTATAACGTGCTTGTTACTAACGATAGTCACTATTCCAGCCCTGCTGATGTTGCTTATCATGCTAGGTGGGTAAGCATCAGAGGAACTGGTGACGCCTATAGCAGTAATGATTTCTACATGATGGATGGTGAAGAAGTTACACAGAGAATGGTTAGAGATGGATTCAGTGAAGAACAGGTTGACGCCATGATTCAGGAAGCCAGTAACATTGTTCATAAGTGTAACGTTGAAATTCCAGAAGGGGGTGACAATTATCCTAAGTACAATACTGAAAACCCTGAAAGACAGGTTCGCGATTGGTGTAACGAAGGATGGAAACGGTTACACATGGGAGCCAGAGCGAATAAGAATGATTATGTGGTACGAGTTGAACGCGAGTTACCTGTGCTTCGGCGATGCGATTATCTCAATTATCTGTGCATTATCAAAGATATTGTGGGTTATTGCAATGAGCATGGCATTCTTACTGGGTTGGGTCGCGGCTCTGTTGGCGGATGCTGTACAGCTTATCTCTCGGGTATTACTCAAGTAGATTCGATTAAATGGAGCACAATCTTTGAACGATTCTGTAACGAACAGCGAGTAACACCAGCCGATATTGACGTTGACTTTGAAAGCGATAAACGCGACGATGTGATTGAGTATGTACGTCAGAAGTACGGTGAGGTTTACCATGTACGTACCATGAACTATATGCAGGAGAAAGCAGCAATCAAAAGAGCTGGACAAGCTCTCGGGTTGCCGTCAAGTTACGTGAATAAGATTAGTACCAATTTTCAAACATGGGAAGGAGTAAAAGATGAGAGACTCAGAACGTTGGCTAGGCATTTCTTTGGACGCCTACAGTCTTATGGCATGCACGCCAGTGCCGTTATGGTATTCCCTCGAGACCCTGCTGAATGGTGTTCGGTAGAGAAACAGGGGGATGACTTTGTTTGCGCCACCGACTACCACGACCTTGAAGCACAGGGATGTTTGAAGCTGGACATGCTTGGGCTTATGCAGTTGTCTATCGTACATAGAATGGCTGACATGATGGGTAAAGATGTACAGAAGCTTTGGGATAACATACCAGAGAAAGATGACACAACATGTGCATTGTTGAATAGTGGTATGACAGAAGGATGTTTCCAGATTGAGTCAGCTGCGATGAAAGGTTTCATTCGTTCCATTACTATCCATGGTGCGGCAGACTTAGTACCTGTCATGGCACTGTGTAGACCAGGCCCACTCGATAGCGGTATGGCTAAGGACTACGTTGATAGAAGAACGGGACGCAAGCCAGTCAAGAGTTTGTATCCAGCGTATGATGAGATTACCAAAGATACATACGGCGTAATCTTATATCAAGAGCAGGTAATGCAGATAGCACAGGCTCTGTGCGGGTATTCACTTGGTGAAGCGGATATCCTGCGTAAGATTATCGGACGTAAGATTGCTTCCGAAATGAAACCAGCTATGGAGAAGTTCAAAGAAGAAGGACTTAAACATGGCGTTCCAAAGGATGTCATCGACTACCTGTCCGATAGTATAAGTAAGTCAGCTAACTACTTGTTCAATAAGTCACACGCAGTTGCATACGGCTTAACATCGTGGAGAACAGCTTACCTTAAAGCTAATTATCCAGCGTACTACATGGCTTCACTGCTTGAGTACAACAAAGATGATAGAGCTAAGGTAGCCAAGTACATTTCACACTCTCTGCGACTACAGATTAAGGTTGAACCGCCGAGTATAAAATCGTTAAAATGCTCAGAAACACCGTTGAATAACGACGTTTTTAAGCACACCTATGTGCCTGAGAGTAATCACATAGTCTTAGGATTCGACATGTTGAAATACGTAGGAAATGCATTTGATACTTTGACATTCAACAATGACGGTAAGCAGTGGATAGAGGATAACAAGAGTGCTAATCGTAGGGTGCTCGAGTCTATAGTTAAAGCAGGTGCAGTTGAAGGTAACAGAGAGGAGTTGTTACAGTACATTGATTGGGTTAAAGATTCTCGAAAGAGCAAACCGCCTTTCCAGTTCGTCCATCAGAATGATGTCCAGTCTAATGGAGAGATGGAGCTTGCCTCTATCGGATACTCTTTTTCTACTGTTGATGATTACGTTTCTGATTTGTGTGA
>OASE01000154.1_pt1 | contig 21065 bp, 19 predicted proteins | sample 1494851 | NCBI WGS metagenome assembly OASE01 (sample SAMEA3360680, study PRJEB22359) | human gut metagenome | biome: ENVO:urban biome; feature: ENVO:human-associated habitat; material: ENVO:feces | place: Bangladesh | collected 2011 | reverse complement strand
CCAAACAACTATGCATGCAAATCAAGCAAACTAAAGATGCAGAAGCTCGGCGGGCCGTTGAACTCATCGAAAGACAATCACAACGTGAGGCGGATCTTGAAAAAACTAGAATAAAAGCGGCACGTGATGTGGCTGTTGCTTATTGTAAAAGAAGAAGTGATGTGTATTTTATTTGGTAACATCATTGGTGTATTCGATTAAATGTGAGAAGCCTATATGATTTTATTGCCGTCCGGTAAAACCACTCTGATATTATGCTAACGGATCGCACCGATTGCACGGATCCTGTCACTCATGCAACGTGCTTTAGCACCACGGAGATGACGGATTTGACGGATTTTGTGAGCATTGCATGCTCACTTCGCTATTGGCCCGTAACGTACCCGTGGCGAAATATGTTAGCACAGATTATGTAGTAAGGGACCTGGTCGCAGCAACGAGCTAATGGCGAAGTGAGCATGCAATGCTCACAAAATCCGTCAAATCCGTCATCTCCGTGGTGCTAAAGCACGTTGCGTGAGCGAAAGAATCCGTGCAATCGGTGCGATCCGTGAGCCATAGTAATATATTGCTTTTGGTGGGTGTCTTTTCTTTTTATTTTCCCGACGCGAGACGCGTCGCCCCCATTAGAGTTCGCGTTTCTTCAAGCACCAAACGCTACCGCCAGGCGCAAGCACAAAACGCTATCTCTAATGGGGGGCGCTTTTCCCGAAAAAAATATCCGCAACGCCTGGTTGTAGGCATTGCGGATAGGTTTTCTATGTTATTGTCTTACGGACAGTAATATCAACTCTTCAACTTGTTTGCGAGTTTCGTCCACGCAGTGGGTGTTTTTAGTTGTTCCCCCACCAAGGTGCTGAGGCTGTGCTTATCGGACTGTCGTTGTCAGAGGCAGCGTCTTCATCACCCGCATTGTCCGCATTCTCTTTGCAGTCCCCCGTGTTGTCGGCAGCCACTTTGTCAGTTTCAGCTTCCGTGGCAGCATTCGCTTCGTCGTTAGCCACATTGTCTGTTGCTTGGGTGGGGGCGTCACCCGTTTCAGGGTGCAGAATGTTCTCACGCAAGTTGATCAGTTGGCGGTTAAACGGCGCCAGTTCCAGTCCCTTCTCAATCAGCTCCAAAGCCTCGTCGGTACGGCCGAGTTTGTTGAGCGAAATGGCTTTTTGCCACATGTAAAACACTTTCCTTGCAACCGAGTTGGCCACTTGCGGGTCGGTCATGATGCTGTCTACAGTAGCAATAAACTCGTCGTAGGCCTGAATGGGCAAGTAATAGTTAAGAGCCAAGAATTGCTTGGTAGTGAGTGAGTCGGTCAGTTGGTCGCGGTGTGCACTCATAAACTCCTTGGCCTTGTGGCGGGCAGCCTCCTTCTCTGTCTCAGTTTCAGCCTGTTTGTAGCGTGAAACGTACAAGGTAACGAGGTCCTTTACACAGCTTTCGGGGCGTTCGCCATTGGTCAGGGCCTTGGTGTAAAGCTCTTCAGCCTTGTCGTATTCCTTGTTAAGGTAAGCACGTTTGGCATGCGCATAGGTGGCGCAGGGCTTGTAGGTTTGTATACCATCGGGCGTAGTGTTGTTGTAGGCCGATGGTGCCGGCAGTTTGTCCTTCACCACCTCAAGCATGTCTTTGGCTTCGGCATTGTCGGGGAAGAGTTCAAGCACATGTTCAATAAGCCCCTTGGCCAGATAATAGTGGCGTGCGTCAATTTGGTCATCAGCTATGGCCAGCGTGTCTTCAACTGTGTGCGGCAGATGCACGCAGGTGGCAATAGGCCCCATGTTGTTTCTGCCGATAGAATAAACGACCTTTGTACCCTTGTGCAGTTCGTTGCACAATTCATCTTCGGCTATTTGCTGAATGTAGAAGTAAAGGTCATTTTCGGTGTTAAAGTCATGAATAAAGCCATAGCGCTTTATGGCATTGTAGTAAGTGATGCGTCCGCGTGCGCCAACGTATGGCGTGCGTGCCACACCATGTTCGCCCGAACCATTATATCCGTTAGTTTGGTTGTAGGCATTTATCCCGTCATTATCTGCGTAATCAGACTTAAAGTACTTTTTGCGTCCCATTCGGGGGTCGATAGCTTGCAGTCGTTCAAGGTCGATGTGTCCCACCACTTTGGGTTCAGCCACGGGGGCCGCGCCGGTCAGGTTGTCGGCCGATGGAATGTTGTCTGCTTCATCGCCAAGTACATCGCGCAATGTTTGTGGACGTTCTTCAGCGTCGGTGCGAATGTCTGCGTCAGCGGTAGTTGCGTAATTTAAGTCCTCTGTTTGTAGGTCTTCATCGCTTTCAGTTGGTGCAACTGTAGCTTGCTTGCCATTGCAGGGCATCATAGGTACCGGACTGTCCGCTGTAAAAGTACGAATGTCTGAAGCTGCAATGCCGCAGACCTTTCCATTAGATTGGCGCAAAACAATGTATTTGTTGTTTACATACTCTATTTGTCCGGCAATCACGCCTTCCGAACAGGTGACCTCAATGGTGTCGCCAATCTGATAATTTGATTTGATAAATGCTAACATGTCTGTTAATATTTAATGTTTGTAATGATGTGTGTCGCGTCTGGCATATTGCATTTTATGCCAAACGTGATTGTATAGTGCAAAAATAGTATTTTCTTTGTGATATACATCATGTTGCAAGTTATTTTGACAGTAAAAAGTGGTCTGATTTCGTTAGATAGTTTACGAAATAACGGGCGAACGCGTTTTTCTGCTCATTTTTGCCAGATATCCGTCCAAAACCATCGCTCAAACTAACGTTCTGAGCATAGCTTGAAGCTTCGTTCGGAGTATTACTCGGAAGCCCAAATCAAAAAAAGTCCTGACTTCATCACTTTCCTGCGCCATCACATAGCGCATATTGAAAATCAGTGAGTTGCGTCATTTGATTGAGTGACGCATTGACAAAGTCTGAAAGAAGCGCTACACCAAACGCTACCACTAAACGCAAGCACAAAACGCTACCTCTAATGGGGGCGACGCGTCCCGCGTCGGGCATTAAGGCAAAGGCTCATACACTAAGCACAAAAGCTCAGCACTAATTACATGCCTGTTCGTGAGCCCTTGCTTTAATGCCCGACGCGAGACGCGTCGCCCCCATTAGTGCTTGCGTTTTGTGCTTGAGTTTAGCGCTTGAGTTTTATGCTTGCGATTAGTGCTTGCGTTTAGTGGTACTTGAGACCTTTACCATACTACAAAAACTTTACTTACCGAGTATCTTACATCTTACACAAACACGTTGTAACACATTGACTATCAATGCTTTACTTAGTGTAAGATACTACAAATTTCACCTACACGCAACCTACACACCCCACATGCTGCCACACGGTACGAGCACGGGAGGAAGATATTACAGCATAGGGGAGTAGAAAAGTCTGTTGCTCCGACAGATTTCTCTACGTCCCTGTGGTGTATAACCCACCGCACACGTCCAAACCGACTGCGCGACGGTGGGGTAAGGTGTGTAAGATGTATGCAAGGGTGTGTAAGATACTTTGAAATCATCTTACACTCTTGAAAGTATTGTGTATCAACTCGTTACGCATAAAAAGTGTAAGATGTCAGAAAAATCACACACAATCATTTATATGTAGGCAGACGGGAAAGGAAGCAAATATTTGTGTACAAATCGAACGGTCTCAAGCACCAAACGCTACCTCTAATGGGGGCGACGCGTCTCGCGTCGGGGATAGTGCAGTTGTTATTTAGTGAGGGGTACCTTTCCTTTTTATTTTCCCGACGCGAGACGCGTCGCCCCCATTAGTGCTTGCGCTTTTTCCTAACTTCATCGCTCTTTTGTACCATTGAATGGCGCATGTTGAAAAACGAAGCGTTACGTCATTTGATTGGGTGACGCATTGACGAAGTTAGGAAAAGTGTGTTTTGCTTTGGGCTTCGCTCGCCTTGCACTGCTTTGCTTCGCGAAGACAGGCTGCGGCTCGGAAGTCCAAATCAAAAAAAGTGTTTTTTGCTTTGGACTTCACTCGCCTTGCACTGCTTTGCTTCGCGAAGATAGGCTGCGGCTCGGAAGTCCAAATCAAAAAAAGTGTTTTTTGCTTTGGGCTTCGCTCGCCTTGCACTATCTTTGCACCTTGAAAACATAGGTACCCTTACGATTATGATCAACAGAGAACTGATAAGGCTGAAAGTGGTTCAGCTCGTATATTCGTATTATCAAAATGAAGGCAAAACTATTGATATGGCCGAAAAGGAACTCAACTTCTCATTGCAGAAGGCCTACGACCTTTATCAATACCTGCTCTCATTGTTGGTAGAACTTAAAAAACACGCCGAACGTAAAGACGCCGTGCGCGTGGCACGCGAAAAACGTACTGGTGCCGCAGTTGGTGGCATATCACCCGACAAGCAGTTTGCCGACAACAAGTTGCTTTGCCAGTTGGACGACAACAAAGCTCTGATTGACTATCGAGAGAACCGTAAAGGGCAATGGCCCGAGGAGGACGCTTTCGTAAAGAAACTTTATGCCAAAATGGTAGAAAGCGACATTTACGAGATGTACATCACCAAGGAGGATTTCTCATACGAGGCCGACCGCGAAGTGGTGCGCAAACTCTACAAAACTTTTGTGTGCAACAATGATGACTTTGACGCCTTGCTCGAGGAACACTCACTTTATTGGAATGACGACAAGCAGGTGGTAGACTCGTTTGTAATGAAAACCATCAAGCGCTTTGACGAGAAAAGCACACCCGAGCAAGAACTCTTGCCCGAATATGCTGCCGACGAGGACCGCCTGTTTGCTGGCAAACTCTTTGAGGCTGCCCTTGAACGTGGAGCCGAATTGCGCGACATTATCCGTGCACACACCAAAAACTGGGAGTTCAACCGCTTGGCTTTCATGGATGTGATTATCATGCAGATAGCTCTGGCCGAAATTCTCACATTCGACTCAATACCCCTCAATGTCACCTTCAACGAATATCTTGACATAGCCAAGGTGTACAGCACGCCACGCAGTTCGTCGTACATCAATGGCATGCTCGACGGCATTGTCAAAGAATTGGCCAAGGAAGGCCGTATCACCAAAGTGCGCGAGCGCAAGGTAAAGAAGGAGGCCGACAACAAGTAAACTTGTAAACTGCAGTTTTGTATGAGTCCAGGCTCCTGCAAAGCACGCACAATGTACAGATAAATAAAAAACTAATTCATACCCCTTAACACAAAATGAACGCAATTGTTTTACAAGCAGCCCAGGGCCAGCAAGGCGGTGGCATGAGCATGATTATCATGATGGTGGTTTTGTTCGCCATTGTTTACTTCTTCATGATCCGTCCGCAGAACAAGAAGCAGAAAGAAATTCAGAAGTTCCGCAATGCACTGACTGTTGGCCAGGACGTCGTAACCATTGGTGGCATACATGGTACCGTCAAGGCCATTAACGAAGATGAAGGCACCGTGACTCTCGAAGTTGCTACTGGCGTAAAGATTACTTTTGCCAAGGAAGCCATCAATCCTATTGCCACAAACAACAAGAAGTAAGACAGTAAACTGGTTGACGGATTTTCTCTAACGGGACAAGCAAGTCCACCTGCTCTGCCAACCCACATATACACCCAATTAAAAAGGCTTCGCCCCAATGTTATAAGCATGTTGTCAACACACAGCATGGCAGCATGGGCCGAAGCCTTTTTGGTTAAGTAGGCGTCACCTATACACCTGCTTGTCAAGAAAAACACCATGGCAAACAACCAACCCAACAATACACACCATGCCGACAAGCTGCACCGCAAATGGTTGCAGCGCAAATGGCTGTCGTGGTTATGGAACAAGCAAACCTTCATTTTCCTGTTCTTTTTAGTGCTCAGCACCACCTTCTGGCTTTTTCAAGCACTTAACGAAACCTACGAGGAGGATTTTGCCATACCCATCGAATTGCGTAATGTGCCAGGCAATGTGGTGGTCACTACCGACCTGCCCAATGTGGTACACGTGTCGTTGCGCGACAAGGGCAGTGTGCTGCTTGCCTATCGCTACACCCACAAGTTCAAGTCTATTGTGGTGGACTTCACAACGTATAGCAACAATAATGGCTATGGCGCAGTGCAAACGGCCGAAGTCATGCGCCAAATAGCCACGCAGCTGGTGGGCAGCACACAGATAGTGTCAATCAAACCCGACACGCTCGAGTTCTATTACAACTACGGACTTTGCAAACGTGTGCCGGTGGTTATGCAGGGCAAGGTGGGAGCCGGGCGCCTGTTCTCGCTGGCCAACATGCTGTTGGGACAAGATTCTGTAACAGTCTATGCTGCCAAGGAGTTGCTCGACACCATAACAGCAGCCTACACCCAGCCCCTCAATCTGCATGGGCTGACCGACACCACACGTGTCAGTGCGCCTTTTATGCCCGTGCGCGGTGCCAAGTTTGTGCCCAACAAGGTCAGTGTCACCTTCTGTGTCGACCGCCTTGTCGAAAAAACAGTGCAAGTGCCCGTGCAGCAAGTCAACTTCCCGGCGTCAAAGCAATTGCGCACCTTCCCCGCCACGGTCAATGTCACCTTCCAAGTGGGCATGGGCCTTTACCGCAGCATAACGAGCGAAAACTTTGTGCTGGTGGTGAACTATGAGGAGTTGTTGCGCAACAAAACTAACGTGTGCCACCTCTCGCTCAAAACCACGCCCACCGGTGTAAGCCATGTGCGCATATCGCCGCAAGATGTTGAATATATAATAGAGGAAATTCCTGAAGATGAAACAGACAACGAATAGCCCGGAACTGCCCTTGCGCATCGGCATAACGGGGGGCATAGGCAGTGGCAAAAGTTATGTTTGCCATCAGCTTGAGCAGGCTGGCCACCGCATATTTTATTGCGACGATGAAGCTAAGCGCATCATCAGGACGCACCCTGATGTGATGGACGAGTTGCGTGCCTTGGTAGGACCACAGGTGTACGATGCCGACGGTGGGCTTAACAAGCCGGTGCTGGCGGCCTATCTGTGCCAGGGGCGCCATTACTCGCAGCGAGTCGACCACATTGTCCACCCCCGTGTGGCGCAGGCGTTCGGTCAGTTCTGTGCGGCGCAGCCGTCCGCGACCAATGCGAACCTGCCCATACCACCCGGCAAGTGCTTGTCCCTTGAAGCCTTACAGCAGCTGCCTACTTCGGGGGTCGTTTTTATGGAGTGCGCCTTACTCTTCGAGTCGGGATTTAACCGCTTGGTAGACTATTCGGTGTTGGTACATGTCAGTGCGCAAACGCAGTTGCAGCGCCTGATGGCACGCGACCACATCAGTGCCCAAAAGGCACAAAGCTGGATAGACCTGCAACTCTCCGAAAGCGAGAAAATGGCACGGGCCGATGCCTACATCGTGAATGAGTGAACCTGCTCATTTCTTGATATCTGCACAATATATGGGTGTGTGCACAATTTATAAGGCGAGCTTTTGCACATAGTTTGCACAAATATTACTATCTTTGCCAAACGTCTGCTTTCTTAAGCAGTTCTCTTTCCATGGCACGTTGCATCTCGGTGTGCGTGCTGATACCGATAACAAACAACATAACAAACAGAAAATAAAATGCAAGACACAATTTTGGCCATTTCTGGCAAGCCCGGACTTTATCGTCTCATATCGCAGGGTCGCGGTATGCTTATTGTTGAAACTGTTGGTGCTGACAAGAAGCGTTTGCCTGCAGGTGCGCGCGACCGCGTTACATCGCTCAACGATGTATCAATGTACACTAACGAGGACGACAAACCGCTGATGGAAATTTTCCAATCTATTGCCGACAAGGAGAATGGCCAGCCTACCAGCATCGACTATAAAAAAGCCAGCAAGCAGGAGTTGGCAGACTTCATGGCCAGCGTGTTGCCCGATTACGACCGTGACCGTGTGCACGACTCTGACATTAAGAAACTCATTCAGTGGTACAACATTCTCGTGAATGGTGGTTACACCAAGTTTGTTGACGAGTCTGAGGCTGCTGCTGAGACTGCCGAGGCTGCTGAATAATATATTCCGCGCGGGTTATTTCCGCACAAACACAGACTACATTTTTTCCATCATGGAGGCGTTGCTTGAAACAGATAAGTCATTACTGTTCAAGCAACGCTTTTTTTGTGGGGTGATGGTGTGCTGTTTAGTGCACAAAGTGCAGATGCCCTGCCAAAGATATTTGTTTTGTGGCATTGTCTACACTCGGCACTTTTTGATGAACGCAAGCACTAATGGAAGCAACGTTTCAGTCAGGCTCATAGTAAGCATCGCGTTCTTTGCAGAAATCTATCAACCGGCCAAACGTGTAGTCGGCCTGCAACAAGGGCGCATTGCCCACCATTATCAAACGTTTGCGCGCACGCGTCATGGCCACGTTGAGCTTACGGTCTATGATGCTGCCCGTGCGCTCATCTACATACTCATTGTTGGTGAGAAACTGTAGCTGATACTTCTTCTTTGCCGTAAAGCTGTAAATCACCACATCGCGCTGGCTGCCTTGGTAGCGCTCCACCGTGTCGATGGTGATTTGGTGCAGAACGGGAATACCAAGGCGGTCAATAGCCGAACGCACAGTAGCTATTTGGTTGCGGTAGGGCACTATCACCCCCACCGTCATGGCCACATCAAAACTGCTTTGTGCCATACGATATACCTCACCTACTATCTGTGCCACCAATCTGGCTTCGGCTTGGTTTACCTTGTCGGGCTCCTCGGGATTGACAGCCGGCACACACGACACAAACGACACACGCTGCGCCGCCAGCACCTGCTCCACCCAGTTCTCTTCCGAACAGACTTTTGCCGTTGGTTCCACTTGATGCGGCAGCGGCACTTCGCACAATGCGCTTTCATAAAAGGCATCGCTCGGAAATTTAGCAATGTCGCGGTGCATACGCCCCTGCCGTGTGAGCAGATGACACACTGCCTCGTTCACCGACCCATCAGCATTATAACCATACAGGTGTAACAAGCGTTCGAACAACGACAAGCGGCAGTCGGTCAGCCCTATGCCGTGCAGCAGCGGTTCGTTCACTGCCGACTCGTCGGTGCCTTGCTGCACGACTGCAGGCAACTGCTTTTCGTCGCCTATCAGGACAAAACGCTTGATGGCACACTCGCCATGACTCTGCGCACAGAGCAAAGGCAATATATGAGGCTCCAATATCTGCGAAGCCTCATCGACAATGGCCAAATCAAAAGCCTTGAGCTCGAGCAGCGGCAAAGCGGCGCACACCGAGGTGGTTGTGCCACAAAAAACCCTCGTGCCCATAATCAAGTTGCGCACCTGTTGCACATTGGGCTGCTCCATTTGGTCAATGCGTTCGCTCAACAGATGTGAGCGGTAGCGCTCGTCGCAACTGAAGTCGCTGCCCAAGCGTATAAAGTCAAGCCCTGGAATTTCTACCAATTTGCTGCATATTTCGTCCACAGCACGGTTGGTGTACGACAACAGCAGCACCCGGCTGCCTTCTTGCAGCAATTCCTCAGTCAATATGTTTTTCATGCCATACGAGGTCTTGCCCGTTCCCGGCGGACCGATAACCAGGTACATATCCCGCGCCCGCCGTGCATTTTGCACCAGTTGGTTGAACTCTGCATTGCCATAGTCGCCCTTGAGCGTGATGCGTGCGTCAACCTCAGGCTTGCGCTGGCCAAGCAACACATCGCGCCGTTCCTTAGGTGCGGTGAGCAGTGCTTGCAGACCTCGGTATTGCGCATTGTACGACGACTCCATAAAGTCGTGCTCCATGGCCCACACCTTGTGTCTGTAAAACTCAAACACCTGGCGGCTGGTTTGCGGATTGCGCAATCGCACTTTTACACCATGCTGCTCAATGGCTGTAATGGTGCAGCGAAACACCATGGTAGCTGTGGCATCGGGAATGCTGCCCTTGGCATAAGGGTAGAAGAATACGATGTCGCCCACGCGGAAGTTTGACAAATCGGCATCGATGCAACCTGTACTTTTGTCGTCAAACTCCAAGGTTACGTCCTCCACCTTGTCGTCCTCGCCATCGGGGTGAATGGTCAGATTTTCGTAGATGTTGCCAGCCTCGCGCTTATCCTCAACCGAGGCATTCCACACCGAGGCAAACCCCGAATGCTCCTTTGTACGATTGCCAATGCGTGAAAGTGCTTGTTCGTTGGCCACAAACTGCATAAACCTGAAGTAGTAGGCACGTTCGAGCGGCGATGCCTGCCGTATGGGCTTGAGCAGCGCCTCGAGTTCGGGCCGTGTATAACGGTTCCACAACACGCCATTTGCCCCGGGATATATGCGCTCGGGGGTAAGCGTTTCGAGCACCCGCATACCGCCCTTGGCGTACCAACCGTCGCACCAGGCCAGTTGGTTGCGCAATTTGATGGCCTCGAACAACAATTTGGGCGCTGAAGTGACAGCATCTAACCCGTGTGCATAACGCGAATAAAGCAGGAATGCTTGCATCTGATCGGCATTGACGCGCTCGTAATCGTAGTGCAGCAAGGCACGATATAGCAATATCTGCACAAAGTGTGGTTCCTGTTTGCCGGTGTACTCCTCAGCCGAGGCCCCAGGCAGCCACTTACATTTGCCCGACTTCTGCTCTATGACGGTTCTAAAGTTTAAGTCGAGGAAATCCATACGTCCCTGCAGCCCCAACATGTCCGAAAAGAAAGAGGGCTCAAGTATGATGTGGTCCGATCTGAAGCGCTCTGCCGTTTGCTGCTCATACTCGTGCGCCATCATTTGCCTTATGTGCTGTTGCTGCCTGCGTGCCTGGTCATGAAAGTCGCTCGTCAAGTCCTCACAAGTAACAAAGTTGACAGCATTGCGACGGAAAAAGCGCTTCATGCTCTCGGCATACGTTAAGTTCTGCTTATAAGCCTCCTCATCAAGCAGCTGCCCTGCAAAGTTACCAAGCAACATGGCCGATGTCTGCTTAAATGGCTTGATGCGGTTAACGAGTTCGGCCAGCGGCGAGCGTCCTGCCTGCGTAAAGCAGTTAGCCACCGAGGTGACGTTTATTAAATAGTCGGGCGCATAAATCAACAGTTCGGGCAAGATGTCCTCCCCCACCCTTCGCGGTCTGACTACGTTCAGTGCCTCGCCTTCGGTCAGGCAACGGCGCAGATAGGTCCAGTCGCCTGGCACAAATTTGTTTTCGGCCACATAGTTTATGCGCACCTCCTCATCGTTATCCTCGCGCGTGGCATATATATAGGTGTTGTCCCACTTGTTTATGATACATCTGAAATAAGGCTCGTCGCGTCCGGCGGCATCTTTTTCCCTTTGCGGCATGACGCGTTTGGTGGTACGTGGCAACAAATGCTGCAATTTGCCAGGAGCAGCGGCCTGATACACCAATTCTAAAAAGCGTACCACGGCCTTGAGGTCGACCAGCCACGCATCTGCCAATTCTTGGTCTTTCTCAAGCGTCAAATAGCGCATGCGGTTACGCGTGTCGTTTATAGCAAACGACAGACTGCGGTCGTTCTCGCGTAATTGGTGCTTTTTCACAAGATAGTCTATCTTGGCATACAACCCGCTCATTTTAACCGTCACATCGCGCAACTGTTGGTCGACGCCCACCATCAGCACCTCACGCAACACACCATAGCGTGTACGTACATTGCGATGGCTGCTGATACGCCACAAGGCATCAAACAACTCGTCTGCAGTTTCGAGCAGTGGTTCTTGCAAATTTATCTTATCTTCTTTTGTTTTCATACATCACAGTCTTACGCTTGCGCTTTACTATTAGTCATTTCAAAGTCGTGACGATGCTTCACTATGCCCTTCATATGTTGTTGCGCCCACTCTGTCAGTTGTTTGATTAACGGCACAAGACTGTGTCCCACCGGCGTCAGTTCATACTCCACCCTCATGGGCACTTCGGGGTACACCGTACGCTTTACCAAGCCATCGGCTTCAAGCGCACGCAAAGTGCCCGCCAACATTTTCGATGATATGTCGGGTATGAGTTTGGCCAACTGGTTGTAACGGGTGCTTTTGTTCTCGCTCAAAATCAAAATCAAGAGCAGTGCCCACTTATTGCCGAAACGCGACACAACGTTGCGTATGGGACAGATTTCGATGATAGAATATTTTTCCTGTTTTTTTAGCATGACAATGTGCTGATATTCTTCAAGAGTGAGTACAAAGTAAGATAGTTACCTTTTCGTAACCTCTTGTGTGCCAACTATTTATAGCTTACCTTTGCACTATCAAAAAGAGAGTTATACAATGGTTGTAAAGTTACAATCAAATTATGACAACAGCAAATAGTATTCACTCTAAATATAAGCAAGAACAATGAAGCAGGTAAAGGCTGTGGCTTCTGCCACCAATTTCAAAGCCATCAACGTTGGCAAGTTAAACGAAGTGTCTGACTATGTACTCGAACTCGGACCGGACGTTAAAATCCCCGGCAAGGTGTTTGGAGGCCAGACCCTGGGTGCAACAGGCGGCGATTTCTCATTCCAGGTATTCCAGCCTGGCACCGAAACAGGCTTTCTTCACACTCACAAAACACACGAAGAGCTCTACTTTTTCTTGAGCGGCGAAGGGCAGTTCCAAGTAGATGGCGAGATATTCCCCGTTAACGAGGGCAGCGTAGTGCGCGTGGCACCTGCTGGTGTACGTTCTGTACGCAACAACGGCAGCGCGCCGCTCATCATGCTTTGTGTGCAATACAAGGGCGACACCTTCACAGCCGACGATGCTGCCGATGGCGTTATCCTTAACGAACCCGTTAAGTGGTAATTGCACATCAGCCAACAACCCAGAACAAACAAACTTATTAAAAGGCAGGCTGCACCTATATAATAATATATATAAGTGCAGCCTGTATTGTATTAACGTTAATGCCCTAAGTCTTACTCAGGCACCACGTTGGTTGTACCACCAAGGTACTTGTACTCACCGTCAATCGAGATACCTTTGGCCTTTTTACCAGTCACTGTCATGTTGATGGTACCACCACTCAGCGTATAGTTGCCCGTTACCTTGATGCCGCGGCACTTGCTGCTATCTTGCAATCCGGTGACGGGATCGGTATATTTGTGAGTGGTGCCCGACACTGTCATATTGATAAGTGTGGTAGCGCCCTCGGCCTGAGCTACAAGCAGGTTGCCACCCACGCTCATGCCCTTCGAGCCATCGCCCGATACAGTAGCCTTGATGGTACCGCCATTGACGGTCATGTCCGTTTCACTCTTCAAGCCCTTGACATCAACCGCAGCCACGTCCATGGTGATAGCGCCGCCATTGATTATAATTTGGCCATTTTGCAGGTCGGCAGCATCCTTCGTGCAACTTGCATCCACACAGTCGCCCTTTGTACCACTCACATTGAGTGTGCCACCGTCCATTTGGAAATATTGGTCAACGTGCAAGCCATCGCTGACTGCCGACAACACATTGATTGTGGTGCCACCATTCTTAATCCAAGTGTACTCGTCCGAAGCATAAGCGTGCTTGGTATTGCCTGTCAAGTTAAGCACACCTGCACCCTTGATTTCGGCATGACCATTGATAAAGAAGCAAGCCTTTTGCATGCCACCGGCCCCATCGGTCAGCGAGTTGGTCGACCCATCTGCCAATATCACGTTGATGCGTTTGCCATTATCTACACACACAGCCGCACTGTCGGGGTTGGTAAGATTGAGGTTGTCAAAGCGCAAGGTCGACTTGTAGTGACCGTCCATATAGAATGAGCCGTTAGTGGCTGTGCCGCCCAAGGCATAAGTTATTTCCTCGGCAGTTTCGGGCGCTGCCACCACACTTACGTGGTCGCCCTTCACTGCGATGTTGAGCAACGACGCCACATCACCCGACACCGTCACCCAAGTGTTGCCGTTGGCATAAGCCACCTGCATGGTGCGGACAGCGGCAGCCGGTGAGCGGTCAACTACAATAGAGTCGATGTCTGACGTGTTGAACGTTTTGCCCTGCAAGGTCAGCTGCGTGCCATTGTTAAAGTTTACATCGCCAAGCGCCTCGGCAGCGTACGATGTCACCACATGACCGGTATATACCTTCATGGTCTGTGCCACGGCGGCAGAGGTGAGTGCTGTGGCAGCTATAAGGGTAAAGATACGTTTCATTGGGCTATAACTTTAAGTGTCTGGTTATTTACTCGTACAAGGTAAGTGCCCTTTGTCAGTTGCGCCATACCCACTTCTCGGCCGTCGATGCTGTAAACGCTCACGCGGCTACCCGCAGGTGCATTCACCTTAAGCTGGCCGTTTACAATGCTGGCATGCAGCCCGTTAGCATTAGCCACAATGGTGTTCACTGCCGTGGGAGTAGTGCTGAAAAACATTTTGCTCATGTCGGCCACCGGTGCAGTAAAGGTTTCTGTGCCATTGGTTGCCACCAAATTGTCGTTGGCAAAGGTTATCTTGAGCTTGTCAATGCTCAACGATGCCTCCTCACCCGTCGTTTTCTTAAACGTGAGGTAGTCATAACTCTGTGCTGATGCGGGCAGAACTGCTGCACACAGGAGCAAGACTGAAAGCAGTTGTTTCATATTTGTGTAAAAGGTTTGGTTTAGAACTTAAACTTGTAACCAAGACTAAGCACATGAATATCTGAGTCGTTGTCGTCGTCAGCACCATTGCTATAAACGTAAGCTATGTCGAGGCGGTGCTGCTTGGTTATTTTCCATTCGGCCCCTACTGTGAGGCGCTGCTTGTCAAGATGCAGCTGGTTGCTCATGTCGTTGCTGAACTCGTATGTCAGATAAGGCGTCCACGCGCAATGCTTGATGTTGTACTCCACGCCGAAACGTGAGCGCAGGTAGTGGCGGTCCTTTGCAGCCTTTGGGCGCTCAGGGTCAACCTCAAGTGTGGCAAACTTGTTTCCACCGCATTCGTACACGGGGCCAGTGTAGCCTGCCAGCTGGTCTGCGCTCAACGGCGATTTGTAAGCAGTGCGCAAAGTGGTGGTAGCCACAAAGTGGGTATACTGATAGCGCTCGCGCACCGACAGGGTAAAACGCCCCACGGGCAAACTGCCTGTCACATCAAATGTAGCACGGTGCTTGCTGCGCCAAAACGCATCGTCCACCTTACAGTTTTTGAGTGCGCCATTGGTTCTGTATTCATACTTAGTTTCCTGCAGGTTATAGTCGCGCAAGAAGTTGTAGCCAGCTCCGAGCGATACATAGCTGCAAGGCTTATAGCCCACCCCTACCGACACACCATAGCGCGTAAAGTCCTTCAACTTGTTTTCGGCACGCAAGTCTATACCGGCATCAACCGACCATTGCTTTGACAGGTTCTTCTGCACCGTCAATTCGGTCCACACGCCATAATCATCGGCATGGGCCGTATTGGCTGCTGCCATCAGGGCCAACGCCGGCAGCAAGAGTCGTTTGTTAAGAACATTGTTTATCATAAGGCAAGAGGTGTTTATGCGTTCGGCTGGGGCAGTTTGGTCATGCGGTCAACGTCCTTGATACGGTTTTCGGGATCAAGGTAGAACACACGCAGCATGGTCATATCTGTCAAGAAGTCGACAGCGCCCACCTCAACGCGGGTGATTTTCAAACCGAGGCGTTCCTCAAGGTCGGCCTTGAGTTCATCATAGCGCTCGGGCTTTATGAGGTCTATATTGTCGTACTTTACAAACTTGCAACCCTCGTGGCTGGTGGTAAGGAAGTTTTCGCAGAGCCACACGCACACAATGAACACCACGTTCACCACGCCGCCTTCAAGCCAGCTGAGTGTGGTGCCCGTGCACTTGCCATTGATAACGCTCAATGCTACGAGGAAGAACAAGTATGTCATCTCACGAATGGGCACACTCTCGGTGCGGTAACGTATGATGCCGAATATGGCAAACAAGCCAAGCGCGGCACCAATACCCACATCATGGGCATCGCGCATGAGCAAGGCTATCAGCATGAATATGCTTACGCTGAGCAATATGAAGGTGAAATAATAGTCGCGGCGACGGCCTTTGGGGTAGTAAAAGAAGTGTACCACCAACCATGTAACGATGGTGTTGATTACCAAGCTCGAGATGAGCGGCATGAGATGAAATGTAGAAAGGTCTAACATACTTATAATATAGGTGTATGTGTGTAGTGAAACAATTAGATTTAGTTCGTTATTTGTCAAGGAACGGCACATTGCGCCACCGCCACCAATTTCAGGCTTCGGCCACCTTGCGTATTTTTACCAAGCGCTTTTTGAAGCGGTTTATACGCAGGTCAGGGTCGGTTACCGAGGCACCAATGCAATACTTGCTAAAGCCAGCAGGCTTGATGCGCAACTGGCGCAGTATGGGCAGTATGGGCGAGGGGCAACGCCCGTCGCGCTTCAACTCAATCACCACAATATTGTTCATTGAAGCACGGTTCTCGGTGGCGTAATTATAGAATTGTATGCCAAAGTCTATAGTCAGTCGTTCAGTCTTGTCATAATTCACCAGCGTTATGCGGTTAAAGCGGTTGCCCACCGCCGGCCCCAAGTCGCACAAGTGCAACCCGGTCATTTCGGATAGGAAGTCATCGCCGGCGCCCTCGTGCATCACAGCCTCGAGCGACGGCACCCGCACACGGCTCTTCGAGGTCTTGCCGTGATTATCCTTCTTTTTAATCTCAAGAAAGGTGACATCTGAGCTCAAGTAAGTGCGCACCCTCACCTTTTGGCGTGGCGCACGCCCCGTTTCGTGTTGGCGGAACATGCCCAGAGTTTGCAGGTCGTCCCAATACGTTGTGGCATAAGGGCTGACGCGTTGTCCGTCAATCTCCTGTGCATAATAGCTGCCGCGCGTCAGTTCGAGCAACCTCTTGAGCGTAGGCACGTTGGTCAAATATTTCTGATCGGTACGATTCATAAGGCGTATGCCCGACATCTCCTCCAGGGTTATAGGGGGGAGTTGCCGAGCCATCAGCTCTATGTCGTTTGCCAATTTATCCATTTCAATATATTTATAAATCAGGCAAGCTGTGGTTCAAAGCAAAGTCTACTATCCTTGCTTCCCGAACTCACCCTGGACTATTCAGCATTCCTTTTCAACAAAAGCCATGTAGTCTACCATTATTTGGCATTTGCATTTTTCATTGGCGCAAAGATAACTGATAATTATCATCTCTCAAAGTTATTTTGTTACAAAATGGCTAAGCTACAACGACAATCATCGAAAGATTGCAGCACTTCGTAGCACAAGTGGCAATGTTTATAGACAAACTTGTGCCAATAGTATATTTGACTTGTTTGTCAAAAAAAGGAGAGCGTGAGTTGACCGCACCGGGCTGTTTTGACATCAACTTGCCAACCCTTAAAAGGCATACAAATGCAGTAAATATGCAAACAATCGAACCCCACACGCTGTTATTTAACACTCATAAACGCGTGATTGTCATGTAAATGTAGTAATTTTGTGGCGGAAATCTTAGCAAGCCACACTTGCATAACGCCCGAGTGAAGATATGCGAAGGGGAAACCGGACGGCGCAAATGCGACTGGCTACTATTAAAACATTACGCAGACCAATGAACATATCCACTCTGCGACGTGCTGTTCTTGCCATTGCCATGGCAAGCGTCAGTACCGCCGCTTTTTGCCAAGACTTAATTGCTCGTCAAGCCCCCGTCGACCGCCGATTGCGCGCTGTCGACTCGGTGGCCATACAACGTGCTGTTGACCGCGACATAAACACCGACTTCAGCAGCGACGTGTACAACTCATGGGTCACCAACCGCGCACACCCCTACAAACACGACGAGGTGCCCGAAACCTACCGCATCGACCTGCGAGGCTTCTGCATGCCCACTCCCTCACGCAATGTAACATCGCGCTTTGGCTATCGCGCCGCCTTTAAGCGTGTGCACAAGGGGCTCGACATCAAGGTGTGCACCGGCGATACCATTGTGGCCGCATTCGACGGAAAAGTGCGCGTGGTACGCTACGATGCCGGAGGCTACGGCAACTATGTGGTTATACGCCACAACAACGGACTCGAGACCATCTACGGCCACTTGTCGAAACAGCTCGTTGAGGGCGACCAAATTGTGAAGGCTGGCGAGCCTATCGGCTTGGGTGGCAACACGGGCCGCTCGTTTGGCTCACACCTGCACTTTGAAACACGCTTGGCAGGCGAGGCCATCAACCCCGAGTTGCTGTTCAACTTTCCCGCACAGGACGTGACATGCGACTTTTACACCTTCCACAAAAACGACAGCGGCAATGCCTCAATGCTGTTGGCAGCCAACAAGCCGCACAACAGCGAGGACGCCATTGCAATGACCGCCACACACTTCTACAAAGTGGAGCGAGGCGAAACCCTTGCAAGCATTGCCAGCAAACTGGGCCTGAGCGAGGACAAGCTGGCCAAGACCAACCGCATGAAGTCAACCTCACGTCTGCGCACCGGACAGATATTGAGATACTAATTGCACAAGGCCCACAATGGGCAGTTTTTCGCCAAAGCTGCTTGTACATTACTACACACATCACATCATCACACTCCTTGGACAAGATATGCCAACGGGTGTGATGATGTTTTTTGTGCTTCTATATAACAAAGTTCAAATATCATCTTTGTTATTATCTCAACTTGTTTGCCATTCTGGCAAAGGGAACTGTCCGACAAAAGTCTAAAGCACATTGTAATAATGCTTTTGCCCTTACAGGGCGCGACTGCTCCAACACGTGATACCCAGGGTGTCGCTACGCTTGCCCTGGGCTATGGTCTCCATTGGGCCTTCAGCCCGCACTTGCACATACACTTCTACTATACCGTAATTAGCAACGAGACTGTGCATTGGTTCTAACATAGCCTCTCTACCACGAGCATAGAAATGAGCACTATGATTTTAGCAAGTGCGGGCTGAAAGCCCAATGGAGCACATAGCCCAGGGCAAGCGAAACGACACCCTGGGTATCACGTGTTGGAGCAGTCGCGCCCTGAAAGGGCAAAAGCATGGATATGCGCAGGAGTTTTACTGGACAACAACATAAAGGTCTTCTATCGTCCCTTCTTGCTGTTACGTTATAATATATGCCAATTAATTGTCTGGCTGAAAACCACTCTTATAATCAACATCAATCCATTTTAACGATGGAAAATATGTTTTGAGATTCTCTTCCGTGATAAGAATAGTATCACTACCGCCACCCATATAGTCAACAACTACTTTATATGGAAACGGAGTGGGTTTCTTTCCATTAAAATAATAAGGATCAAAATGCTTAGTGTAGCTTTTATTTGATTCAAATGGTCCTGTGGCATATATGTGATGATACTTTGTATGCTCAACATTTGCATTAACGGCACCACGAATTTCATCAACAATAGCATCACCGACACTATTTACTGGAGTGAAATACACATGCACATATTTCAATTTCTTTTCACTTGTAACCTTAAACCTCGTTTCCAGTTGCAAATGGCTAAAATCCATAATATCAGCAACGTAAAACTTGAATTTAGAGAATTGTACTTGCGCATTGACACTCACACTAAACGCAACAGCCATAATAGCTGACATCGTAATTTTTTTCATACGTCATTCTTAAAGGTTGTGTAATCATTCTTGTCAAACACAAAGCGTGAGGTCCTACACAAGCCCGTCAATCATTCTTGGCCGTAGGAAGCCACTGGTTGATGACGAGCAGATAGAATCTCACGCTGAATAGTTATATATACCCGAAAAGTGTGCCGCTGAGGTTACCCCTCCTTGGCACACTACGGGAGTTAATTATACAACCTACCCGTGACACCTTCTCTGCCATACCATTGACAACCAAATTGAATTTCCTACGTTCAGAATGATCAATGAGCATAGCGTTGACGACGCCTTATGTCTGTTTGCAAACGCAATTTACGCGTTACAATGCAAAATTACTAAAAATAAGCGAGATAACGCGTATAACAAATTACCTAAACACCAAAACATAAGCATAATTATGCCGTTACGTACAAAACATAAGTACAAAATCAAGCACTAATAGGGCAAACCACACCTGCACACGCTGTGGTGGTATGACACCGTTATCATTGCTGCTTCAGAAAGCTTTATATTATGACTCACAAGCCTTTGGCTCAAAAAGACACCTTTATTTATATCGAACAAAAAGCACAAGTTCCACTCTTGGGGAGTTTGTGCACAACTTTAGTGCGTCTTCATGTAGCATCACCTTTCACGGGCAAACACACAATGCCCTGAAGGGGAGACTTTGTACATTTTTTCCCCACATCTTATCTTAAACACTTTATTAAAGCCCATTTTCAATGAACTCGAAAATGAGAAAAATGGTTGTACTGTTTTGCAGTACAACCGCATTGTGCATGCCTCATGCGGCTTGCGCACAAAGCGACGAATTGAGTGGCAGCTTGTCACAACTCTACAACGTAGCACAACAGCACAATGCTACCTTGCAACGTTGTCAAACGGTCATTAACATTGCCGTCATAGCCGAGCACCACCTCAGAGCCCCATCACCATCAAAATGCCTTCCATCAATAAGGGCCTCAACTATTGGCATGTAGGGCTTGGAGTGAGCTACAACTTTCCTTCGCTCTTTAAGATAGGGTGTACAGAATAGGCATCAAAAGCAAGACCGTTTTTGGGGATTTTCAAGTTGCCTGAAACGCGCTGCAAAAATTCTGACACCTGACAGGTTTTGCACCATTTTGTCTGCACTCTGCACTTTTAGCATATAACGCATTGATTTTCAACAGAGTGAAGCGTGCAGACAACTCTTAAAAACGTGTGCACTACCATCTGCACTTGTCTGCACTGCACATGACTGAGGACGGACGTTCAGGGGCGGAATTTCTGTTATGCGGAGGCGGGATTTCTGTTATGGGAGGACGGATTTTCTGTCGGACGGACAAGTTTGCCGCTCGCCCTATACTGTTTTTTCTCTGTGGCACAACCTGTCTGCGCCGCGGCTGATGCCTTGCGGCTAAAAGTGCAGACAAATGTAATGCGTGCAGACAATGGTGCATACTATCTGCACCATTGTCTGCACGCATTACTTATTGATAATTATTGCTCACGGATTACACCGATTACACGGATTTTTTTCGCTCGTGCAACGTGCCTTAGCACCACGGAGATGACGGATTTGACGGATTTTGTGAGCATTGCATGCTCACT
>OASE01000146.1_pt1 | contig 21848 bp, 19 predicted proteins | sample 1494851 | NCBI WGS metagenome assembly OASE01 (sample SAMEA3360680, study PRJEB22359) | human gut metagenome | biome: ENVO:urban biome; feature: ENVO:human-associated habitat; material: ENVO:feces | place: Bangladesh | collected 2011 | reverse complement strand
GCCATTACAGTGTAACGGCCACGCGATTTCACTGAACCGGCAAAAATTTTTGGCAGAAAACCGGCCGAAGGTATTGTCGAAGGGCGAAAGGCTACCCTTTTTCCGCTCTAAAAGCACCTGTTTCCAAGTGTTAAATTTTGGCAATAATATTTTACAATTCTACGTGGACGCATGGTGCCGTGCCAAAGGATATGGTGTCTTGTGCGCTTACTAATTGTGCTTGTGAGAGAACACCCAGTCGTTTTAGTGGTTTCCTGGTTGTGGAATAAAGCCGAAACCAGGGTATAAACTTGAAAATGGGATTGATAAAGTCTTAAATCTCTTTAATAAATCGTCGGCATTGAAGATGATGTAAGGGAAAAGCATTACATTTACAAGTCAGTTTGGCAAGACAGGGAATACAATTGCGTAATAGAATTAAAAAAATGATGGAAACAAACAAAAGGAATGTAGAGGAAATATTCAAGAAAGACCTGCACCAGTATCTCACTTATATAAAGCGGGTGGATGAGCGTTTGCCAGAGGCTCCAGACATAGAGGCGCTTTGGCCAAAGGTGGGTGAGAGTTATATGCCAGACGCGATCAGAGAGTTTAGCGAGTATCCCACGGTGTCATTGGGATGGATAATGTTCGTGGGAATGGCCATCGCCAGGTATTGGGACGAGGATTGGGAACTGTACAGCAAAGTGGAAGACTTGTATAAGTATCTGCGCGACAGCATCGACTTCGACCACATGGACGATTATATCTGCGGGAAAGTGCTCTTGCTCAACGAGGCCGATAGCAAGTCGCTCTCAGCGGTGGTCGCAGAATGCGCGTCGCGCACATATAACTTGCTCGTCCATCAAAACCTGCAGCCGGGTTCCGAGGAAGCCTTTCGTGGCTTTGTCGCCGCCCTGCACCAAATGTATCTCATGGGCGCGGCTATTGAGCTGAAGGCGTTGGGGTATCACATGACCAAGCTGTAAGTGCCACTATCGCCATGTATCCCAATCGCTAATGAGCCTCAATCGCGATTGTCGCGATGGGAGTCTTCTCCAGCCCGACGGGTTAGATGCTGTAAGAAAAGCCTACCGAGAAGTATTCGCGGAACATCCAATAGCCAAGCTTGCTGTCGCGTGTGCGACCGTCGTCAAACCTCGGGTAGAGGAATATCTTTGTGGCGAGATAGCGGTTGAACTGGAAAGAGAACGTGTTTTCCCATTCCGCTTCCATGCGCTTGTAAGTGGTGTAGCCATAGAGCCGTGTCTTCCAAGAGATGTTATCGGAAAACTTCCAAGTCAGGTCAATGGTGGTCTGCGAACCGAAGTCGTGCAGCGAGTGGTGTCCGCTGTCTATGCCGTTGTTTCTGGAGAGCGCGAGTCGGCCGACATATTTGAAGTTGTAGGCGAACGGTGCTAAGTGGAAACTTCCTTTTAGCCGGCCTTTGAGCCAGTTGACGCTATAGTCCATACCGACAGACAGGTTGACGTTGAGAGGTGAAAACAAGTCCGACTTTACCGTCTTGCTGTTGGAGGCGTAATGACGTGCCCACTGTGTTTGGGCAATGAGCTGGAATGTGTAGTACCACCTGCTTGCGGCTTGCAGGCCGAGCTTGCCGGTATATCGCAGCATGTCTTCCGTGGGCTTGACGCTGTGTATGGAATCGCTCTTTGAGGTTTGCATGCCAAACTTCATCTCCAGCTTGTTGTCCCATTTCACCTTCTGCTTGTTGTTGTAGTTGGCAGACAGGGTGACCGAACCCATCATGGAGTAGTTGCTCTCTCCTCCCTGATACCAGTTGCCAGAGAGATAGTTTTGCATGAACTGCAAGTAGTAGTCGCCTCCGAAGTTCCAGAAGTTAGGCTTGAATACCACGAGGTCAATGGGTTGTCTGTCAGGCTCTTGTGGAAGAGTCTTTTCTATAATCTCCGTAGGGCTTTCCTTTATGGTCTTTGGCTTTATCACGGGTCCGGTTGTCTCAAGGCGTCGCTGCGTGTTGATGACCAGCTCTGGGTGATTGAGATAAAAGGCGAGCAGCGTGCTGTCGGTGTCGCTAAGCTTCTTGTCAATGGAAAGGGCGTTGCCCGCCACGTTTTCATAGAACGTGAACGGCAAGAAGTATGGTGCCGTCTCCATGGGTTTCATGGACGCGGCGTGAACGGAGTCGCGATACAGTGAGTCGCGGAAAATAATCAAAGAATCGGCATATTTGTGCAGGAGCTTTGACGCGCCGTCATTTGTGTAAACGCGAAAGCGGCGCTGGGTAGAGGCCGGGGCCAGCGAAGGAATCAATGTCAAGACAAGGAGAAAAAACAATGTCGCTTGCCAGACATGCTGATGATTGCCGGGAAATATGTTGAGCCTTTTGAGTGACATAAAGCAGGATGAACAATAATTTGATGCAAAGGTAGTAAATGTGAAACGAAATACAAAAGGAAAATACTAAAATGATTTGTTGCTTATCTCGCAAAATAGCAGTATCTTTGCAACAAAATTTTTATTATCATTATTAATCCTCAAGATTGTGGCAGAAACAAAGTACATTTTCGTCACGGGCGGTGTGGTTTCCTCTTTGGGAAAAGGAATTATATCATCGTCTATAGGAAAGCTCCTTCAGGCAAGGGGCTACAACATCACTATCCAGAAATTTGATCCTTATATCAACATCGACCCCGGCACGCTCAATCCTTATGAGCATGGAGAGTGTTACGTCACCGTCGATGGCATGGAGACCGACCTCGACCTTGGTCACTACGAGCGTTTCACGGACATCAAGACCACCAAGGCCAATTCCATGACCACAGGCCGCATCTACAAGTCGGTAATCGACAAGGAGCGCCGTGGCGACTATCTCGGTAAGACCATTCAGGTGGTGCCGCATATCACTGACGAGATCAAGCGCAACATCAAGCTGCTCGGCACGAAATATCATTACGATTTTGTCATCACCGAGATTGGCGGAACCATAGGCGACATTGAGAGCGCGCCGTTCCTTGAGGCCATCCGTCAGATGAAATGGGAACTGGGCAAGAATGCGGTGAATATCCACCTTACCTACATTCCTTACCTAAAGGCCGCTGGCGAGTTGAAGACCAAACCGACACAACACAGCGTGAAGGAGTTGCAGAGTGTTGGCATACAGCCCGACATCCTCGTGCTGCGCACGGAGAAGCATCTTGAGGATGGCATCCGCAAGAAGGTGGCGGCATTCTGTAACGTTGATCTCGACTGCGTGGTGCAGAGCGAGGATTTGCCAAGCATCTATGAGGTGCCGGTGAACATGCAAAGCCAAGGCCTTGACGCGGCCATCTTGCGCAAGGTGGGTGAGCCCGTGGGCGAGACACCGGCTCTTGGCCCGTGGAGGACTTTCCTTGAGCGCAGGAATAAGGCCACGAAAGAAGTGCGTATCGGTCTCGTGGGCAAGTACGACTTGCAGGACGCCTACAAGAGCATTCGCGAGAGCCTCTCGCAAGCAGGGACATACAACGACCACAAGACCGTCATCACGTTTATCAACTCGGAGTATCTCACTCCTGAGAACGTGGCCGAGAAGGTGAAAGGGCAGGATGGTATCGTGATTTGTCCTGGATTCGGACAGCGTGGCATAGAAGGCAAGATCGTTGCCGCGAAATATTGCCGTGAGCACGACGTACCAACCTTTGGCATCTGCCTTGGCATGCAGATGATGGTCATTGAGTTCGCGAGGAACGTGCTGGGATACAAGGACGCCAACAGCCGTGAAATGGACGAGAAGACCCCACATAATGTCATTGACATCATGGAGGAGCAGAAGAACATCACCAACATGGGTGGCACCATGCGTCTTGGCGCATACGAGTGTGACTTGAAGCAAGGCTCGCGCGTGTTCAATATATATAATAAGGAGCACATACAGGAACGTCACCGTCATCGTTATGAGTTCAACAACGACTTTGAGAAGGAGTTTGAGCGCAATGGCATGATGTGCGTGGGACGCAACCCGGAGAGCGACTTGGTTGAGATAGTAGAGATTCCTTCTCTCAAATGGTACATCGGTACGCAATTCCACCCAGAGTACCAGTCTACGGTGCTGCATCCGCATCCTCTCTTCCTCGACTTTGTGAAGACGGCTATTGAAAATCAAGAGAAATAAATGGACAAGAATTCAATAATAGGATTTGTACTTATCGCCGCCGTTCTCATTGGCTTCAGCATCTATTCGCAGCCATCGGAGCAAGAGCAGCGTGCGGCGTTTGTCAAGGACTCCACAGAGCAGGCAAACCGTGCAAAGGCTGAGAAAGCCGTGAAAGCAGCTGAATACAAGCAGCGCCAGGCCTTGAAACAGAAAGTGGCGGAGGACACGACCGCCCTCTTTCATAAGGCTCTTGTTGGAAAGGCCAAGAATGTTGTCTTGAGTAACAACAAGGTGGCCCTTACGCTTTCAACAAAGGGTGCGACGGTTGTGAAGGCATATCTGAAAAACCAGAAAGGCTCAAAGCAATTCGTGGGTCACAATATGGCTGACAGGAGCGGGAAGCATGACGATGAGAATGGCGTGACGCTTTTTGAGGGTCAGCGTCAGTCGCTCAACTACACGCTTGTGGCTAAGGAGTTGAACATCAGCACCGCTGACCTTTACTTCACTCCTTCGGCCGTCACCGACTCTACCGTGACGCTTACTGCTGATGCAGGACAGGGAAAGACGCTCGTGTTCAACTATAGCTTGGGCAAGAACTATATGCTGCACCTCGACATCAAGGCGACGGGAATGAGCGGTTTGTTTGACCCTAACGCCTCACGCATAAACGTGGATTGGCATGAGACGGTCAGGCAGCAGGAGAGGGGGTTCAATTTTGAGAACCGCTACGCGCGTCTCGACTGGAAAAACACGGATGGTGGCACAGACTACCTCAGCGAGGCTTCGTCGAAGCAAGAGACTGTGGACGAACGTATGGACTGGGTGGCCTTCAAGAACCAGTTCTTCTCTACGGTGATTATTTCCAAGGATGGCTTCGAAAAGGGCGCCGACCTTGAGAGCACTGTATATAACAAGGAGTCGCAAGACAACTGGAAGGTGCGCTACCTTAAAGATTTCAAGGCCAACATGAAGACCGCTTTCGACCCAAGTGGAAAGAAAGCCACGGAGTTGGAGTTCTATTATGGCCCCAACGACTTCTATACCTTGAAGAACGTGGAGAAGGAGAGCTCTTTCGACAAGGATCTCGAGATGGAAAGGCTTGTCTACCTTGGCTGGCCACTCTTCCGTATCATAAACCGCTGGTTCACGATGCCTGTGTTCACATGGCTTACATCGTGGGGCTTCAACATGGGTATAGTGTTGATTCTCATCACTCTCCTCTTGAAAGCCATCACTTATCCAATGGTGAAGAAGAGCTACATGTCTTCAGCGAAGATGCGCGTGCTGAAACCGAAGCTCGACGAGGCTACAAAGCAATACAACAAGCCTGAAGATGCCATGCAGAAACAGCAGGCGATGATGGCTGAATACGCCAAGTATGGCGTGTCGCCACTCAGTGGCTGCCTGCCGATGCTTATCCAGATGCCTATCTGGATCGCCATGTTCAACTTCGTGCCAAACGCAATACAGTTGCGTGGCGAGAGCTTCCTTTGGATTAACGATCTCTCAACATTTGACCCGATAATTGAGTGGGGCAGGACCTTGCCCGTAATTGGTGACCATCTGTCGTTGACATGTGTGCTATTCGTTGCCGCACAGCTCATTTACTCATGGTTTACGATGCAGCTGCAAAAGGATCAAATGGTAGGACAGCAGGCTGAACAGATGAAGACAATGCAATGGATGATGTACTTAATGCCATTGATGTTCTTCTTCATCTTCAACGACTATTCGGCTGGTCTTAACTTCTATTATTTCATATCGCTTCTTTTCTCTGCGATTATCATGTTCGTGCTCCGCAAGACAACCGACGATGAAAAACTTTTGGCTATCTTGGAGCGTCGCTACAAGGAAAACAAGGACAATCCGAAGAAAATGAGCGGTCTCGCTGCACGTATGCAGGCTTTGCAGCAGATGCAGCAAGAGCAGATGAAACAACAACAGAATCGTAAACGGTAGACCATTTTTTATTTAATGTTAGGGAGGCCCGTTTGGGCCTCCCTATACTGTTTAATAATATCTCAGATAATTTTATAAATAATGAACAAGACTATAGCTTTGGTTTTAGGCGCCATGCTTCTTGGAACGCCTAAGATGGACGCTACAACCATGATTGGAAAGAGCAGTATTACGCTGAAGTCCGACTTGATGTCTCCCGAGGCCTTGTGGGCTATGGGCAGAATAGGTACGGCAGCGGTCTCGCCTGACGGTAAGCAGGTGGTGTATCAGGTGAGTTATTACAGTGTAAAGGAGAACAAAAGCCACACGGTTCTTTACATTCAATCAACTAAGGCAGGCAAGGCCATCGTCAAGCCTGTACTTTTGACTTCAAGCCAGAAAAGTGAGAGTGATCCTTCTTGGATAGAAGGTGGCAAGAAGATAGCTTTCTTGCGAGATGGTCAGCTTTGGAAGATGAATGCTGACGGCACAGAGCGTGTCAAGCTCAGCGATTCTAAGATTGACATCGAGGGCTATAAGTTCTCTCCGGATGGAAGTAAGGTCATCCTTATAAAGAGCTTGCCTTACCATGAGTCCATCAAGAAAAATCCGGAAGACCTTCCTCTGGCCACTGGTAGGGTCGTCACCGACCTCAACTATCGTCATTGGGATCACTACGTAGAGAGCGTGGCGCATCCTTTCGTCGCCAATGTCAATGGCGACAAGGTTGACGAAGGTGAAGACATCTTAAAAGGCGAGCCGTATGAGTGTCCGATGGCTCCGTTTGGCGGAATAGAACAACTCGACTGGAGCAAGGATTCCAAGAACATAGCTTATACTTGTCGCAAGAAGACTGGTGTTGATTATGCCGTGTCTACCGACGCTGATATCTATTTATATAATGTGTCAGCGAAGACAACGCGTAATTTGTGTAAGCTGGAGGGGTATAAGGAACCCAAGATTGACCCGACGAAGAGCATGCGCAACCAGGCTGTAAACCATCAAAAAGGTGATATGCAGGTTGGCTATGACGTGAATCCTCAGTTCTCTCCCGATGGTCAATACATCGCATGGCAGAGTATGGCGCGCGATGGATACGAGAGCGATCGCAACCGCCTGTGCGTAATGAACCTGTCAACAGGCAAGAAGCAGTATGTCACAGAGAGCTTCGATTCCAATGTCGACGCTTTTGTTTGGTCAAACGACAGCAAGACCATTTATTTCACTGGTTGCTGGCATGCTACTGAGAATGTCTATCATACAAACCTGGAAGGCAACGTGATGCAAATCAGCAAGGACGAGTGGGCCGATTATGGTTCTCTTCAGATGATTGGCACCGGCATGAAAGACAAGTCGTTGTTGGTGACTAAACATTCCATGACGCATCCTGACGATCTGTATGTGTTGACACCAAATGGCAAGAAGGCAAAGTCGGCAACGCTCGCGCGTATTACGGAAGAGAACAAGCAGATTTATGATCAGTTGGCGTTGCCAACAATACAACAGCGCTGGGTGACAACGACCGATGGTAAGCAAGAGCTTGTTTGGATTATCCTTCCACCGCATTTTGATTCAACGAAGAAATATCCCACATTGTTGTATTGTGAGGGTGGGCCTCAAAGCCCAGTCTCACAGTTCTGGTCATACAGATGGAACTTCAGCATAATGGCTGCTCATGGTTATATCATAGTGGCGCCAAACCGTCGTGGTCTTCCTGGTTTCGGCTCGGCATGGAACGAGGAGGTGTCACAGGACTGGACAGGCCAGTGCATGCGCGACTATCTTTCGGCTATTGACGATGCCGCCAACAACCTGCCTTATGTCGACAAGGACAGGATGGGTGCCGTGGGTGCCAGCTTCGGTGGCTTCTCTGTCTATTATCTTGCAGGACATCACGACAAGCGTTTTAAGTGTTTCATTGCTCATGACGGTGCTTTCAACCTTGAGTCGATGTATACCGACACGGAGGAGGCTTGGTTCAGCAACTGGGAGTATGACGACGCTTATTGGAACAAGGACGCGACGGAAGCCGCGAAGCGCACATACGAGAACAGTCCTCACCGCTTTGTGGATAAGTGGGACGCGCCTATCCTCTGCATACATGGTGAGAAGGACTATCGCATCAACGCAAACCAGGGCTTTGGAGCATTCAACGCCGCGCGCATGCGTGGCATACCTGCTGAGCTCCTTATCTTCCCTGATGAGAACCACTGGGTGCTGAAACCACAAAACGGAATACTTTGGCAGCGCACGTTCTTCAACTGGCTCGATCGCTGGCTGAAGAAATAAACTAACGCAATATTAGGCTTTGCGGTGCGGGCCGGCTTTTGTTGCCGTCCGCGCCGCAAAATGAAATGTTATTATAAGAAAAATAAAAGTTATATTATGGTTGAGAAATTACAACAGATTCTTAGCGACAGTAAAGGCGCACGCTGGACGGCCCTTTTCATAGTCGCCTTTACTATGATGATGGGCTACTTCATCACAGACGTGATGTCGCCCCTTGAAGTGCTTTTGACCAAGCCTCTTGCCGCAGGGGGATTAGGCTGGTCGTCAGACGACTACGGCTTCTTCTCAGGAAGTTATGGCCTTATCAACGTCTTCCTGCTCATGCTCTTCTTTGGCGGTATCATCCTCGACAAGATGGGCATTCGCTTCACTGGTGTCTTGGCTTGCGCGTTGATGGTGATTGGCGTGTGCATAAAGTATTTTGGTGTCAGTCACGACTTTGGTGGCGACAGCATTTATCTGAATATCATTATCTTCAAGGGCAACTTGCCATTGTCGGCAGCCATAGCCTCCCTTGGTTTCTCCATATTCGGCATGGGTTGCGAGATTTGTGGTATCACGGTTTCTAAGATTATCACTAAGTGGTTCACTGGCCATGAGCTTGCTCTTGCCATGGGCATTCAGGTCGCTCTTGCCCGTCTTGGCACGGCAGCGGCAATGATGTGCTCCCTGCCCATTGCCAAGGCCTTTGGCGGCAAGGTAGGTGCTCCTGTGTTGCTTGGCACCGTATTGCTTATCATTGGTTTCCTTGCCTTTATAGTTTATACGGTCATGGACAAGAAGCTTGACCGCAGTATAGCTGAGGCTAAGGGAGAGAGCGAGAAACATGTTGAAGGGTCTACCGAGTCTGACGATGATGAGAAGTTCCATTTCAGCGACCTCAAGCTCATATTCTCCAATCCTGGTTTCTGGTGCATTTGCTTGTTGTGCTTGCTCTTCTATAGCGGAGTGTTCCCGTTCTTGAAGTTTGCAACCAAATTGATGATTGCCAACTATAATGTTCCAGAGAGCGTGGCCGGCATCATTCCTGGTCTCATTCCTTTCGGCACCATCCTCCTTACGCCGTTGTTTGGCTCACTGTATGACAAGATAGGAAAAGGCGCCACGCTGATGCTCATCGGCTCTGCCATGCTGGCTACCATTCACTTTATTTTCGCCATCCACATTTTGCCTTATGGCTGGTTCGCCGTTATCATAATGATACTGCTTGGCGTGGCATTCTCATTGGTTCCTTCCGCCATGTGGCCAAGTGTCCCGAAAATAATCCCCATGAAGTTGTTGGGTTCGGCTTACGCCATTATCTTCTACATCCAGAACATAGGCCTTAGCCTTGTGCCAATGTTGATAGGCAAGCTCAACGGCGCGGATCCTACATACAAGACAAGCATGAGCGTGTTCTGCTCGTTTGGTGTATGCGCTGTCGTACTCAGTCTCCTTCTCCTTGTCATCGACAAGAAGAAGAACTATGGATTGCAGGAACCAAACATCAAGTAATATCACTCGAACGTTTTATATATATAATAGATGATAGGCCTGGGCTCCATGTGAGTTCAGGCCTATTGTCGTGTTATCCCTATCATATTGTTTAAATATAACAACTATATTCTGTGCAAACTTTTTAAGTGTTGTTTGCCAGATTCATTGATTAATGTAAATTGAAAGGACTGAAAAAATAATTGACAATATATTTGGAGGTAATCAAGGAAATGCCTAATTTTGAAACTGATAATTAAAAAATCAAAACCATGTTAAAAACGAACAAAAAATTAGCCATTGCGGCATTGGCCGTTACCATGGCAGCTCCTGTGAACGTTCTTTCCCAAACGCGGTCAGAATGGAACGTGCCTTCGTCGCAATATCCCATGATAGATAGTGAGCAACGCGCCACCATAAAAATTGACGCGCCCAAGGCTTCTGACGTGAAAGCCATGGTGGCTGGCAAGACCTATCCCATGACACGAGACGCCAATGGCAGTTGGAGCGTGACGACAGACCCTCTCGCGGTTGGTTTTCATTACTATTTCTTGGACATAGACAGCGTGAGGGTGACTGACCCAGGCACGGAAACATTTTTCGGTTATAGCAGGCTTGCCAGCGGACTGGAAGTGCCGGAAGGAGAGGAGGGCGACTATTACCGTCCACATCGCGACGTGAATCATGGCCAAGTGCGCCGTGTGCAGTATTATTCGGAATCTTCTCAAGCCTGGAGAGAGGCCGTGGTCTATACGCCTGCCGAGTATGATACTAATGTGAAGAAACGCTATCCCGTGTTGTATCTGCAGCATGGTATGGGTGAGGATGGACGTGGCTGGACCAAGCAAGGACGCATGCAGAACATCATGGACAACATGATAGCCTCTGGCAAGGCCGTACCCATGATTGTGGTGATGGAGAGTGGCGACATCAATATCCCCAGGAAAGAGGGCCTAAGCCGCAACGTGGAAGATAGCCCCTATGGCAAATCTTTTTATCCCGTGATGCTCAACGACCTCATACCCATGATAGACAAGACCTTCCGCACCAAGACTGACCGCGAGTCGCGAGCCATGGCCGGATTGTCGTGGGGTGGGCATCAGGCTGCGGACATAGTGTTCCCGCATCTCGACAAGTTCGCCTGGCTTGGCCTTTTCAGTGGAGCGGTGTATGGCCTTGATGCCAACAAGAACTATGGTGGCGTGTTAAAGGACAAGGACAAGGTCAACACGGCACTTAAATACTTCTTCATTGGTTGCGGCACGGAAGAGAGTATCGGCGTGCCAAAACTCACCAAGACCCTCGACGAGGCAGGCATACGCTACGATCGCTTCACCTCTCACGGCACAGGGCATGAGTGGTTGACATGGCGTCGTTGCTTGCGTGCCTTCATAACGCGCGTGTTCCAGTGAAGATTCCTTTAGATGCTTTTGTCTCTTGATGAGACTTAAAACAAAAAGGACGGTACATTTCAGAATATGTACCGTCCTTTGATATTTTCTACAAATAAATATTATTTGAAAAAGTCTTTCACAGCCTCGTTAGGAACCATCTGCTCGTCGAAGACGTAAGCACCGGTCTTAGGGCTCTTCACCATCTTGATGACCTTTGAATATGCGCGACCATCAGTGCTACCTTCGTGAAGGGTAGCGACAGCTTTCTTTGCCATAGTCTGTTAGTTATTATAATATTAATGACTTAATAGTCGGGATTACTTAATCTCCTTGTGGAGAGTCATCTTTTTAAGGATGGGGTTGTACTTCATGAGCTCAAGACGCTCAGGAGTGTTCTTACGATTCTTTGTCGTAATGTAGCGGCTTGTGCCAGGCAGACCTGAGTTCTTCATCTCTGTGCACTCGAGTATCACCTGCACTCTGTTGCCCTTAGCTTTCTTTGCCATCGTTATTAGTCTCCTATTACTTTAATGTCTTTCCAGTCGCAGTAACCCTTTGCAACGGCTTGCTTCAGGGCAGCGTCAAGACCGACTTTGTTGATAAGACGAAGACCAGCGGCGCTAATCTTCAAGGAAATCCAGCAATTCTCCTCTACATAGAAGAACTTCTTGCTGAAGAGGTTAACGTCAAAGCTGCGCTTTGTGCGATGCTTTGAGTGAGACACATTGCAACCAATCTGTGCCTTCTTGCCTGTTATCTGACAAATCTTAGACATTGCTATTCTTTGTTTTTGATGCGATTTTAACTACTTATTCCAAACAGAATGCAAAATTACAAAATATCTCCAAAATAGCAAAGCAAAGCGAGATAAAATGTTTGTATTTAAACTTTTTTACTGTTTTTCTTGCTCATTGAGGTATTCAATGAACAAATTGAGGGCTTTTTTGACTGCTATGTTGAGATTTACGCCTCGCCCATAGTCTTCTGTGAGACAGAATGTGCGCACATCGTCCTTCGAGCCATAGCCGAGCCAAATCGTCCCGGTTGGAATCTCTGGCGTGCCTCCCGTGGGGCCTGCCACGCCCGTGGCCGATATGGCATAGTCTACGCCCAAGGCATCGCATGCTCCCTTGACCATTTCCATTGCCACTTCCTCGCACACGGCAGTTTGCTCTTCCAGCACCTCGTGTGAAACGCCAAGGATCTTTTCCTTTATCTCGTTGGTATAGCTCACGATGCCGCCCTTGAAGTATTGCGACGCTCCGGGAACGGCCACTATCGCTTCGGCTATGCCGCCACCCGTGCAGCTTTCCGCCGTGCCGAGGGTCTTGTTGTTATTATAGAGAGCCTCTTGTATCTGTTGGCTCAAGACTTTGGTTTCTAACTCCATGTGAAAAATGGTTTATGTTCTACTTGAATGTTACTTTAGAGAAGGCAGGGGCGTCTATTGAGCAGAAGTCCTTGTCGAGATACTTATAGTAGCCCACTATGCCAATCATTGCCGCGTTGTCGGTAGTATAGCTGAACTTGGGTATGTATATTGTCCAGCCATATTTCGCGGCGTGCTCGCGGAAGGAGTTGCGCAGGCCGTTGTTTGCCGATACGCCTCCAGCCACCGCCACGTGCTTTATGCCCGTCATCTTTACCGCCTGGCGCAGTTTCTTCATGAGAATGTCCACGATGGTGTGTTCAAGGCTTGCGGCCAAGTCTTCCTTGTGGTGCTCCACGAAATCTGGATCTTCTGCCACCCACTTGCGCAGGTTGTAGAGGAAGGAAGTCTTGAGACCTGAGAACGAATAGTCGCAACCCGGTATGTTGGGTTCCGAGAACTTATAAGTGAGAGGATTGCCCTTACGCGCCAGCTTGTCTATTATTGGGCCGCCAGGATAACCCAGGCCCATGACCTTTGAGCATTTGTCTATTGCCTCGCCGGCCGCGTCGTCGATGGTCTGCCCCAGCACTTCCATGTCGTTGTATGCGTTCACTTTCACTATCTGTGAGTTGCCGCCCGACACAAGCAGGCAGATGAAGGGCAGGGGAGGCATGTGGCTGTCGTCGTCGCTTTCCTTTATGAAGTGCGCCATGACGTGGCCCTGCAAGTGGTTGACGTCTATCAGTGGTATCCCGAGGCTGCGTGCGAAACCCTTGGCGAAGCTCACGCCTACGAGCAGCGAGCCCATCAAGCCTGGGCCTCGCGTGAAGGCTACGGCCGACAGTTGCTCTTTCGTTATGCCGGCACGCTTTATGGCCTGGTCAACCACTGGCACCACGTTTTGCTGGTGGGCGCGGCTCGCGAGTTCCGGCACCACGCCGCCATAGGCGCGATGCACCTCTTGCGACGCTGTTACATTGCTCAGCAACACGCCGTTGCGCAGCACGGCAGCCGACGTGTCGTCGCAGCTGCTCTCTATTCCTAATATATATATGTCTTGCATAAGGCTCTTGCTCCGTTATTGCTTAGTATGAAAGTATTTCCACTCCGTGCTCGGTCATGAGGAACGTGTGCTCCCATTGAGCCGAAGGCTTTTCGTCGGCTGTTATCACCTCCCATTCGTAAGGGTCATCAGCGTCGATAAACACTTTCCATGATCCCATGTTTATCATTGGCTCTATGGTGAATGTCATTCCCGGCACAAGCAACATTCCCGTGCCCTTGTGCCCATAGTGCAACACCTCAGGCTCCTCGTGCATGGCCAGGCCCACGCCGTGGCCGCACAGGTCGCGCACCACGCCGTAGCCGTGTTTCTCGGCGTGCTTTTGTATGGCGTGGCCTATGTCGCCAAGAAATCCCCATGGCTTGGCGGCCTCGGCACCAAGGTCAAGGCATTCCTTGGTGACCTTCACGAGTTCTTCCTTTTCCGGAGTGGTCTTTCCGCCGATGATGAACATTCGCGATGCGTCGCCGAAATAGCCATTGTAGTCGAGCGTCATGTCCACGTTCACGATGTCGCCCGGCTGCAACACGTCTTCCTTCTTTGGGATGCCGTGGCACACCACCTCGTTGATGCTGGTGCATACGGCCTTGGGGAAGCCTTCATAGTTGAGGCACGACGGGTTGCAGTCGTGATCCTTGCAATACTGCATCACCACGTCGTCGATGTCTTGCGTGCTTATCCCGGGGCCTATCATGGCCTCTACGGCGTCGAGGCAACCCGTGTTGAGCTTTCCGGCAATGCGTATGCCCTCTATCTGCTCAGGCGTGCGAACCATGTCGCGTGTTGGCACGAGCTTGCCTTTCGACTCGAATGCCATAATCTTCTTGTCCAGTTCGGTGGGTTCTTGTCCTTTTATGCAGTGCCACCGGCGCTTAGCGTTCAGTTTCATAAACATTTGTGTTTTTTCTTTCATGCAAAGTTACTGCTTTTTAGGATAATGAGGCAAAAAACAGTGGCATAATCATGAAAAAAAGAATAACAATCACTCTGCCTCGTCCGGATTGACGTATTTGCCGTTGACTTTCAACGGCTCAAGGTGTATGATGACGTGCGTCTCAGGTCCGAACTGTTGCTTTATGGCATGCTCCACTCTCGTGGCGTGCTCATGCGCCTCATACAGGTTCGTTTTCCCTGGCATCCTTACGTGCATCTCTATGGCGAAGTTGTTGCCTATGCGGCGTGTGCGAAGGTTGTGCACTTCGTATATGTCGTTGTCTTTTTGCGCTATGGCCACAATCTGCTTCTCAACATCTTCTGGCAGGCTTGCCTCCAATAGTTCGCTCGACGACTGCCTTATCAGTTTCACCGCCTCTCCTACGATGAAGCCGCTCACGATGACGGCGGTCAAGGGGTCGAGCACGGTCCATTTAGAGCCTAAGAGTATGGCAGAGCCCGTGCCGATGGCGGTGCCGACAGACGAGAGTGCGTCGGAGCGGTGGTGCCAGGCGTTGGCGATGACCGCTTGCGAGTTGTATCTCTTGCCTACTTTTGCCGTGAACTGGAAGCACCACTCCTTGAGCAGGATGCTGACCACGGCGGCAACGAAGGCTATGACGCCGGGGCAGGGCAGCGATGCTCCGTGGACCACTTTAATGATCTTCTCCAGGCCGCCAATGCATATCATGGCACCCACGCAAAGCAGCGCGATGCCAATGAGCGCGGTTGCGAGGGTCTCGTATTTGCCGTGCCCGAAGTCATGGTCCTTGTCTTTGGGCCTGTTGCTCAACCGTACAAAAACAAGCATCACGATGTCTGACAGGAAATCGCTTAGCGAGTGCAAGGCGTCGGCTATCATGGCGGCAGAACCGCCTAATATGCCGGCAATGAACTTGAAAACCAGCAGGAAGACATTGATTAAGCCTCCCTCGATAGTCACTTTGTCGATTGCGTGCAACCGAACAACGTTCTCATCTTTTTCCATGATTTCATTCTACCTCCAAAGATTTGTTTATATCCATGTTTTAGAGACATTCTTGATAACGAGCTGCAAAATTACACTTTTCTCGTGAGAAGTGAGCGATTAATCTTCCACTATTTTTCTTGATAGTGTTGCTGGTCTTACAATGTGCTTATTATAAAGCCTTTGTCAATTAGCTTTCCCTTGTCCTCGGGTAGGGCTTAGGCGCGCCAAAGGTCGGAGCGAGTGTCTAAATGATGCGATTATTTGCTAAAAATGCAAAAATCATTTGATAGTCTCAAATAAAAGCCGTAATTTGGAGGTGTGCTTGAAAAGCACGTCAACATGTTTAACTATCTAAACGTTTTAAGAAATGCTAAACAAAAAAGTGGAAGAGGCTATCAACGCCCAGATTAATGCGGAGATGTGGTCTGCATACCTGTATTTATCCATGGCAGCATATTGTCATGCCAATGGCAACCCAGGCATGGGCAACTGGTTTCAGGTCCAGTTCCAGGAGGAGCAAGACCACGCCAAGATCTTGTTCAACTATATCATCCAGCGTGGCGGTCATGTGGAGTTGAAGGCTATAGACGCCGTTCCCACCACATGGGATAATCCTTTGGATGTGTTTGAGGCAACTTTGGCCCATGAGCAGAAGGTCACGTCGCTCATCAACAATCTCTTCGCCCTTACCACTCAGGAAAACGACTATGCCACACAGAGCATGCTCAAGTGGTTTGTTGACGAGCAGGTGGAGGAAGAGGAAAACGCGCAGAACATTATCGATAACCTGCGCATGATCAAGGACAATGGCTATGGTCTTTATATGCTCGACAAGGAGCTTGGGGCCCGAGTCTATACACAGGCTGCGCCATTGGCAAACAAGGCGTAGCGGCGACAGGCACAACACGAGACATGAAACCACCTGTACGGGTTGAGACTTGTAGAGTCGGCCCGTGCAGGTGGTTTCCTGTTTTATGTCCTTGCTTGCGAGGTGTTTCAGATCTTGTCCAAAGCCTGCTTGATGTCGTCGAGAATGTCCTCCACGTCCTCGATACCTACGGAGAGGCGAATCAGGTCTGGGGCGATGCCGGCCTCACGCAGCTGTTCGTCGCTGAGCTGTCGGTGGGTGTGGCTGGCAGGATGGAGTACGCAGGTGCGTGCGTCCGCCACGTGGGTCACGATGTTGATCATGTCGAGTGAGTCCATAAACTTGATGGCCGTGTCACGGTTGCCCTTCAGTCCGAAGGCGATGACGCCGCACGTGCCGTTTGGCAAGTATTTCTGTGCCAGGTCGTAATAGGCATCGTCTTTCAAGCCAGCGTAGCGGACCCAGGCCACACGTGGGTCGTCGTGCAGAAACTCCGCTATCTTCTGCGCGTTGGCGCAGTGTTGACGCATGCGCAGGTGCAGGCTCTGCAAGCCGAGGTTGAGGATGAAGGAGTTCATCGGTGCCGGAATGCTGCCGAGGTCGCGCATCAGTTGTGCCACAAGCTTGGTGGTGTATCCCATCTTGCCAAACGCCTTCACGTAGGTCAAGCCATGGTAGCTCTCGTCTGGGGTGCAGAGGCCAGGAAACTTGTCGGCGTGGGCCATCCAGTCGAAGTTGCCGCTATCCACTACCACGCCACCAACCTGTGAGGCCGTTCCATCCATGTATTTTGTGGTGGAGTGGGTCACGATGTCGGCGCCCCATTCGAATGGGCGGCAGTTGATAGGAGTGGCGAAAGTGTTGTCCACTATGAGAGGGACCCCGTTATTGTGGGCTATGCGAGCAAATTTCTCTATGTCGAGCACGGCGCATCCCGGGTTGCTGATGGTCTCTCCAAACACGACTTTCGTGTTAGGGCGGAAAGCCTTCTGTATTTCCTCCTCGCTATCGTTGGGGTTGACGAATGTACACTCTATGCCGAGCTTCTTCAAGGTCACGCCGAAGAGGTTGAATGTCCCGCCATAAATCTCGTTTGATGTCACTATGTGGTCGCCAGCCTCGCAGATGTTGAACACCGCGTAGAAGTTGGCGGCCTGGCCGCTGCTGGTCAATACGGCCCCCACGCCACCTTCCAGCTGTGCAATCTTCTTTGCCACGGCGTCGTTGGTAGGGTTCTGGAGTCGGCTATAGAAATATCCTTCCTTCTTCAAGTCGAAGAGCATTGCCATCTCCTCAGAGTTGTCATACTTGAACGTCGTGCTCTGGATGATTGGCAATTCGATTGGTTCGCCATTTTTAGGCTCATAGCCTCCCTGTACGCAGATGGAAGCCGTGCGTAGTTTTTTTCCCATTTATTTTGTTGTTTTTTCTGTTGTTTTCTTTTTTTATATAAGTAAAGGGTGGCTTGGCCGAGGCTTATCTTTGTATAAGATGGCGCAAAGATAGGCAATTTTTAGGTAATTGACATGTTGTGGCATGAAATATTATTAAAAAAATAGTAGTCCGCTAAATCTTCTTGAAGACAAGGAAGCCGTCAATGCCCAACATGAAGGCCCAACCGTGGAAAGGGCATGAACTGCAATACGGCACACGTAGAAATGTAAAATATTATTGCCAAAATTTAACACTTCGGAACAGGTGCATTTAGAGCGGAAAAAGGGTAGCCTTCGGCCTCTTGACGATTGCACCGTAACGGCACCGCGATTACACCGTAACGGCGACGCCTTTTTAGTGCTTTTGTGACATCAAAAAACAGATAGAATTGCAACATGTTGATAGTCAATGGTTTACTAAAATGGCCCATAATCGCGTCATTTCGAACGAAGAGAGGGTTCGGTTGAAAAAAATCGATTCTCAGACGACCTTTTGTAAAATATTATTATCAAGTCAACTATGAATTTGGTGCGCGTTTATATTTTGCCTTTACGCCTTAATCGCGTCGCGTTTGTTTTTAGGTAGAAATGTAGTAACTTTGTGATACATTGTTGGCCTGCGCGCTGCTTTGCTTTCGCCATGCCATAGTGGGGTGGGTGGGCACGCCTCCCGAGGCCGTGGCCGGCACGGTAAGCTATCTCACGGTCTGCTTCATGGGCATACCTTTCATCATGGCCTACAATGTCATAGCCTCCATCTTCAGGGGCTTGGGCGACCCCAAGAGCCCGATGTGTTTCGTGGCGGTGGCTTGCGTGGTCAATATCATCCTCGATTTCCTCTTCATCGGCTATATGGGCTTGGGGGCCTTTGGGTGCCGCCCTTGCCACCATGCTCTATCAGGCGTGTCTTGTTTGTGTAGGCTAATTGTTTTGGGCGTGCCAAGAATGGCATGCCTTAATGACGTTCGCGATGGTTATTTGCTTCCCTTTCTGCGGTTGCACTCGCGGCAAAGCATTTGGCAGTTGTCAATGGTGGTTCTGCCACCCTCTCGCCAAGGTGTGATGTGGTCACCTTCCATGAATGCGTAATCGAATTCCTTGCCGCAAATGGCACACTTGTGGTTCTGCTTCTCCCAAACGGCCATCTTTATCTTGTCGGAGAAGACACGCAGGTCGAGATAATGCTCATCGCCGGTCAGCACGTAAGGGATAATGCCTTGCGGTTTTTGGATCTCGTCATCGCCTATCAAGTCGATGATTTGCTTCTCCATCGCCTGAATGTCAAGATCCTTGTCGTGGTAAAGGTCATAGAGGTTTGCCCAGTCCAAGCCTTTCATGATTTTCTTGAGCCTTTTCATGTTAAAGGTGGATATAGCCCAATTTAATACATTTTGGAAGTATGTCCATAGTGGCAATGCTGTATGGTCGTGTTGATGCTGTGCCATATAACCCACGATAGTTTGTGGTTTGTCATTGCGTGTCTCATGGTCTGCCATCCATGTCAAAGCCCTCTTCAAGAAGTCTTGGCGGTCTGGTGAGCCATTCACCAAATCTTTTCCCAGTCGGTATGCTCCACAGTTCTTCTTTGAAAAGTGCTTCTTTGCGTCACTTAGGAAAGGGCCTGCATAGATAGCATTGTTGATTTCCTGCTCATTCAGAGCCTTGCCTGCTATGTTGATAGTCTTAAACCACTCCAACTTCTCCGAAGCTTCACCCTCACAAACATATATTGTCAACTTATAGTCGAGTATTTTCTTCTGTATATCAGCTGGTTGATTGAAAAAGTTCTTGAAATCGTAAGAGAACTTTCCTGCCACATATTCACAAAGCGACAACGTACGTTGCTGGCCATCCATAACCTCGTATGGACATTCCGCGTCATCACTTCGCTTCACCCAATACATGATATTGAGCGGATAGCCATTCAATACCGTCGTTATTACGGCTTGCTGCTCTTTCTCGTTATAGATAAACTCACGCTGATATGGTGGGCGAATATCAAGAAGCCCATTATAACCTCTTACGCCTTGCTCTTCATTATTGATGTAACCTTTGGTTATCTCACCTACGGTTACTTCTCTTTGCTCGATTTTTAACATGATGTTTGTGGGTGTTTGTTGCGGATAATGATTCTACTATACTGACGTTTGCCATGAACGACTCCACATCCCCCTCTATCATCTGGATGTGAATGGTAGCCCATTCTTTGCAATACATCTTTTGGGGCTGATGCCCGTGTATTGCCACTGGCTTGCCAAATAATTTCAAATTGGTTTGGATTATACTTATCCATGAATGTTATAGGAACTCCCATAAAACCTGCATAATCACAAGGGATGTCTTGGGTTCTTCCAACATTAATAGCATCATAATTGTCATATTTAGGATACTCGTCTTCTGAATAACGGCAAACCAAGTCTAGTTCTTCATTACGCTTAGGTATTTCCAAGTTAGTAAACCAGTTTACTCCGGAAACCCTAATCATATTTTCTTTATGGTCACCAGCAGAGGCTACGTCATCATAAGGAGAAAAGAAATGTGCGGCAGCACCTTTAAAACCATAGCCAAGCCACACCTCGTTGTTTCTTAATAATGGAAAAACTTCTTTATAGGTAATGGCATTTTGGTGTCCAACAATAATAAACTTCTTCTCATACTTCATCAATTGTCCAATGTATTCACGGAACAAGGAGAAAGGCGGATTGGTTACCACGATATCAGCTTGCTTGAGCAATTCTATGCACTCCTGCGAACGGAAGTCGCCGCTCTTCAATATCGACAATACGTTCTTGTCGTTTTTCAAGAGATACTGCACGTCGGATAAATCGACAGCCCCGTCACCATTCTCATCCTTAACCTCAGTTATCTCTACCTTATAGGAAATCTTCTTCGGCTCGTCATCGTCATAGTTGTCGAAATGGAGCATTAGCTCCTTGCCTGTTACTGGAGAACCATTATAGCAGGTGCAGATGAGTTTCTTCAATCCGAGCTGGTTGAATCGAAGGGCGAAATATTTGAAGAAGTTGCTTTCGTAAGGGTCGTCACAGTTGCAGAGCACCACCTTGCCACGAAAGTGCTGCCAATAATGCTGAAGTTCTCGCTCTATGTCTGAGAGTTGGGTATAAAACTCATCTTTTTTTGCTATCTTAGCGGCATTAAGATTTTTGTTTGCCATTACGCATGATTGTTAGTTATACGATACAATATTTGCATACAACTATCAATCACGCCAAGACGCAAAAAGGGCGTGATGCTCTTATTGCGTTCAGCTATGAGGCAGCCTCGGAATGGAAACCTCAGACAACTTAATAAGAATACACCACGCCTATTGCGTGATGCATTACTATTATATAAGTTGTCTAAGGCATCCCATACCGAATGCCTTATCACAATTATTCCTTGTTACGTTATTTCCAATAAGTTTCCGAGGCTTTTGGCTGAACGCGAAATAATAGCGAATGCTTTTGTTTACCAACGATGTCTTGGAAATGGCAGTAGCCAAATCCATTTGCAAAGATACAACAAATTATTGAAACGAGCGCACCTTTCATCGAAAAACTTCTATTAAACCTTACCTTTTTTCTTCTTTAGATGCCAGCAAACAGCTCTCACAACGCCTAAATACACCTTATTCTATCATCCCGTAAATAAGGAAGGAATTGCAATATGATAAAGAGAGTTACAAATTTTACTGCACAACAACTGTGTTACGCTCGCACAACACGTGTTGTGCAAGCGCATAACAGCTGATATGCAAGCGCACAACAGCTGTTGTGCGACTGACGGAAGTGACTTTCCCGGCAACATATACTTACTGTTCCAACAACTTATCCTACTTCTTCCGACAACTTATAAAGGCTTCTTACGATGCTTATTCCTATTGATAAGCAGTTCTAACCCACATCAATAACACCGCTCATTCGTATCAATCAAACCGCTCATCCATATTAGTGCCATTTTTATTTGGTAGTTTAAGAATAAAAGATTACCTTTGTATCGCTAAACAGAAAGAAGAA
>OASE01000141.1_pt1 | contig 22176 bp, 23 predicted proteins | sample 1494851 | NCBI WGS metagenome assembly OASE01 (sample SAMEA3360680, study PRJEB22359) | human gut metagenome | biome: ENVO:urban biome; feature: ENVO:human-associated habitat; material: ENVO:feces | place: Bangladesh | collected 2011 | reverse complement strand
GAAATACACTCCTTATTCTTATAAAAGTGCATTTCAAAGGTAATACCTTCGTGCCAGATGTCCCAGTGACAGCCCGCTAAATCGACGGCGGCAAAGATATTCTCTATTACGGTGCCATCATCAAAAGTGATAGGCTCGTGTCTTACTTCAACCTTAAAGCCAAGGGCACGCAATAAAATAGCTAATTTCTTTAATTTCTTCATATTCTTAATATTTTAAAGAGTCTATAATGATACCTTAAAACCCTCCTTCTCAAAATCTGGAATGAACTCTTCACGAATAGATGCCCACACCTGAATGTTACGTCTTTTATAGGCGTAATCAAATTCTATCTCCGTGCGCGCCTTAAATACAAGGCCTATTAATTCCGGCCCTTCGTCCGTATCTCGATACATACCTGTAGCAGTTTTGATACCGTTTTTAGTTAAATCAATACACCAGTTGCGGCTTAAAATCTCGCTGAACGCCTGGCACGCCTCCTTCAGGTTTTCCGCCTGGATCTCGTTGTGCTGATTTCTTATATCGATAAAAAAATCCGCACTCTTAATATTACCTTCTTTGTCGTATGATTCGGAAGGTGTTACTGTGTAGCAAAAATGAAAAGTCTTCATAACCTTAAAAATTTAAATGTTCTATAATATATTAATTCCTTGTGATATTTTACAGCCGCTATAAAAGCGGCTTTATCACTTATTAGAAGGTGCCGGCGGGAATGATCCGCCGTGTGGGCCTTAAACCTTTGCACCTTATTTCTAAAAACATAAGGACCAAAAACCAATTCCGCTTCTTTTGCCCTTGGGTGTCCTGTTTGGTAAGTCTGAAATAAGCTCCTGGATACTTTGGTATCCTTCTTCAGCGGCTCGACGTCCCAAATATATTTGACAAATGTCTTCACCGCTATAATTTTTTGATGTAATAAAAGATGCTGCTTTCATAATTTTCTATTTTTAAAAACGTTCTATAATATAGCACTATATTTTACATCTCATAGCTTTTAATTGACACGGCGCAATTATAGGCGGTGCCTACATTTCGTAAAAAGTAGGCTTTTTCTTTTCGGTCGTAAACATAACCCTTGTTTTTAAGGTATGCTACTTGTTTTCTCTTTTCGTTTATATCGCAACGAAAATTACGTAACAGGGTCCACGTACCGTTCATAATAAGGTACATTTCAAATGAGAAAATTTTCTTTTTCATATTGCCTAAAAATTTAAATGTTCTATAATATATTTTATTAATTCCTGGTGATATTTTGCAGCCGCTATAAAGCGGCTTTTATCACTTATTAGAAGGTGCCGGCGGGAATGATCCGCCGTTCTGGCCTTAAACCTTTGCACCCTGTTATTTGAAGTTTGAAAAAGAATATCTTATAAAGAGATAGACAGTAATACACACACGGCCGCGGCTATTAGATTAATACCGATAAATTGAAGCCCGTTGACCGTTACACCGTCGCCATCACTGGCAAAGTATGTTTTAGGCGCAAATAACCATCGCCAGGCGCTTTTTATAGCTGCAAAGGTACATTTATTCAGGCGTGCAAACAGAATGGCACACACGGCAAATAAAACACTTACCAGGGCCGCCGTACTGGAACGGCGCGAAAAAGTAATATTATAATTGTTCATATTTCTAATATTTTAAAGATTCTATAATATAGTTATTTTGTGGGTACCCTGAACCTTCCAGGGTACCGGGCTTTTATGCACACCGCATGAAGTTATCGAGATAGTAACGGGTACCGTACACCGTGAAATAAGGGCGCGCCTCCGTCTCCTCGTTTCTTGGGAACGTGTACTTTATTTCTTGCCATCTTTGCGCCGTGTGCGATTTATCCATACAATAACGGCGCCATAATACGCCGGAACCGTCACTACTTACAACTATTCCCAGACCGCCACAATTACTGGTTGCAAAAAAACATTCTCCGTACTTTGCCAGTCTGTTATATTCCATTTCTTTTGTATTCTTTGCCATAATATTCTATATTTAAAAAATTGATATTTTCTTTTCTCACTGTTATCTTATATTATTTAATTAACACTTCTTTCTTTGTATAGTCCCAATCTGCAGCAATACAGGCAAGACCCGCGAAAGCGCAAACAAAAGACAGAAGGCCGAAAATAAAAATACCTTCGACGGCTGCAGCAACATTAGGGCACCCGCCAGAAATAAGTGCAAAAATGCAATCAATAACAACCGCAAAGAAGACGATCGCCAGGGCAACAGGCAAAAAATAAAAAACTTCTACTTTTGCGAGTACGGCAAAGAAAAACTTTACCTTTGCGGCTACTTCTTTCAACTTTGCCATAATACCGAAAAAATCAAAATTCTTTTTCATAATTCCTAAAATTTTAAACGTTCTATAAATAGGGGGTACCGGCGGGAATGATCCGCCGTTTTGGCCTGGCTACCTTTGTACCCTGGAATCTTTAAAATATATTATAGTGCAGACATCATGGCAACGGCCGCGTTAACGGTTTTTGCCTGGTCCTTGTTTGTGATTTCTGGTGTGTGTTCACGCACAAATTTCTTTTGTTCGTCGCTTAATGCAGCAAAATTAGCTTCGAATGCTTTTATAAAGCATTCGGCCTTTTTGTGTTCATCGAGTGCCAGCGCCTCCACTTCGAGGCGCAAAGGTTCACGTAAGCTTTTAGAAAACTTCTGTATAGCGCGATATAGTACCGTTTCATACTCGAAGGTCTCCCAAGTGCGATTATAATACGATACGCGGGTATGCTCATAATCTTTGCCGCCTCCGAATGCAAAAACATGATGACAAAAGCCGTTTCGTGTGTTTGAAGTGCTACAAGTGAAATAAATATGTTCGCCGTTAACTACAAAATCAAATGTTTTGATATTATATCTTTTAGTTTTCATAATTTCTAAATTTTAAAATGTTTCTATAATAAAGGGATAATAAGGGAGCCAGGAACGGCCCCCGTTAACTTATATTACAATCGAATCTCCTCCAAGTTTGCCAGGTCGAAAATTGCTATCTGTTTGTTTGCGCGGCCGGCCTCGATTGCTTCTTTTTTCCAATTCTTTGGAAAAATTAAAGTAGCATCGTAATAATAAAGCCCGCTTTCTGAGTCATACCAGCCACCAAAAGCCAGACGGCCGTCTATATTTAAGCCGATCTTTGCGGCGCCGGCCTGAAGCTCCTCAATAGTGTTTGCAACCTTTGCCAGACCTTCAGGGCCAAAGCTGTTTTGTGTCTGTTTCATCGCTACAGCGAAACCGGTTGTTACTGGCTGCAAAGTGGCAGCGTCAACGGTGAAACCTGAAGGGTTCAATGCTGCAATAGCAGCAACTTTTGCAATAACTAAATTCTTTTTCATAACTTTCAAAATTTAAATGTTCTATAATATGTTATTTCTTGTTTTAATTTCGTGGCTATAAAGGAACCCGCCTCCTTTTCAAAAGCTAAATGTTTTCACCGTCTATAATGTAATGTATTCTATTTTTCTGTCTGACTTGAGTTGTTACCATTTCCGGCCGTTGCCGTACTCTAAATAACGCCCGCGCCTGTAATAAGATACACTACTTAATAGCTCGCTGCATTTCTTTATAATAGCCAGTGTTAGTGCCCGCCGTTTCCTGAAGGTTAACGGCAAAAATCCTTGTATATCTAATAATAAGTATTGCTACATATTATATATTTTCAATTCGTTTGTGATTTTGAGTAACTGCCTTCAGTTACACACAATATGTAAATAAGTCAAAGATCAATCGTAAAACTATTACCTTTTGTTTTACGTTTGCAAAGGTAATATATTTATTTGTTACCCGCAAATATTTTCCGCAAAAAGTTTATATTTTCCGTTATTTTTAACCTTTGATTACAAATAAATACCTTAAATTTACATATATTTGCAAATAAACTTATTTGTTACTTATTTTCTTTCGCTGTTATTTTGTGTTTACATTTTATGTTGTATACCTTATTATATATAAGGAAAAATTAAACGGCTGGTGGGGCTACCTCCTGGTGGTGGGGCTGCCTCCTGGTGGTGGGGCTACCTCCTGGTGGCGGCCTCATATTCCCAACCGATCCCAGGCAGGAGGGCAGGAGGGAGTCGTTTCAGGGCGGCGGGAGTCTCGCGGCAAGGGAGTGGTTTCCGGGTTTTCTTTCAGATATGTATTACTCTAATTATCAATTATTTACATTCCCCTTTCGGGCTATACAAAACAAAAGACAACTTTCCGTAACTCCTTATCTATCAATAATTTAGAGGGGCTTGAAAAATATTCAGAAACCAATTGTTACGATTAAAATTCTTACATAAAACATGTAGATTATACAATATATAGCTCAAAATCTTACATGAATATATATAAAACACGCAACATATAGACTAAAATCTACATAAAACAAATAAATATATAACTTTTAACTATAAAAATTTGCATAAAACAAATAAATATATTACCTTTGCACCCGAATAATAATAAAGATAGAAAATATAAGTAATATAATTATGACAGAAAATAAACCAAAATCAGAAATCAATCTTCGCAAGCTAATGCAGAAGTTAGGTTTGGGTACAAATGCGTTTGCCGAGAAATGTGGTATGTCATCACAGTCAATGTCGCAGTTTCTCCGCAACAAGTCGCTGACAACAAACACCATCTATCGCATAGCCGTGGCACTGGATATAGACCCACGTGATATGTTCTTCCCGACAGATGGAAATGACGATCTTTTCTCGAATACTGATACTAAGCAGAACGAAGAGGTGTCAGGTATAAACGATAATCCAGCCTATCCAGTTTACGAAAACGGATTATTTGCCGAGAAAAAGCAAGCAGAAATAATGATTCCAACAAACAATATGATGCAGGCGGAAACCTTCTGTCCTCATTGCGGCACGAGAGTGAAATTAGGCGTGGTAATGATTCAAGAATCAAAATAACGAAATGGTAAAGCCCAGGGCTTTTTTGCTCTGGGCTATTCCGTATCTGTCTATATCTTAGACATCTGAATAGGACTATCTCCATCGGTATATCTCAATTCCTTCAGATATTCTGCACCGTCACACTTTGCTACTCCTTCTAAAAAGGTGAGGTCACTGATACAGCCACGGTATATAAGGTATCCTTCGCGATAAGCTTTCGATACCTGGGTTACACAGGAACAACCGCCAGACATTTCCTGCAATCGCTTGAAACGAGCCATGATGCTACGGTTAAGCTCTGCCAGCGGCTCTAAACTGTCAACGAAACTGATAGGTTGGAAAGTAGAAATGGTGGTTGATTGCACCGTATCTACTACCTTATGGAATACCTTGCGGTAAACCTCGAATACTGGACGAACCTTGCGGGCGATAAAAAACTCAAGGCAAGGAACTGAAAGCATATATTCAACTCTCGTTGTACCACCTACTTCTCGCTGTACTTTTTGGTTTAATGATTGATAATCAATACCTTCGATAAATAATTCGCTTCTTTTGAGTGTTTGTACAGCCTTACTCTTTGTGGCATATACCAACTGCCAAACATCTTCCAGGTTAACCGGAAACTGCTCATTACTCTGCATCAGCTTAGCAATACTCTCGAAGTATGCCTTAATCTCACTCTCACTACTTTTCTTAGTTAACTGATTCATAATCTTAATCTCTTTAAAGGTGAAACTTCATGCTTGTACAAAGGTGGAGCGCAAACACGCAAAAAGGATACTCAAGCCCATATTATAGGATATGGACTGCTCTTGACTCATGCTCTCGGTGTCGGGTGGCGCAGTGGCAAGCTGCTCGATAACTGCCGTAACTGCCTCTTGAAGGTCAGCTTTACCCATTGGTAGGGTAATGGTTGTTTCTTTCATTTTTTATATATATTTATTAGACATGCGCACATTATTAATTTAAAAGAAGCAGTGCGCCTCGCCCCTTGTCTAATGGCATACATATCAGGAAAATGAATAACCCTTTAATTAGCCACGCCAGCAACATTACATCGCAAGCAGGGGAGTGCGCACTGCAATATTGCGTATGCGACATCTCTGTATCAGAGACACAGCATGTGCTTCGATACAATATTCATTTCCGATATGTTTTATTTTTAGACGGGGCAAAGATAAAGAGTTTTGGCGAAACTACCAAACTTTTTATGTAAAAAATTCATTTTTACGTGAATATTTCTGCAAAAATATTGTCTATATCAATATTTCTTTGTACTTTTGCAGCGAAATATAAACAATAAATTCAATTTAAAGATGAAGAAACTGGATATTAAACGTGCTCTAAGCGAGCACAATATGACGCAAGCTGACCTATATCAGAAAATCGGCATGTCCCCGCAAGCCATCTGTATGATCATCAAGAACAACAATCCTACCGTTGCCAAGCTCATGCAGATAGCTGAAGGCATCGGCTGCGACATCACCGACCTTTTTTACCCCGACCCAGAAGAGGAGGCAGAAGAAAAGAAGGAGGATTCCAGCTCAATTATGAAGGGACTGCAGGATATCATAAGAAAGGCTTACCCCAGCATTGATACGGAAAGCGTAAAGGAAATGGTGAAGATGATTGACGAGAAGAGTATCAAGATGGGTGCTACTGATATGGAAAAACTCGAAGAAGCAAGAAAGAAACATGAGGGTGAAACCCTGAATGCAACGCTGCGGGGAGACTTGCCGGAAGGTCTCTTTTGTGAAGACGTGAAGTTTATCAGTAAGACGCCGGGTGAGCAAGGCTACGTATTTTACGAAAACGGATTGGCATCAGAAAATAATTCGCAGCAGATGACGCAGACTTCCACTTTCTGCCCTCATTGCGGTAAGAAAGTAAGGGTAGGGGTGGTGTTGTTACCAGAAGAGTAATCAGCAAAACGGAAATGGCGACACAGAGAAAACTCGTTTCTCCATGCCGCCAAAAAGGATTTTAGCCTTCGCCACCGCCTTCCTGCGAACCGCCACCCTCGGTATGAGTACCGCTATTGCCAGTGGAAGGAGTGCCACCCTGCGAGCCGCCAGGAACGGAAGGACTGCCTCCGGCAGTCACACTGCCCGTAATGTCGAGGTCGCCCAACTTCACCTTCATGTCGTCGGTCACGAGGGAGCAAGCATAGCCGTAAGGGTTGCCAATCTTGTGCTGACTCTTGTAGGCCTTCATCACGAGCTGATAACTCTCGCTGCCTTTCGGCTGCTTGTCGGAAGGTTTGTTGGCTTTCCACCAAGCGGCGGCAAACTTACCTTTCGTTACGAAGGTCTTGCGCACGGCTTGCTGAGCCGCGGTGTTGGGATCTGAATGTTCGTGTCGTTCAAGTCGGTGAGTAACACCCGTCTGCTTGTTGACGGCATAGATGACTCCGCTTCTGGAGCAGAGCTTACCTGATATGCTCTCCACATCAGGAGTAAATTTTACTTTTGCCATAACTTTTTAAGAGTTTAAAAGTACAATAAAATAATTCTTGAGACAGAGACGGGGTTGTTGTGGGTGAGATTTCGTGAGCGTGAAACATTCCGTCTTATTTCTCTCTGAAATGACAGAAAGAAATCCTAAAAATGATAGTTGATTTTTCACGAAAAAGACCTCTATCAATCTTTCGGTATTGTTTCGAGATTGTTTCGAGATTGTTTCGAGATTGTTTCGATATTACTTTCCCGACATCAAGCCGATTTTTCACCCAGAAATCTCTCGGAATCATGCTCCGAGTTTTCTCATCTGCAAAGATAATAAATTCTGCGTGAAACAATGGGACTTGGGAAGGTAAAAAGGTAAAAAAGTAAAAAGGTAAAAAGAGCAGGCTTGCTATTTTAAAGGTAAAAAAATAAAACATTCTAAATATAAGAAAATATGAAACAGAAAATTCAAAACAAACTGAGACGTTCTATTCTTGCCTTCTGTGCAATGATGGCAATGAGCGTAATGACTACTGCCTTCTCATCCTGCAGTAGTAGTGATGATGATGATGAGAAAGTGAATATCGAGGAGTATCTTGCAGGCAAAGAGTGGAAAATCAATAGCACCACTGGCACTTACTCCTACTACAAGAACCACATGGTGCTTTACGAGGGCAGTCCTGTTTTCGCACCGGGTGGAGTTGGTGGTGAGCCTAACATCGGCTTTGGCTACTGGCAAATGACAGGCGATAAGCTCACAACCCAGTTTGTACTCGGTCGTCCGGCTGCTTTTGATGTAAGCAACCTGCTCAACGGAACCTTGTCCGGCATTCACTTAGAGGAGAACAATACATTATCAGGTAGCGGCACATCTATCAATATCGACCAGCGCCCATTCATCGTAGGCTCATTTGACAACGGAAATGAATGCAGACTAAGTTGTGGCAAAAAGATGGATGATATTTCAGATGCTACGGATCATGATATGGCACTACGTGGCACATGGTATGCTCTGGTAACAGATCATGCAACTGGAAAGAACCACGTAGCTTCTATGACCTTTAATGAGGATGGAACAATGCACATGGTGGTGGAAGGCTTGTGGGATTTCACAACTACCTATACAACCAAGAACGGAAAAGCTACCATCAATGGCTATATCACAGAAGGAAGAGTGGTCAGTCTCTACTACATCAATTCGGATAGGATCTGCATCAAATTCTATAATGAGAAAAATGGCTATATGGCTGCCATCTGGCGCAAAGATAGGAGCGCGATTTAAAAAAGTAAAAAGGCGATTGCGAAAGGTAAAAAGGTAAAAAGGTAAAAAAATCAGTAGGGCAATATATATCCCTGCCATTTTTACCTTTTTACCTTTTACTTTTAAAAGTCCATCTTGGAGCAAAAATGCTCTTTTTACTTTTTTACCTTTTTACCTTTTTACCTTTATTGGATTGTGACGGTTACTTTCTCGTTACGTCCCCAAGCCTCTTTCATCTTCTCGATGATGCGAAGGGTCCAAAGCTTTGAGTCGCTGATCCATCCCACCTTGTCGTTCTTGCCAAAAAGCAGGCAGCCCTCGGTGTCCTTGGCTGAATTGCCGGGGTGAATGCGGATGCCCGCAAAGCCAGTGACATTCTCTAATAAGGGCAGGCGTTGCTTGAAGCGAGGGGAGTAGGTGTAGATGACATGGTAGGTGCCTCTCGGAATGGCAGTCTTGCCCTTTTCCTTTACGGCCAGCACGTCCTTCGTACTCATGCCCTGATACAGTCCACGGTCGGTGTCCTCAAGGCAGTTGCAGTGGAAGTCTTCGCCATCTACATACACCTTGCTGATGGTGTAACCCTCCTTCTTCCATTTTCTATCTATCAATATTTTCATAATAACAAATTTAATAACCAATAATTAACTACGCTACCGATGATGATGACAAGCGAATATCTCACTATATCTTCCCACTCAAAGCGGAGAAGCTGATATTTGTCGTACTGATAAACCTCCCGCCAAATCATCAACGGAAGGGCTATGATGCCTATCACTACACTCAAGAGAAACCAACAGACAAGACCTATCCAGTCTCGCCTGTTGAGGGTAAACAGTCTTTTCAGCATACGCACAGCCAATATGTGAGATATACATCAAGAAATCCGGCTATCTCTATCCAATACCAGGGATGCAAGTGCATTTCCGGTCCACGTCCATCACGATCTACAAGGCAGTATTCCCATTGCTTATTCAAAATCCAAAGGGTGAGCAGAAGCATCACTGCAAGGATGGCCGTAGGAAGGATATTCACGCTCATACACCAGCCCACGCATCCGATGGCTGCCACTATCGCACCGCATTTATGAATGGGCAGGGTATCTTTGTCAATATAGTTGGGTGCAGCTCCTACGAACATCAGTCCTGCGCACCCCAAAAAGGCAAGGCATTGGATTCCCCTGCCCGAATCGAGCATAGGAATGAGCATCAGTATCGCACTCAGAAACATGACCATCGTGAACACCCAGCCATAGTTTCGCTTGCGCTTATCGCCTATCACTTCACTGCCCGTACACCTCTGCAACTGGTAATATACATCACTCATCATGTCGGGAATGCCGAACCGCATGGCTGCGAGCAAGAGAAATCCTGCCCACAGAAGGAAAGAAATCATACTTAATACATACATAATCTTTAGAAATTTAATTAGTTACACACCGATACCATTTTATCGACGTCAACAAAATGGTCTTACCATTTTCGTGACATCAGGAAAATGGTGCTATCATTTTTCCCGATGATGGGAAAATGATGCTACACTTTGAGATTAAGCTTTTCAGGATAACCCGTCTTGTAGTCGTATGCCTCCACTTCTTCGATGGTGGTCAGCTTATTGACCTCTGCCTGATGAGTAGCGGTCACATTGTAACAATCCTTCGCATACACCTCGATAGTACAGATGAGGTCTTGAGCTACCGCAATGGGCATGACAAAACACTTTCCATCAAGCCAAAGGCTCGTCTCTTCTCGACCCTTATAAGCAATTCTCTCATTACCATCAAATACTCGGTCTCTTAAATTAAAGTCGAGCCAATGTTGTTCTCCGTTAAGGTAAAACGCATTGACAGCAGGGGATTTGTCGTAGTCTGTGATTTCGGCTATCTTTTCAGCCTTTGCCCGTTCAAGATCCAAAGCATTCATCTTAGCCGAAAACTCAACAAATGCCTTCTGAACCTCGTTTTCATCGTACTCACCGATAGGAACGGTACACTCGTAGCATTCGTATGCTCCCATTTTTTCGTCAAGCGCAGCAGCAAGATGACGAACCATCATTCCTCCGTGCTCATACTTTTCGTTAAAATCGCCTTTAGGAATAAAGGCCTTAATAAAATTAATTTTTTTCATAATCTTTTATATTTTATATTTATTCATTATTCTAATTTTCTTCATATTTATGCAGAAAACTCTGTCTTTGTGCGGCATCATAGTCCACGCTTTCCGTCTAATGTTATAAGTATTGCAATGTGCAAGCACACCCATCAGACTGTTGATGCGGTTTGCATACCTCTGTAAGGCTTCGCTTTTTGGGTCAGATTCTATCCCAAACCTATCAATCACGTCATATAGATGTTCTATCGTTCGTGGGTTTGGAAGTGTTCTGCCTGGACGAATTAATACGCCTGTAAATCTCACACCGCTCGCGGCTCTCTGGAGGCTGACCTTATGAGGATGCAATGTAAGCCCAAGTTCTTCTAACAGATAGTTCCTTGCCTCTTGCAGGATATTCAGAAGCAACTTTTCATCCCTACTGATAACCAGGAAATCATCCACATATCTGCCATACCCACCATCTTTGCCTATTCGCTCTATCATCAGCTTATCGAATTGAGATAACAGGAGATTTGCAAGAAGCTGCGAAGGTAGATTCCCGATTGGTAAGCCGATACCTTCTCCGCAAGTGAATAGCGACTTGTTTTTCGATAGTTTATCCCACAAGCTCAAATCGCCAACCCTTACGCAATTCTTTGTCGGGTCGTGCGTAATAACCTTCTTCCATAACCATAGCCACCATTCTATATCACTTCCATGATACTTTTTTCTGATAACCTTCTCAAGGAGGCCATAAAGGAGCGAACGATTGATGCTCATGAAGAAGCCCTGTAAATCACCTCTCAATATCCACGCTTCCTTAGTATAGTTATCGCTAACTCGCTTTATTTGTTTCTTGACATCAGCGATGCCGTAATCAGTACCCTTACCTTTACGGCAGGCATACGCCTTATCTGTCATCTCGCTTTCGAGTATGTCCGCAAATTTAATCGCAAGCAGATGGTGAATGATGCGGTCACGGAAATCTGCACAGAACACTTCCCTGAGCTTTGGTCTCGTCACACAAAACGCCTTGCTCTTACTTATCTCATATATCATCGAGTTGAGTTCGATATATAGCTGATAATTATTCGCAATGTAGTTCATCTGATATTCGATGCAACCTGGTGTTGAACCTTTATGCTTGCAGCAGTCATAATAGGCGGCATACACCTCTTCTATCGTAACATATTCTCTTTCAAATTTCATATCCCTTTAAAAATAGCAAATACAGAGGCATTCGTCACTGTTGGATAATCGTAAACTGGCAGGACCACGTTACTGTTCCACTTGTTGTTGTTGTTTGCACTACTACTGTAGTTCCAAGCGTTCGTAGCGCTGCTCTGCGTATCTCGGTACATTCTCTGTTTTTCAGTCTGCTCACTTCTCACATAAGTGAGTTGCGTGATTGTACCCCTTGTCACATCCAGTGACGGCACTCTCGTATTGTCGTTGACTCTGCAATTCTCGCCTTTGCGCTTCCGCTCAGACTTCCGCCAGCCGTACACCTCCTTCAGTACCTTGTCTGACATCATATTAAGGTTGGTTGCCTGTTTCTTGTTTAAGAACTCGGCATCTGTGAGGAGGCTGATCCTTGACTTAACTTCCGACATAAGCAGAATATAATCGTGCATACGCTCCTCTCTATTCTCCCAACTTTCGTTAATTCTCCTAACCAAGTCAAGAGCTGTACAAGACTTGACGACCGCTTCATTGTAGGTTGTAAACCTGACGGTTCTACTCACGCTATTACTATACTTGAGTAATATCTTGCACAAGAGTAGCGTATCTTTATATATGTACAAATCCTCTGTAAATGCCATTTTTTAAAGGAATGAAATTAAAAATTGCTCTTATATCCCTCCCTGCTCATTGCTCGCTGCCTGCTCGCTGCTTACATGGAGAGAGGAAGAGATTTTGAAGAGATAAAGAGATTAACAAGCGTAAACTGGCAGGACCACGTTACTGGCCCACTTGTTGAAGCTGCCGCCTGCACTACTACTGCAGTACCAAGCGTTCGTAGCGCTGCTCTGCGTAGAAGTCCATCTGTATTTCTTCATCACAAAGTCGTAATAATTAGTAGCTACTTCTTCGCCATACAGGGTTTCCAACACCTGTTTGATGATACCGATATTGGCTACATGTACGTATTCCTGACCAACCGACATGACAAATCCATGAAGTTCTTCACCACCGATTGTGAATATCTGATCGTAGGCATAATCAAAAGCTGGCACAGATAAACTTCGCTCCTGAGCCTCCTGTCTGATAAGGTATGATGAAGATTCTCCGTTGTAGTAATTTGCATCTTTTACATTATTACCATTCAGCGCAATAGAATCGAACTGTAAGTTCTGTGTGCACCATGGCTTACTGACCAACTGCGACACGTTCTTAATGTCACTTGTACGGATACAGAAAGTACCATGATTGACTAATAATGAGGCATCCGCCACCTTGATAGCTACCGCATCATCAGCGGTTTTACCTGCTGCTACCCAGTCCTCAATGTAGTACTCATTTTTGTCAATATCTACTACAAAAATACCTGCCTTAAACTGATAGAACCTGTAGTCGATAAGTCTCTGAGGAACATTCGCTGTATTAGTTCTCGAATTTTTGTTAAAGCTAACATTATAGCCATCCTGATTATCAATTCTTACAGTGTATTCCTTCTTGTATGGTACGAATACTGTTACCTGGCCCTTTGCGTCAGTTTGATAGGTGGTATCTTTTCTGTCAACTGTCACAATAACAGGAATACCTTCCCATGCCGTCCCTACGTTATCATCATACTTAGTAGCCGTGATAATCACCTTCTCCATACTGTCTTCATCGTAAGGCAGATATTCTACATTGATATTACGACTGCCCAATACTGCTGTATAACCTTGAGGAGCGATAGGCTGCGCATTGCCGTATTCAGGGAACACAACCTGATAGTAGTTACCTCGGTCAATGGTAAATGTAGCCTTACCCTCTGCGTTGGTAGTATAGCTCTGAGGTGTCTTGCCGTTATTCAAGAATACATTAATCTTGATGCCAGCTACCTTGATGGATTCCACAGAAGAGGCGATGGTAACGGTTACTTCCTCATCCGTATTAATAACATCTACAGACTTGGTTTCTCCGTTTCGGTCAGTCACCTTGACGGTAGAGCCTTCAAGGATGACGTTACACTTCTCTGCCCCAGAAGCAGCGTTCTCTGCCTTGGTCTTAGCTACGGTAGCGTCAGAAGCAGCAGCGTTTGCTGCCTTTGTAGCATTCTCACAATCCACCTTTGTCTGACCAAGTGTTGCAATAACATCAGTAGCAGGTTTTTGTAGCTCCTTGATTTGCTCTGCCGTGAAGTCAGCGTAAGAAAACGAATCACCCTTATCGCCTTTCCGTCCTTGCGGAATAGCGAAGTTAATGACGTATTTGGGGTTTCCTTGCTCATCCATACCGTCGCTGGTCATGGCTACACTAGCCTTCTCGCTAGGAAGTAGGGTGGTAATCGTTCCGATGGAGATTTGAGGTGTCTTGCCAGCAAATCCACGGAAACCACTCATATCAACAAGGTAATGGTAATATTTTGTGCCATCCTCGTTCTTGTCTATGAGGTACAGCTTCGCATTGTCCTCATCCTCTGTATCGTCGGTATTGATGATAACATAATCATACAGGTCGAAGTTATTTATGTCCGTAGTCTCCATTTCTTCAACCGACTTAAAGACAAAGGCTGGTTTGCTAGGCTGCGCCTTCAAGTTCACATCCGTCTTGTCGTAACTCTGCGTGTCAGGATTCCACTTGTAATAGAAACCATCGCTATCAGCATAAGGAGGGTGGGAATAAGTAGATAAAGCCTTTTCGGTTGCGTTGTCAGCGGCTTCCTTTGATGCAGAGAAATCTTCCTCTCTCTTGGTCTCAGCCTTGCTACGTGCGCTTTCAGCCTTGATACGTGCATCCTCATCTGACTTACGAACGTCCTCGTTACCCTTGCGCTCATTCTCTTGCAAGACACGCAACTTCTCGGCATTGTTCCTTAATGTTTCAGCATTGACACGCTTCGCCTCGTTATCCTTTCGGGTAAGTTCATTTGCCTGTCGCTCAATCTCGATTTGGGTACGAGCATCTTCCGCTCTCTCTCGGTCGGATTCCGCATTTACACGACTGACCTCTGCCGTCATGCGAGCATCCTCAGCAGATACTCTCGTCTGTTCGGCAGATACTCGCTCAGACTCAGCAGATACTCGTTGCGCCTCGGCTTCTTTGCGTGCGCTCTCATTCGCATTGAGGGTATCGTTTGTTTCCTTATTGGTCTTCAGAGCCTCGTTAGTCTTATTAATGAGGTCTGACAATTCCACCGTAGGAGGGAGGATGACCAAGGCAGTATCCATCTCCACGCTATTGTCGCCCTCGTCAGTCTCTCCAAATTCAGTATCAGCATCGGCATTCTTCGCTACGATGGAAAACTGAGGGTATTCATTGCTTCGCCAGTCGTTGCCAAAGATTTTGCCCCTTACCTCGATGGCATAAGTGCCGAGGCTCATCTTGTCGCCCTCTACTCTTGCAAGGATAACATTATCCTCCTTTACGTCGATTTCAAACGCAAGAGGAATGCGCCTAAACTGATTGCACACCTGTACCACAATATCGGTACAAGCTGGCAGAGGAAAAGCCTGAGCTGTCCCCTCTACCATCTTCATCACTGGAATCCGCAGTGTGAAGTCGTTACCTTTTACTATTTTTTTCATAAGCTTATATAAAATTTATTATAGACGATAATTCATCCATTGCAGTTGCCAATTACCTCTGATAAAAACAAAGATATTAAACTGGCCTATCATTCCAGAGAAGAATTTATTGTTTTTATCTCTTGTCTGACCGCCACAATATATCACTTCGTCTCCATAAGGAACGATATATACCCTTTTGTCAGAACCTTGGATAATTATCAGCGTCTGCCCTTCAAGAGGATTGGTAGGGAGCGTCAGTGTTATTTCAGAACCATTCGTGCAGATAACCACTCCAATACCATTTGGTATTGTCTCATTATTCCAACTGATACTCATTGAATTTGGTGCTAACACTCCTCGTATAGCGCCGTTTGTCTGTATAGCCGTTCGCTCACCTGTTGTGTTTTTTGCCTTTTGCACATTGATGGCGAAAGCAGGGTCATTCGGAGAGGACTTAATGGAATATATGTACGAGACTGGGAAATAATTAGTGTTGTAAGTCAGATCTGTAGGCAGGACATACTTTTTACACTCAGATTCTACTCCGCCGCATACATATCTCGCCGACGCACCATTGAATAGATAACTATGGTCAAAACCAAATCCGGAATCGTCCCATTCTGTGTAGCAATTTCCGAGTCTCATATACTTACCCGCATCAGGGGCACCTTGTCTAATGAACAAAGGCTTGTACATCAAGTAGGCTAAACCGTCATCAGAAGTAATAGTCGTTGTTCCGTCAGGGAATTTATAATCTCCGCTGTATGTAATCATATCGCCAGCTATGGTATATTGGTCCCTCTCGTCTGCGCCCGATGTCTTTATCCGAAAGATTCCAAGTCGGCTATTACCTGTCACATTCAGATTTTGCGCTTCAAGGTCCTGCGTTTTAATACCATCCGCTACAACTTTATTAGCATTTATCAGCCCTGCCGACACCTGGCCTGTCTCGTTGTCGATAAGCACTGTATCGTTTGCATCAGTCTTGTTCTTCTTTACGTGTATCTGATTGCCATACAAGGTAACTTGGTCGCTCGTAATTTCTATACCTGCTGCCTTCAAGCTTGCCTTATCCACAAGGTCACTCTTGCGCTCGGTGTACTCAGTAACGACTGCGCCCACCTCGATTTTCGGCTTCGTGATGGTCACACTCCAAGATGTTACGCCAGTCTGTTGCGCATTCTTTGGGAACTGGAAGTAGATATGCTCAGGAAGTCTGTCCTTGAATCGAAAATGACTCCACACCCTCTGCTGCTTAGATAGCTCTTTTACTTGAATCAAAGCAACATAATTATCAACCTTTCCGACATCTGTCACTTCTGTCATTGCACTATTCTGCGGTTCTGCGTAGAAAGTGAACTTTGTGTTTGTGATAGGATAATAGGCATATACACCCATATACTCAGCATCGCCTCTTACCTCGAAGCTGATAGTATAATCTACGCCGAGCTTGAATGTACTGCCCTTTATTCGGTAGAATGTATTGTAGTCGTCAGAGCCTATATATGTGAGTTCATAAGCATCGCCCACAAGATCTTTTTGACCCTTTACTTCCAGCACATTACCACCAACATCAAGCGTTCTGGAATTATCAATCAAGTTAGCACCAATGATGTCATAATCGTTTTGCGATAGCGTCCAGCCACCATAGGTGTCACCTTCCTCGACCATCGGACGGCAAATATAGGCTTCAATACGACCAACTTTGTCATTGCTATATTCAAAAAAGTTGAAGGCAAGATAGTTGTCTTTTTCGCCAGCGTTAGTTGTGTCAATAACTGTTGTAAACAATTCCCACTGATTAAGCTTTGTTACAACAAAGTTACTTTGTGTGAGATACGTCGGACCATTTCCTGTTCTGTTTGCATTTGTCTGCTCATCTGTATAGAGTGCTTCAAGGAAAATACACCCATTTGTGTCATTAGTCTTGTAATAACATGATAAAACATACTTCTTGCCCTTTGTTATCTTGATGCTCTTACCTCCCTGTGAACCATCCCAAAATGCACCACGATAATGAGGTGTCCCATCAGTATCGTCAATAGAATGAATGCAGTTTGTTCCCTGATACCCAGAGTTCATTTCTATCCTTACGCCATCGGTTATTTCGACATGATTATCCTCACGCAGGAATGCGCTACCAATAAGCAGATTGCGTCTCGCTATTGACTTTTCGCTGACCGAGAGTGAGATTTCTCTTGCCGTCTGCGTAATCTCAGCCTTAAACTCGTTGAGGTCAGATTTATCCACCTTGCCATCCACGCTGGTGCTGACCTCTTGCAAGGTGGTGGAGAATCGCTTGTTGGTGTTGACCATCTGACCAGTGAACTTAGCAACGTTGACCATAAACTTTACCTGTACGCGATGATACAAGTTCGTGTCTTTATCCCAGACTTGTATGGTTGCATATCCGCTCGTATTGCTAATAGTAGAGCTGTTGCTCGTATCAGCCACTTCCTGCGAGGTGATTTCGGATATGGTGACGGTAGCAGAGCCGTTTGATTCCGAAACGGATGCGGAACAATTCTTTACTGCGGATTTACTGTAGGAAACATTCGTCACCTTTACGCCATTTCGATAACATGATATAAACGCTTGCTTACTTGTTCCAGGATGTACGAGACCGTTATTATCTGTATCAAACACAAGCATTTCTGGAGTGACAAGGATTTCCAATGCGGACTCACCTTGCTCGCCTTGCTCACCGAAACTATAGCTGTTGGAGGAAACGAGTTTGTCGTCGAGGTATAACCTAACCTCGAAATTTTTCACCGTCTCCCACGCAGAGCGTTGAATGGATCCGCTCCACTTGACATGATTTGTCAAATTTTCGTTATAATCGCCGTCGCAATAAACTCTCACCTCAAGGCCGGCAGTTTCGCTAATCTCTGGAATATTACTAATCAGTGTACTGGTACTCTCCTTGCCGACTGAGCGCACGACATACACATAAAGAATAGTATCGTTATGTACATCGTCTTTATGCGTGACAAAATTGATGTTATAAGACACAGCATCATCACCCTTCTCGCCCTTACCTCCAGAAAGGACTTTTTTCCAGTTTGACTTACCCTCAGAAGGCTCTTCGGTGACATTAACCCCTGAATTAGCAACACATACCCACACGGCATTGTTATGATTCACTTGGTCGTTCTTATGGTAAGTATTTGTGCTTACCCAGTCACCACGATAGTTGATGATATTGATAGTACTGCCATCTTCCGAAATCCATTCAAAGCGTGAAGAGTTGATTTTTGTTCCTCCCTTTGGAGAGGTCTCAAATACAGACAGAGATACCTCTTTATCACTACCATTCACGTTTTTTAAGAAAGTGTGCTTATACTCAGAGATATTAGCATAGCAAGCGATACGAGGAGCATATTCGCCAGTCGTTTCGAGGATAATCACGTTCTGTCTGTCTGTCTTGTCATACTCACCGTGTTCATTACGATGTCTGTTTCCATCCAGTACGATTGTATCGCCCTCAGCAGGAATGTCTCTCGTCTCCAAAGGTGCAGGGTTAGAGCCATTGTAACCCACACTAAACTCATCGTCGTAACCATCAATGTCACCACAATGCTTACCCACGACAATCCAAGCAAACGCCTGACCACCGTACAATTCCACCTGTACTTTTTTCGTCTGCTCCTTACCAGCTTCATCAAGGTAAGTCTCCGTCATAGTGCCGTAAATTTTTTCGTTCTGTGTAGATACACCTCCCTTAGGAATAGTACGCCAGTAGCTTTTGTTGCTTACATTCTGATATGTTCCACCAGCCACAATTTCGCCCATGGTTTGACAGCGCGCTTGGTCGCCCTCCTGCCAGTCATTCATCGTAGCAGTAGTACCATTATCAGCTAAGAGATAGCATTTCCAACCAACACGTTCTGCATCATCCTCAGTCGTTTCCACCCAAGTTGTCACGCCATTAGATACCAATTTCTTGACAGGCACAACCTTTATAAGCTTACTTCCTGCTCCAGATAAATAGATGTTGCCCCCCGAATAAGACAGCTTGCGTATCTCTAATTCGTGGAATATCGCCTTGCCCCAGACGGTGAAGTTTGTGACAAACGCATGATACTTGCCATTCTTCTCCTTCTCGATAGAGAAGCCCTGTTCAGCCGCATTGTCGTAATCGAGGGACTTGATAGCGTCCGTAATCAGACCTTTAACAAAGGTTATTAAGCCTTCTGCGGTATCATCTTTTGTCTTTGAAAGATAATTACGATTTCCATATTTAGGAGTAACGATCACTTCCTCACTATCCTCTTTAGATTCATCAGAAGCAATACCTGTAATCTTCTTCTCTTTTCCGAAAAACAACGTCGTGACACTAATAGTCTTTGCTACAAGAGATTCAAATGTAGCAGAAAGAATAGTTTTTAAAAACGTTATTGTATCAGAAACCGAATTATACTTCCACCATTGAGCGACACCACCGCTCGCTAAAGCTTCGTCAGTAGAGAGGCTGCCAAAGTCAACATCTTGAACCCATCGCCTTATACGATCATTAGCTTCATTCAAGTACACCTCGGAAATAATACCCTGCAGATAAATATAATAATAATCTTCAGAGCCTATCTGATCGCCAACAACCTCTTCTTGTTTTCCGTCCTCATCTGTCTTTAAAACAATAGCCTTACCGTAAATGTCAATTTTTTGGCTTGGGAAGACTATTGTAGCTATATCATTATCAGATGTCCTTTTTCTTGGAATAGCTACGTAAACGTATCGCTTCTCATCACTCGGAAACTCAGAAGGATAAGCCGCAAGCGTCCATCGCTGGTAATTATGTCCTGCATCATAGCCCAGGCCGTCGATACCCTGCATATAACAGAGTATCGAAGCACCGCTAACCACACTCGCCTGAATGCGGTTAGGTTCGCCTGTTGCATTAAGCTGAATATAAAGCGCACTATTGGAGATCCAATAGTTAGTAGTTTTTGCTTCTGTTACCATCTTTCTTTTTGGATTTCAAAATTTCATATTTTTACATCACAAAGATAGTAATATTCGCTTTCCTGATAAGGACAAGGGATTAAACGCTTGCTGGTCCGTAAATGTCGAGTTTTGCCGTAAATGATACGGAATACATATTAGTATTAGTCTTATCCAGGAACGTGATTTCATCTTCCGGAATGATGGTAACTGAAATCCAGTTACCTTTCACATTCAGCCAAATGTGATTACTCATCAAGAACTCATGCAGATACCATTGCAACCAATTCTCATCCAGCGGGTCAGTCATAAACAACCAACTTTCCCGATCATTCTTCTTACTTACTGCAGAACGAGAGAAACTATTGAAGGTTTCCAACTTCGTAACAGTATAACTGCTACTCTGAATAGAGAGCTTCTTGCTATACATTCTTGGTATGCTTACGCACTCCAATACACCGAAGGAATTGATAAAACGGAAAACCATACGGTCCTTGCCTTCCTCTTTCGGCATAGCATAGATACTTTGTTCGCCAATGGACTGCAAACCCTCTTTTGTGATTTCAACCTCACGAGATTGTGGAGCAACGAGGGCTGCGCTATCCAACAAAGACTGAGAGGCAGGGTAGGCAGGAGTATAGGCATAAGTATCTCCTACAACCATCAGTTGCGGTAAGGACTGAGGTTTACGTGATAAATATGTAACCGATTTCGTTACACCTGATACCATTCTCTCAATATCCCAGAATGCGCCTGCAATACATCGCAGATTGGTCGCACCACCATCACTCGTGTTCGGTTCCTGTGGATAATATTGTATGCCTTGATTAGTCTTTAACTCACCATTACTGTTCATGTACTCATCGTATGCCTTAATATACCATTTGACCATCGGGTAAGTAGCAACAAGAGGCGAATATTGGAAGTCCTCTAAAGGTACACGCAACGCAGAAGAAACGTCCAGCTCTACATCGTGACCTTCCTGGGTTACTGGCACAGAGAGTTTGATAACCTCGTAGTTACCATTATTATTGTCATACGTTACCTCTACGATGACGCGGTGGAAGGATGGTGAGTTTCCCGCATCACTCGGTGTGATAGAAAACGTAATAGGATTGTTGGCCAATATCGAGCCGGACGTTAAGAGTATCTTCTTTGCCATTTTGATTTAGTTTTGAATATTAGACGTTACATATTGACTTTTTGTTCCACGAGTGAAACAAAGTCTGAAACTATCTTGCAACCTGCGGCTTCAGATGGAGTAATCTTGATGCTAAACATCGTTTCCGTCTGAAGTATCAAGTCCAAGAAATCAATAGACTCTAAACCTATATCTTCTCGCAGATTAGAGCTGTCAGTTATCTCCGTATCATTCCACGATGACCTCAATCCATTGATAATGGAATGCAGCCTCTCCTGTATATCTTTCCTTTCCATATTCCTTTTACCTTTTTACCTTTTTACTTTTTTACCTTTAAACATCCTTTGATATAACAAACGACGCATTTGTTCCCCCAAATCCAAATGAATTACAGAGGATATTATGCGGCTCATATTTCATGGTTTTCATTACAAGCTTCATATCAGGAAAGGCATTGTCATTCGTACCTACACAACCAGGAAGAAAACCGTACTGTATCATCAAAGTGGCTTGCACGGCTTGCGATACACCTGCCATCCAACACTCATGCCCAGTCATACCCTTTGTAGCTACCACATAAGGGCAGAGCGTAAAGGAGTCCATGATAGCAGTTGCCTCGGCTTCGTCTCCCGCAGGTGTACCAGTGGCATGAGTAAGGAGCACGTCTATATCACCTTCTTCTA
>OASE01000140.1_pt1 | contig 22225 bp, 26 predicted proteins | sample 1494851 | NCBI WGS metagenome assembly OASE01 (sample SAMEA3360680, study PRJEB22359) | human gut metagenome | biome: ENVO:urban biome; feature: ENVO:human-associated habitat; material: ENVO:feces | place: Bangladesh | collected 2011 | reverse complement strand
TGAATACTCTTCAATAAGTGTATTCAAGAACTTCTGTCCATCAAATCCAACATTAAGGAACTTCAATAACATTGGTGAATAACCAGACATAAAAATATTTCCATACTTATCTGTCTCTGGTGAAGTTGTATTATGTGCGTTAAAATTCCACCAGACAAGCTTTGTATGCATTCCATTCTTCTTAAAGATATTCATCATCTCATCCTTTGTTTGATTTGAACCGCTATCAAACTCCATATCTGACAATACGACAATCCAATCTGGAGCGTTCTTTGAATCAAGTTCCTTCAGCTTTGCGCATACAGCACCAAAGTCTGTATTAGAGCAATCACCTGTATACATTGATTCAAGTTCTCTCTTATACTGAGATTCCTTCTCGAGAAGTCGCTGTCTTGTAAATTCAGATGTTCTCCAATATCCATGGCGTGTATATGTATTTTCAACACCCAATTTTAACAATGCAGGTTCTGAAGAAAAACTCAAAACAGTATCTGGAGCATATGTTGAACACTTTGCAAGATAATGACCTACAGCTAAAGCCTTTCCATAACTATCATTACTATCTTGCATTGAACCAGAAGAATCTACAACAGGAATCCAACTTCCTGAAATCTTTTCAATCTTTGAAAAGAACAAATCAGGATCAATCTTATCACGATTCTTATAAATGTCATAAACATTTGTAGTAGAAACCTTCAATTCTTGCTTACCTGAACGAACATCTTCCAAATACTTCTGAAACCTTACCTTTGTGTCTTCACCTGTTGAAAATCTCTTAAAATACTTAATCATTGCAAGTGATGGAACCTGTGAGAAAATAATCTCTTCCGTTCTATGTCGTGACAACTTATTTTCTGTTGTATCAGACTTAATAAAATGTCCATAAGTCTGCTTATTCATATGAAACTGCTTTGCAATCTTACGAGCAAGCATAAGATTCTTAGATGAATATCTTGGCATCCACTTCTTACAAAGTTCATTTCCTGACTTAATTTCACTATACAAAAATTCGCACATTTTTGCAAATGAAATTTCTCCCATCGATTCCCATCCAATAAACAAATCATCGAAACGACCAGCTTTTACTACATCAGATGGTGTCACCTCTGTCAATAGCATAAGGCGACGACCAAGTTCACGTCTACCCAATCCAAAACGAGGATCTCGCATCATCATGGCAAACAACTTTGCAGTCATAGAAGTACCAATATATGGAATTTCATCAAGATGCTTACCATAATATTCTGACATAAAGAGAATATCCAACATAGGATTCATTGTAGTGTTATATGCATTATCACCATTCTCTGTAGTCTTCTTTGCAAAAATTTCTTCAAGTGTCATAATCTTTTCTTTTTAAATTTTGTTATTACAAAAGTTGTTTAAATATTAATTACCAAAAAATTATACTAAATTAAAAATTGCGGACTTAACTTTCATTTTTAATAACAAACAAGAGTCTATTTACCATATCAAGGATTATCTTACAAATAATATATTTTCTAATTAATTTGCTGTTTTGACTCTCATGTATTTTTTATATGAACAAATATGTATTTTGTCTATCTAACGAATATTTTTAATTTTTATTTGCACTTGGTAAATGTCCATGTGAAATACACCATAACATTAGATCATATACAAGTGAAATAAGTTCATCACCTTCAAGTTCAGGATCTTTAAATTCATGTTTTTTTATTTTAATGTGTTTATATATACCTTTTGTATTAATAGGTTTATATAACACTTTATACATATAATCAATATCTTTATTTTCGTCTTTTTGTTTAATTATATGTAATTTTAATGTATGATAATTTTTTGTTTCGTCTATATTAACTGCATTATATTCATTATCACAATATATAGTTGATGGGAGTAAATCTATCATTTGTTCAAGTGTCCAACTTCTATATGATAATTTTGTATTAACTCTATAATAATTAGAAGTACCAAAATGTAAATCATTGTATGATGTTGTACGCTGTGTCAATACTAAATCAAATTCATAACTTATATTATCAAGTGAATTAGTATGTGAAAAACACATATGAACATGTTTATATGATGGAGAATATCCGCCATATACATCATTTATTTTCTTTTGCTCACTTTCTGTTAACCACGTTCTCATATTATTATAATTAAAAAAGAGTAGATACATATTGTTTTTATGTACCTACTCTTTATCATATATATTAAATATTAAAAAGTCTAATTAGAATTAAACTAAAATACGAATTGCATGTTTTGGTAATTGTGTTACTTTACCTGCAACTGTACAATCTACAAGGTCTGTATCATCTGTAGTATCTACATATGACTTAGGATTTACTTTAATCTTACGTAATGGTTCATCATTTTCAGAAGCAATTACAGCAGGAATCCAATCTTCAACATCAATGTCTATATTGTCTTTATGCCATGTTTCTTCTTTATCACCTACATAAACTCTTACGTCATCTACACCTTCTAGAATATCTTTAAGATTTGCTTTAAATCTTTCACCATTCAATGTATTTTTCAAAACCATTGAATCTACTACAATATTACATTCAACTGTTTTTCCATTTAAATCCGCCATTTTTTCAGCTTTAGGATTTTCTGGTGTTTTATTTAAATTATTCTTATCGAATTCAAATTGATCTGGTGTATTGTCAATATCCTTAAATTGTGAAGGATCTGGTTTAATATCCTTTGAAGTTACATCAATTGTTTTACCATTCTTTGTAATTTTCAAATTTTGTTTATCCCCAGTTTCTTCATCTACTGCAAATACAGTCCAAGGTTCATTTTTATAAAGAACTTTATCGTTTACTTCATATTCAATAACAGCACCTTCTTCTAAGAAAGGATTTTTATTATGTTCAGTAACAAGATTTACATTAGGAAGTTTTGGTTTTACTGCTTCATTTTCATCCTGTTGTGGATCTAATGCACCGACTAAACCATCCTTCTTTTGTTTATCTTCAATTTCCTATTTAAAATCATTTTCTTCTTTTGTTCCATATTTAGCGTCATTCGCTACTTTAGAATTATCAATATCATTATCGGAATCGACTTTTGTAGAACGTTTAATCTTACAATTTTCAGTTATATACTTATTATTACTATCATAAGATCTTCCTGTTAATGCACTGAATATAGAAGATATGATAAACATACAATCATCACTATCTGTTATGTTATAAGATGTAAGTTGTTCACCTTTATCTGCATAATCGACTTTTAATGATTCTATTGTTTGTCCAGGAACTTCATCTTTGAAATCTTCAATTATTTGATAAAATTCTTTTGCATCGCGGTAATAAATATCTGCACCAATTTGATAAATTGCATATGATTCTGAATCACCAGATTCATAATTATCAGAAATAATAAAATACTTTACTGTATCAGAATCATGTCCTTCTGTTGCTAAATCAGTAACTATAACATTATTTCCGTCTTCATTTGCTTTTTCAGCAGATTTTATTGCCTTTACCTGCATTTTACTTAATGTATCATAATCTGTTTCTTCATTATAATCTTCTATTGGATTATTACCAGTAGAATCGGATGTAGAAATCTCGTTTGTGGTACTTCCATCAATTATCTCTTCTGTAAGAGGAGTACCTTTCTAATCCTTTGATTTAGAAGCCTTGATGGTAGCTTCATTTAAGAAAAAACTTTTACCTGCCTTATTTTTAAATACAGGAGTAATCTTAATAGACTTATGTTCTTTAAGTGGTTTCTTTGCCTTAACCTCTTTTGATTCTGGAATTTCTGTTCCGTCTGCAGAAGGTGCTGGTAATTCAATTTCTGTATTTCCTGATTTATATGTAGGAATAATTACAGTTTCTTTATCATCTGAATCATCATCATCCTCATCTGAATCATCATCATTATCCTCTTCATCATCAGTTATATCAGACATTTTAAAACCGAACATATCATCGTCAGAATCATTATCTGAATTATCATCATCGTCATCATCTGATAACTTTGTTAATGGGAAATCCCAATCATCGTCGTCATCATCAGAATCTAATTTCTGAGAATATTCTTCACGATCTTCATCATTTCCATCTCTTAAATATGCGGCTTCCCAATCATCATCGTCATCATCATCTGCAAGTTGTGCAGCAACAGTTGGACCTACTTCTTCATTTGCAGGTTCAGCAGTTTCGCAAACATCACTATAATCAGGATGATTCTTAATTGCATCAATAACAGCGGCATAAAGTTCATTTGTCATAGGTTCGTTATCAAGAATAGGATTATTATCATCATCCAAGTAGAACTCAATTGTCTTGTTCTCCACATACTTCTTACCTGTGCCATCAATCATAGGAACAATTACAATAACAGAACCTGATTTTTCTTTCTTACCATCCTTAACATTCTCATCAAACATTACATCTGCAATTTTATATGAAAATTTAGGTTGATATGTTTCTTCTTTCTCATCTTCAACTGTTTTAGGTGTATTAGCTGGAATATCTTCAATTTCAGAATTTGTTCCAAGTGGATCTTCTGTATCACCACCAAATACATCTGTTGCTTCATCACCAGGTTCAGCAGTTTCATCATCATCTGAATTATCACCCATATCAACAGTTGTCATTGAATTATATGTATCTTCATCATTATCTTCTGATGCAGTTTCTTCATCATCATCAGAATTTCCAAATTCATCTTCATCATCTGTTTCTGTTTCATCAGAATCTTCTGGTTCAAATATATCTTCATCGTTATCAGTAGATTCTGAATCATCAGAATCATCATCGAAATTAACTTCTTTAAATGCTTCTTCATCATCTTCATCAGAATCTTCGTCAGAACCAAATACATCATCTGAATCATAGTCATCATCTGAATCTTCAAAATCAGTTTCATCATCATCTGCATCATCATCTGCATCAATTGCATTAGCTGCTGCATCATCAAATCCGGTACCTTCAGAATCTTCATCATCATCTGAATCATCATCTGAATCATCATCTGAATCACTACCAAGGAATTTTGCAAATTCATCATCAGTAACACCTTCATCTGACTCTTCATCATCAAAATTATCGGTTGCTTCAGAATCACCGTCTTCACCACTTAATGGTTGTGAAAGTTCATCTTTTGATGCATCAACTTCTTCATCAGACATTGGTTCATTTGGATTTTCCTTTGTTACTGTACCATCATCTGTTGAATCGTCATCTGTTGTTTCATCATCATCTATATCATCAGAATTATCTTCACCTGTTACATCATCTGCTTGTTTCTGCCATTCCTTATATTCTGCCTTAATATCATCAAGTTTCTCTTCTGCATCTGCAATAGCTTTTTCAAGTTTCTCCTTATTTTCATCAGATGCTGATTCAAGAGCTTTATTAAGTTTTTCAATCATATCCTCATACTTCTCAATAGAATCTTCATATTGGTTCTTTGTCTCATTAAGTTTAAGAATAATCTTATCTTGAGATGGAAGTAAATCACTGAATAATGATGATACATTAATACCCATATGTTCATTTAACTTATTCTTACAGAAAATAGGATTTACGTTTCTGTAGAATGTATGCTGACCAATCGCATCATTATGTGTTGCAATGAATATATTCTGATCAAGTTTAAACAAGTCTGCATTAATATTATTATTCTCATTAAGAGTTACATGCTTAGCCCAATCAATCTTTGCAATATTATTGAAATTCTCCAATAAACAAGAACACATAATATAGAAATTTGTATCATAATCATCATACTTCATACACATTTCACGAAGATTACGAAGTGTTTCTTTTGATTCTTTATGTCCATAAATATCAACATAACCTTCAAAAATTGTTGCATACTTATCATTACTGTGAAGTATAATATGATCTTCATTTATTTCAACATGTGGATCATTTACAAGACGACAAAGTTCAACAAATCTCTCATCAAGTTGATCAACAAGTTTATCTTCTAATACAGCAATATTATTTCCTTTCTTTACATAGAACTGACCGTTAACATTGAAAATTGCTTCATTTTCCTTAACATACTGAACAGGAGTATAGATATTAGAAACTGATGCATTTTCTCTAATAATATTAATCTGATCTTTAATATTTAATGCTTTCTCAGTAAGTTCATTTGCTCTGCGAGAATTATCTGAATAGATAACATTAAACATTTCATTGATATAAGGATCAGAAGCATATGGCATCAACGCATTACGTAATTGAACTCTGTTAATAGCATTAGGTTCTTTTACATAACGAGCAACATCTTCTTGAATAAGGTCTACATAAATGAATGAAGAATGATCATCCTTCATTTCCTCTAAAATCTTAGTAAGTGTAATTTCTTCACGTTTTGAATCTACCTTTTCGGTAATAGACTTCATTGCCTTACTAACAGGAAGCAAATAATTAAATTTAGATACGTTCTGAAGGAATGTTTCATAAAGTCTTTCTTCATATGCGCCCTGATTAATAGCATTAGAATAAAGATTAATAACTTCCATAAGGCGCTGATTAGATGAAGCGTCTGAATGACGAATGTTATTAATATGTTCGGAAAGATTAATTCCTTGATTATTTGCAATAGCATTTAAACAGAAATCATCTTTTTCTGTTAAACGTGCTTTTTCATCTTCATCAAGTTTCTCATCAATATAACGCTGAACCTTTGAGAAAATCTGATCCATTGTTTTCTTATCGCGTTGCTCCTGAAGTTTCTTTTCAAAATTCTTTACTTCAGACTCATTAACATAATCTGCATGGATAAAATTAGCAGACATAGAAGATTCTTCAGTAAGAAGAATATTTAATTTAGTTGCAACTGGATCACCATCTTCTACGAGTGGAGACAATGCTTCAACAAGATTATCCTTTGTTTCTTGACATTTATTTGCAACATATTGATTATACAAATATTTGATATTATCTTTTGTTAAAGGATTCTCAATCTGTTCAATAAGTTGATAACCGACAAGATTTGCCCCATCAGTTGCCAATGTATTATTCATCTGTTCAATTACAGTCTTAATAGATTTATTACCTTTTGCGTATTTAGCAAGTCCTTGTCCAAACTGCTCAAAAAGCATAAAATCCTGAGCACCATTTGCAAGTGCATTATTATAGTTAACCAAATAGCTCATTAATTCGGGGTTCTTATGTCCCTCTTCAATAAGTCCATTTACATATCTATGAATATTGAACTTAGTGGTACCATCGAAGTTTTCTGTATCTCGATTAAAACTTTCTTGAATAATATTACGAACGCCTTCTAAAAGCTCGTTTTTATTTAATTTTCCCATTAAAGTTTAAATATGTATTTTTATTTTTATTATTTATTATCGAAAAAATTAAGCATATTTTCAAAAATATGCTTAAACTATTAGTATTGAATCACTTACACATTTATTTTCAGTATTATAGTGATCTCTTAAAATTAATTTTACGGTTTTTGTATTAACCTTTCTTGGATAAACGAAACATTCAAATTCTATAGGATTATTTTCATCTATCATGAAATTTTTAAGATTTAATTTAGCAGGAACTTCCTTTAACTATCCTTTATTATCTTCATATGATATTATACAGTCAACTTGTGGTTTTGCTGTTATAAAATATCCTTTATTTAATACATAAACAGTAGATTCATCAACAATACGTGTTTCTGGATCCGGATACATATAAATTTCAGGATTTGTATAAACTGTACATTCATCTGTATTAGGTACTAAAATATCAATACGAGATGGATTCTCAATAAAATCTAGAGGTATTCTCCAATGATAGAAATTATGATTATCGACTGAATCTAAAAGAAACTGTTCACCTTTATCATCTTCATATAAAATATCAACTTGAAGAAGATCTCTATCTTGATATGAATATTTCCATTCAACAAGAAGATCTTGCCCAGAAACTAGAATCATATCTTCAAAATCTGTTACCCAACGTAATGGACCTGTTATTTTTTCTGGATGTTGTCTATTTACCCATATAGCATAACCCATATTATTAATGGTATTATCTACAGGTCTTTCATTATATCTGTCAAATATAGGTTGATATGTTTCGCACTATATTGTAAATGGAACCTTTATCATCGTATCAGTTGGTAACTGTCCGAATGTATAAGTGCCTCCAGCAGTAGGTTGATATGCAGATTCTGGAAATCCTACACGTACAGGTACAACAGTTCCTTTATAGTTTATATGAAATGTTAAATTTTTATAAAAGAATTCTCGATATGCCTGATTTATTTTCATTGCTTCATTCATTGTTGAACAACGAATTTCTACATTAAAACTATATGTTAATGGCATAGAATATAGATATGAAACATATGATTTAAGCTTACCATTTTCTCTGCGCGTATATTTTCCCATTACAAATCTGTTTGTAATGTTTCCTGATTCTATCTATACACTTGACATTGATAAACGTCCCTAAGGATAAAAATCAAAATTACCGTCTATTTTTTGTAAACCTATATCAGTACATTCATCACTTGTAAAATTTGTATAATTATCTTGAATAAACTTTTCTGAATTTTGATTTGAACCACCAAAATCATAAAAGAATGGAACACAAACATTTTCTATTCCTTCTTCTGTATCATCCCATCTCTATTCGTAAAATAATCTTCTATTAAATACTTTTAATAAACCTACAAGAATAGCTCTATCAAAAACATCTGTTGTATTTCTAATTTCGAAAAGCTATTTAGGTGTTAATTGAGTTTTTGACATAATAAACTAAAATATAGTTTCAATATTTATTAAATAAAAAATGTGACTTATATATCGGAATATAAGTCACATTTTTATATTATCTTAATTCTTTATCTAATAAGCATAAACCTGATTTATAAAATTTCCATATATTTATGGTATATATATGTTTACCTGTTTCTTTATCATCAAATTCAAACATATATCTTACTTTCATATAATTACCATGTTCATCTTTTCCTTGTTCACCTTTATCTTTAGATCCATAGTATATAGATGTCATATAACCATAGGTTGGGACATTATAACCTTTATTTTGCAGATAAAGAATTGTTTCTTTATTTATAATAGTTTCAATTTTAATCGAATCTTTAAATATATATTGTTCAAAATTATTATCTATTACAAATTGTTTAAATAAATCTTCACCATATTCAAATCCTTTATATTTAGATGGTTGTAATATAGATGGTTGTGAATTCATTCTATATTTCTTAAATCCTAATTTTTTAAGGAAATTCAAGAAATCATCAAATGATTTTAAAGTATCAAATACATTTGGATATTCAAATGTTATATATGATGTTTTCCATGCTTTTGATATAGATATAGGTTTTTGTGTTGATGTTTCTTGTATGACATCTGAATTTATATTATCAAAATAATTATCAGATTCTGATAAAACAAATGTATTTGCATATGAATTTATATTATCAGATGTAATTGGATAATCCTTTGTTGAACTCATAATAATATCTTTCATTTTTGATGGTATTCCATCTTCAAAATCAATAAATACTTTTTCAACAGTATAATTATTTTTTATATATACATTCATTAAAAAATATGTATTAATATATACAAAACGTTTTTTTGTACCATATGTAACATATTCGCAGTCATTATCATCATTTGCATATATTATAATTCTATGAATAATATTATCAGTTACATATATTGAACATATTTTATGATTTCCAATATATATTTCTACACAATCATATGAATCATTTATATTATAACCTGCAAATTTACATCTAATTTCATAATAATCTAATCTCTTATATGAAACTAATTGTGTAATAGATGATATATATAATTCTCCTATTTTATACAAATTTTCTGCTTTATCTAAATCTGAATAACCTGATGGATATTCAGTTTTATTCCATGACTTATTTTTTAATGTATTTAATTCATCATCGATAACCTTCTATGTAAACACAGACTATGTTGCATCATTATCCACAATATCATCAATATCATCAAATAAACTCTCTATTAAACGCTTTATTAATTTATTCATAATTTTATTATTCTTGATATACTCAATTTTGTTTCTTTTGAATCTGGTGCAGTATATTTATAATTATAATTAATATATAGCTCTGACAAACCATAATACGTTATTGAACTATCTATTCCTGGAAGTTTTTGATTTATATTATTTAAATTTATAGATGGATATAACTATGTATTATTAGACCTATTTGTTGCATTATATATATTGTTACTTATCTTATTATAGTATTTAGAATCCAATTGTTTTGACTTGCGATCTTTTTCTGTTGGTGGATCTATATACATCATAATACGATTTATATTTGAATTTACATATGTAAAACCAAAATTTTCTATATTACTAGTTTCATTTTTTCTATAAAGACCTTCTAATCTAATACTTATTTCATTATCTATATTATTTACTACATTATTTATTAATATTAAACTATATGATGTTATTGAAGAATATTTATGATCTACATATGAATTTTCTTTTAATGACACATGTATTTTAATATGTGTAGAATAATATGTAACAGAATCAGCACCAACACCATTAGTAATAGAATTTATTGTTAATATTGCCGTTTTATTTTTTGTATTATATGATAATTGTCCAACTTTTGCATAGTTATTTTTAAAATCTTTTGCATAGCCAGCTAATGCTTTTGCTTTTACTATAGTAGTTTTCATTATAGATGAATGATTTTCATTTGTTAATGTTCCATTTATTTTATATATATTACATATTGCAGGATTAAATGGTATTTTATTAAAATCTATATGATTTAAATAATCCATTCCAAATGTTATATTATCACCTTTAAATGTTTCAAAATAAATATTTACTTTACCATCCCAAATACTACCACCAAACCATGTCATCCATATATCAAAATTTAAATTAATATCTTTTTTATTTAACTAAAAATCTAATAAAATTTTTCTAAAGTTTACAGCTACACTTTCATAACCACAATCTTGAGTATTATCACCACTAAAATTTATATATGATAAACATGGATAAGACACTTTATTTAAATAAACACTGCTATAAGTATCAGGAATTGGTTGTGAGAAACCCATTGATAATGTACATAAATCTACTTTCTCTGTATCATCATTATATGATTTATTAACTAATAATGTTCCATTATCAGACCGTGTTAATAATGTCACTGTATCTAAATCATGACCGCCTTCCCACTAATATTTCAATCCGAATATATCAAATGCAGGGAAAAAAGTAGCATCACCATTTTGAACTATATCTATATCTAAAGATTTTTCAATATCTCCGTTTTTATAAGTAATAGACCAATTTCGTTTGAATATTTTATCTATATTATTATCTTCCACTCTTGCAGGAACACTAAATACATATTCAACCTAATAATCTGTTACTGTAGGTCCTGAAACTTTTGTTGGTGTATAACTCTTAAATCCATCGACTGAAGAGTCATTTAATTCTAAATCTGTTGTAACGTGATTTTCTTTTATATTTGGATCTGTTCCTACATAACCATAATAAATTATTTTACACTAACCTCCTAATTTAGGTATAGGGTCTGGTTCATTTTTTAATATTAATTTTATATCACCTGGTTTTTGTGTAAAACTTATAGACTTTGATATATCTTGATACGTTACAGTAAATTTATATTTAATAGTATTTGGAGTCTTATTTAATTTAAATTTATATTTTCTACTTAATACGTTATTTTCTGTATCTGGAGTTACTTCTCCTTTGTCCATAAGACCCAAACCATCTCCAACTGTCTCATTTTTAAATTCTACATTTTTAGTTACATTTTTACCATTTATGCGCCCAAAATATATTATTGTTTTAATTTCACCTACAGGATTAACACTATTTTGTTTTGACTAATCAGTTTCACTATCATATATAAATACCTCAAATGTTGCACAATTCTATGTTATACTTACTTCTGCAGGATATTTTATCTCATCAGTTAACGTATAACTACAATTAAATTTATATGTTATACTATCTTCTGTTTTATTCTCTGGAACATTATATTTTTTGCTATATACACCATTTGTAAATTCTCCCACATATTCATCTTTATTTAAAATATTTCCCTCTTCCTGCTCAATACTAAATTTATGTTCATCTACATCTGTGTAAACATTTCCACTATTATCTTTTTCTATATAACATGTGATAGTAATAGTTCCAGGATTTAATGCTGTTAATGTATTTTCAGGTTTAATATTTGCAACTAATTTATATGTTGATTTGGACTATGTACATGTTAATTCTTTTTTATGTTTTTCATCATCACCACCAAATTGAATACTAAATTTATATGTCTTCTTTTCTGTTGTAAGATTTGCATCAATAGTATAATCAAATGAATATTTTTTTGATTCACTATCGTATATAACATTAAAATTATGTTTATTATTATTTAAACTATATGTAAAATTTCCTATTGCTTTTTCACCTAAATCTATTATTTCACCATTATTGTATTGTAGATAAAATGTAATTTTTACTGTGTCACCATTATTGCTTATTTCAGTATTATCTATATCTGCATTTAATTCGCAGTTGTTATCTCTACCGAATGATGTTCTTATTACTGTTAAATCATTTGTCTTTGTGTTATCTTTATCAATACCATTATAACGATAATAAAATTTATATGTTTTATTATCAGGTTCAATATAAAGATCATCTAAATTATATTCTGATTTATATGTATTTAAACCTGAATCTAATATACCATCATTAATCTAAAATGTACTACTGTCAGAAGTAAACTTAAAATAACTTGAATATGTTGGTTGTAATTCATCATTTAATAAAACTCTAACATGTAAATTCTAGTTTGACTATGGATATGCACTATATGTTATAATTGCACTACTATTTGTACCATTATTCTTTATTGGTCCAGAATTACTACTATCAAAAAATGCAACTAAATCAAGTGAAGCGCCATCCTAATATATTTCAATTCTATTATTAGCATTATTCTAATCATTAGTAAATGCATTCTAATTATAATGATAATCTGTTCCATTTATATTATCACTAATAAATTCATATTTTATAGATTTATATATATCTAATTTTGATAATCCATCATTTTTATTTACAGTAAATTGAATTTTTAAATAGTCAGAACTATCATACGATTCTTTTTCTGCTTTTGAAAACGCTTCTTTATCTACAGTTATATTACTCGTATCTACAAAACTAATAAAATGTGTTTTATCTAAATCTATATATGTTTTATAATCATCATCGTAAATATAATTAGCATTATTTTGTAAATAAATTTTAAATACAACTCTATAATATAATGTTACTTGACATCCTTTTGATGATATTCTTTTATCATCAGTACCTATTTTCAATATACTTTTATTATCATTGGATGAAGCATCATTGTTAGATCTATATTGAATATTTGTTTCATTTAACGGATTAGGATTAATATTATCTGTGCATGTTCTAATCTCAGGTTTATAAATATTTAATTGCTTGTAAATAGATAACTTTGTATTTATATTACTATAACCCTATTCATACTTAAATTGATATGAAACCTCAGCAGGACATATATATCTTGGTATTGTAATTTTACCTCTATATGTATAATCTTCTTTATTATATGTTGGATTTTTATCTACATATGCCTATACAGCAACCCAATCATCAGAAATAATTGAAAAACTGGGTTTCTAAAATTTTGATATATCTACTTTCTTAAGTGAACCGTCTGTTTCAATTTCACATACATAGCATTTATAATAAAGTATATTATTAATAAAAGGAGATATATTCAATTCTGATGAGTCATATACTAATGAAGTTGAATAACTACGTTCTTTATATAACTCTACATATATCTATAAATATAATTGTTTAATATCATAATAAGAGTCTGAATCTTTATATTTTACTTTAATACGAAATACAATATCTTTCGTAGTAGTTATATGTTCACCACTCATAACCTATGGTTCTACTCGTATAATAGACTAAGATTTATTAACTAATTTTCTATTACTTTGTATCACTTTTATATAATTAGGTTGACTATCATTGTTTGTATATGTAAATTTTACATCATCAACTGCAGTTTCTAAATGTTTATTTAAAAAACCATCTTTAATAATACCTACACTTATTACTTCAAATTTATCTTCTCCTAATGCAGAAATATAATTTGAATTTGGTCTAATTTCACATGCATATACTACTGATTTCTATATTACATCATGAGAAACAACTTTTGTATTATATTCTACAGTAAATGTTAAACGTCTATCTTCTTTTTTATCATATATGTCTTTACATCTTATATTACTTGCAACTACATAATTAATATTTCCATATGTTATAATTTCATATTGTATATCTAATAAATTAACATCATCATTATCGCATGTAATTGTATATAAATTTACATCTTCTATCGTAATTTCTTTTATAGTATCACATGCTCTAAATGTTAAAATTATATTATTATATTCTGGTATACCTCCAATTTTTCTTATATTCTGGTATACCTCCAATTTTTTCTGTACATTCATCTTGTTTAATTGTCAAATTAATTGAAAGTACACCCTATGTTAATGTACATGAAGCAGATGAAATATTAAGATTATTATTCATATTAAACTCTATAACCTTTGTAATATAAGTACTTTCATTTCTATCAAAATTAATATCTAATATATATTCATCCCCATTTAATGTAACATTATTATATAATACATTACCAACTATTGCATCTATTGCATATGTTGTTGTAATATTATTTTTTGTATTAGTAACACTTGTAATCTTTACAGAAGAATTTTCATCAATTTTTATTATACCATAATAATGTAACCTTATTGTTTCACCAAATGCAGAAACATTATATGTTCCATTAGTAGAAGAAGAATCCACTTTATTTCTATCTAAATATTCTACATAATACTATAATGATATTTTCGCATTAGCTTGAATTATATGGATTGGTTTACTTTCTATTTTTTTAGAACCATTATATACAGCTTTAACATTTAACTGCCTTTCTTCACTTGTATAATTTTCATAAACATTTATAGTAGTTTTAAATGTCTTTGATTTAGTATCATATATAGTTTTAATTATACTATATTTTAATTCATTTTGATTCTCTTCATATGAAAATTCTAAATATAAATTATCTTTAACTTCTATAGGTTCTTTATTAATACCATTTTTATATGTACACTTATATTCTAATATTCTATTATCTCCTTTAAAAACTACTGAATTTAGTTTATCAATATCTAAAGTAATAGTATATGTATTAAGTCTCTATTCTATTGATTTTAAACACTTAACTTCATTATATTGAGTTTTAAATATAGCTTCAAATTTTAATGACTTATTATCTATATCAATATTCTCATCTATTAAATATACTAAGTCTACTATTACTTTGTTATCAGAAGAATTAATTTTATTAATTCTTAATGACTTTATTTTATCTTTATCTAATAAATTATTATTTAATTTTAATGTTATATTAGACTAATATATATCATTTAATTTTGCCCAATAATTTATATGGATTTTCTATTCATCACCAGATATTATACCACCATTTTCTGAAAGTCCGTTCTCTTTCTATTTTTTTGTAGGAATAAATACCAAATTAACTTTAATATCTTCTTTAGGTATCTATGAAACTTTTGCATATATATGATTTATAGGTGTTAAACTCTATACATTATTACGTACGGCAAATTCCATTACATCTTTACGTAATTTTCCTGTTAAATTATCACTAGTAGATGTAATGACTAATTTATTGTAATATTTTAATTCATCTTTTGTCTCATTTTCGTTTTCACCTTCTTTTATAAATTCATAACCAGTAATCCAATCAGGTTTATATATACAATCAATATCTGATGTAATAGGTATAATTTTTGATATTTTTGATTCTTCTATTTTTTCAAATTTTTCTAATACAGCATAATACGATGTATCAGTTATTTTTTGAGATGCTGGTAATAACGGTAATGTAATAGTATCTGATAAAATTTTATGAAATTTATTATTGCTCATCATTTATATGCAAATTAGTTTTATAAATTAAATAAATCCATGGAATATAAAATCACCATAAATTGATCTAGTTGTTGGTCCCCATGTTGTCAATATAGCGACAACAAACCAAATATTTGTTAATTTTAATCGTTCATATGTAGGTAAGAAATCACCTCCAATGACAATAGTCCATTCTAATAATCTTACTAACTTTTCTATAGCAGGTGAATTTTGATCACTCAATGCTAACCGTATATCAAATAAATCAGGATCCATTAAATATTCTGGTGTTGTAATAGGAGGAAATGACTTTCTAACTATTTCATTTATTTTCTTAAAATCTACATTCTATAAAGCAGACTTTGCACCAATATCAAGTTTAAATTGACACTTACTCATATCAAATGCTATATTCATAACACCCATTCCCCAAAATGGTTTTCCTAACTATCCAGCTTTATATACAGTTGGATCAGTTTTATAAAAAGGACAAATTGCCATATTAGACTTTAATGTAAAGAAAAAGCCATATTCCTATGGACCTATATAGAATGGACCACTTGCATTTATAATTGCATTATAGGCAACTGCTAATGCTTTTTCTAAAGCTTCCTTTGCTAATTGTACTGCTCTGATAATCTGATTAATAACTGCAAATAACGGTGCTAATTTCTCATCTACTGTACCGAATTTAATACGCCTTAGTAATTTTATAATTAACTCATTTTTCTTTATTAGAAGTAAATTAATTATCTTTTTTATCTCTATAAATACAAGGTTTACTTTAGCAGTTACATAATCTCTATATTCTTTTGGCATAGTTGCTGTACCTGCTAAAATATCAGGTACTTTCTATACTACATTTAATACGAGATTGAAATAATCTAAAATATTTTTAATACGATCTATTATTTCTGGTGTCTCTGTTCTATATTCGCCTTTTAATGTTTCTGAAATTTTTATAAGTAAATCTTTTGCAGCACATGTAAGTGAACAATAACCGTTTCCTGGCATAAAATCAATATGTTTACCACAAACAGGGCATGTTCCACCTTTTGTAAGATAATGTCCAAACTGATCGACTGCAGAAGCTAATCCTATTGCAGCATCTAATGTATTTTTACTTGTTCTTGTTCCATCTTCATCTTCTGTTACAGTATTTGTAACATTCTTAACTATATCTTCATCTTCTGCATTTTGTACAGAAGAAGCTGCTAATGTTGTTACATCCTATAATGCAACTGTATCTTTTATCTGTTGATTAACATCTGTTTCTTTTCCTTGATGATATTCATTATCCTATACAGAAACACCATACATATCTTCTTCTATGATATTAGACTCATCAAATAATGATGCTCCTGTATATTCCTCTAGATCTTCTTCTGATTGTTCAGTATGTCCAGTTGTATTTACAAATTCTTCATTATTATCTTCTTGTTCTTCTAACTATTTCTGTGTAAAAGAATTAATATATTCTGTTGTTTCTGCCCCAGATTTATTTTTTAATCTTTCACCAGTTGTTAAATTTTTAATACTATATACCCGTTCAACATCAATCAGATTATTAGTTACATTTTCATCTTTATCTATTTCATAATAAACATCCCATGTTACTCGTATTTTATTTCTTGGATCTCCTACATAATATGTTTTATATCTTAATGAACTAGTATAATATTTTTTATTCTCATCATACTAAAAATCATCGTCATCATAGTTATAATATATAACACCAGTTTTAGATGTAATTGTTTCCATTATCAAATAATTAAGTTTTCAATATTTCCTAAATATTCAACTTCATTTAGATTAAATTTTTGTTTTGTATTGTCATTAAATTTTACGATACATGTATTAACATTTTCCTATATAGAATATAATGTACCGAATTTATTATTCTTAATAACATATACATCATTTTCATGTAATTGATTTAATTTAAATTTCAAATAATTATCATTTGTAAGTGGATATTTTGGTTTCTTATTTTGTTTATTTGCAATCATTTTACCTAATACTTTAGGTGCTCCATCAAATGTTTTTATATTATTGAAATTTGCATAACAATTACCATGAATAATATATGGGAATGCAGTCCAATCAGATAAATTATTTCCTGTCATATTACAAGAGCCATCTACCTCATTGAATTTAAATAACTGCATTCCCATACGATTCAATCCTTTATTGGAAAGATATAAATTATCATGGACATCTACTAATATACCATGACCTGTACATTTAATTTCGTAATTATCTACGTCTAATTCATTTAGCATTCTTTCGACTCTTGGTTTTAATTCATTTTCTTCATACTCTGAAGATATATTTGTTGATACATAATCATCATCACCTAATATATCATCAAAATCATCATCAAAATCATCAAACATTGATTCGTTTAACGTAGATATATTTCTTTTATTGTATTTGTTTATTTTTTTATATTCTGGAACTGAAATAATCATAATTAGTTATTAAATAATAATTTATATTATTTATTTTTTAATTATTATCGTCCATAATCAAAGATGGTTTACCTCTATCATCTTTTTTAATTCCCTAACATTCTATTATTTTATTCTTATAAAAACGTTCATAGAAAAATACTTCCTCACACAAATTATACAGGTCTGTATGTTTAGGTAATATGCCATTATCTAAAAGTACAATTTTGTTTATTTCCTTAATCTTCTTAAATTTATTCTAAAGGTTAAACAATAAAGTTTCATCCAAATTTTTATTTATGTAAATAATTCCTTGATATTTCTTTAATTTAGACGCCTATTGAATTTGATTCAATATTTCAGTATTAATGAAATATACATTCGACTATTTGCTGAGATCTAGTTTAAAACTACTTACGAACGACTATACATCAAGAATAAAAAAACTTTTAATGTTAGTAAATAACATTCTTAGTTTATTTTCAGATTCAGTTGTTACGTATATATTCATTTATATTAATTACTCGTTAGTTTTTAATTATAGTTACCAATTATTTATTATTGAAATTATCAACCTTCTTGTTTTGTATTATCTGATAATGTTGATTCATAATAATCAGTTAAACCTTTCGCTAACGCTTCTTTCAATGTATTATTATTCATACGTCTTGAAATACTTGTAACAAAATGTTCTGACATTCCTTCTGGATACACATCCTTTATAGTTTTATATACTTCCTTTGGAGGTAATTCAAGTTCAATATCAACACCAATATTATATACTTTCTTCTTACTCTTATCAATCATATTAGTAATAAGAATATCCTCTTTATAATCTGGATCTTCATATGGTGATATTTTCTTATCTTCCAAAACTTGGTCAATTACTTCATTACGTAATCGTTTTGCAAATTGTTCTGTAGATAATGTAACAGTTTCTCCATTAGAAACTATATTAATAGAATCATATTCTGAATTAGACAAAATATCATCAAGATTAATAGTAATGCTTGCATGACGTACAGTTTCAATTACCGCAGTAGAAATAGGTGATTTAGTTGTATTAACTTGCTTACTATTATATTGAGTAATTTGAGGATTTGGAACTTTTGCAATTATATCTGCTACAATTTCTGGAGACTCTACTTTAATTTCTGGTTTCTTTACAGTTTTACCTAAAATTAAATTATCAGTTGATTCAGAAATATTAGTATTCTACTTTAATGATGGATCTAATAATTCAGGATGTAAAGAAAGTAAATAATTTTCTTTTGGTTCGATATTTGTAGTTTTAACTGTAACTGGTGGTGTCGCATCGGTTCTCTTACCTGCATTACTTATAGGTCTAGATGAAGATTTACCATCTTCAGATAATGTCAGACTCATATGTTCTCCATTAACACCTATACCTGGTTGAGGAACCTCAAACACCTCTCCATTGTCTCCAGTTACTGTTTTTGTTTCATTAAGATTAAACTCTACTGTTTTGAATGACCATTTATTTGTAGGACCAGAAAGTTCAGTCATCATATATCTACCATTAAATGCATTCATATTGTTTACTTCAGCAATATATGATTCATCACATTTCGTATTATCCTCAAATACATAAAGGGTTAATTCATCATCAGATATATCATCGATATATTTCAATTTTGTAATTTTACCAAGAGTTTCTCCTGGTTGCATATGCTAATAAAACTTTGCCATATTTTATAATTAGTTTTCTTTTTCTTTTACATATCGTACTTTTACTGATACGATATTAATATTATTGTTTTCTAAATTATTTTCTAATTTATTTATATTGGTATTTTCTTTGGGTATATTTTTAAACTTATTGGTAAATAAACCCATGAACCAATACCAACATCGTTTAATAAATTGAATCATGAAGTTATTACACAATATTAGTTTTACTCTAATATTTTATATCAAATATAATAAGTTTAGTTTACTTTATTATTCACATGTATCTGCACTTCCATTTGATTGATTTTCATCTTCAACTTCTGGTTTATTAACAGGTTTTTTTCTACAAGGTGCTTCAGTAATTTCTATCCTATTTTTACCAAAAGAACTTGTAATAGATTTAATACCCATTAAACCTGCTGATACACTAAAGTATGTAATAGTTCTGTCTATGAATTCTAAAATATTTGCACATTCTCCTGGATTTATAAAATAATATAATACAAGAATAACAAATAAAAATAAACACACACCTGATGCTATAAAACCTACAACTTTTGTTGAACTTGTTTTTCCGTTATTATTTGAAAATATTTCAACTGGAGAAAATTTATGGGCATTAAAAATAGGTACTCCATAAATTCCACAATCATCGCTTGTTTTCTATGTACTCATTTGTTTTTAATTATTTTTCATTTAATTATTTATTTTTATAAATATCATATACAAAATTTAATTAATTATTAATTTAAATGAAATATTTTGGTTTTGACTCATCATATAAAAAACTATATGAATCATTATTTGATGGTACAGATGGCATATTAGATAATAATGAAATTGATCATTCTGATTTATATATAGATGATGAATATATTTTTGAAAGATTTAAAGAATTATATAATGAATAGGATTTATCAAAATATAGTATAATAGAATATCCTAAATTCAATAATTTTAATATATAGAATATAAATGGAATTGATTATAGATTTGTTGATAGTGTAGAATCTTGTGGACATTATACATTAGGTTATCCTAAGGGTATAAAACGTTCTGGAATATTTTCATATATAATTAATTCGCAGGAATTAATTGATTTTATTATGAAATATAATATAATTATATAGTGTCCAATTTCATTAAATGGTAAATATTAGGAAACATATATAACTTATATTTTTGATAATATTAATATTCCTGAAAACTTTTTAAATAATTTTTCATTATATAAAGATTCATATGTAGTTAGAGCATATACACCTGGATTAATTTTTAATAACTGTAATATAATAGAAAATGAATTAGAACATTTATTAAGTTCTACTGATTTTAGTTATAAACGAATAAAATATGTTAATTTAAATAAGGTAACATTAAAATCATTAAATATAACAATAACTTAGGATTTTTGTTTTGAAATAATGAATTGTAATTAGTTAACAGATTTAAATCTTATATATAAATGTAATATAGTCGATGATAATTCATTAGTTATAAAAAATTGTAAGGCTTTGAAAAATGTTAATATATAGGATAATTCTAAATATGTTTCTTTATTAAAATTAAAAATTGATAAATGTCCTAATATTAATACAGATACATTAATATTACCAAATCATAATACAAAAATATATAATGTACAATTACTTAATGATAAAATAAAATAGCGTGCAATAAAATTCCGTGGTGATATAGTTGAATATTTTTATAAGAATGGTAATGGTAAAGATTTTAAATATAAGTATTATAATATGGGACCAAACCCACATATGTATTGGTTATAAAAATAATATATAATAAAAGGGAAATAACTGTTATGAGTTATTTCCCTTAATTTATTAAAATAAGTTAGTAATTCGTTTGACTATATTTTTCCGTGTTTTATGTAAGATTTTGTATATAGTCCAAACATGAGGACGAAATAAATACAGGTAAAACCTATAAAGTTTTTTTATTTCTTTAAAGGAGTATATATGAATTCCATCTGAATTTGTGCTTAAAATCTGTATAAACGTAAACATAGTA
>OASE01000136.1_pt1 | contig 22851 bp, 19 predicted proteins | sample 1494851 | NCBI WGS metagenome assembly OASE01 (sample SAMEA3360680, study PRJEB22359) | human gut metagenome | biome: ENVO:urban biome; feature: ENVO:human-associated habitat; material: ENVO:feces | place: Bangladesh | collected 2011 | reverse complement strand
AATCGTGTGAGGTGATACATGATTATTCAAAATATATTATTTTGCGCCCAATTTTACGTGCAACATATTGTGTACGTCAATATTCACCCCATACATCATCAAGCCAACCAAGGAAGCGGGCAACAACCGTGAATACACCACGCCAAGGCTGAAGAAAGCGGCCAACCAATACTGGCTCGACGAAGACCAGGGCATCGCCCACCGTGATTATCGCCTACCGTCAAGAGCGCGTGCGCGAGTAATCGCGAGAAGCATAAAGTGGTTGTTTTTTTTGGGTTTTACAATCATTGTTTGTAAATTTGCAGAAAACACAACAAAAACCGTTAAACACAATTTTGATATGGCAATCGATGGTATATTTCGAGACGAAATAGAGCTAAAGCAACTGGATAAGTTCTTTGCCATGGAAATGGGACGGCAAATCCACCGTTACATCAAGGCACGTGGCTCGATGTCCATGCTGGAGAAGGTTGAACAGCGAGTGGAGACGCTCTCCATCCCTGAGCGCGAGCGTGCCATGGCTAAATACATTAACCTCAACCGCAAGGTTATCGCCAATCTCGACTGGCGCATGCTCATAGCCCGCTCTATGGCAAACTACTGCGATTCGTACAACTATTTCGTGAAAATGGTGGCCGACGAGGAAACCATGAACTTCTACGTGAAGCGCATGAAGGAAAAATATGTAAGGTTTCACGAGGTGTTTGAGGAGAACGGCAAGTATGGCATCAAGGACTCTGACGGCACCATCCTCGTTCACGCGCGCTACGATTTCTTGCGCACCCCGTTTGTATATGTCGACGACCTGGTGTCCATGCCCGTCATAGCCGAGAAAGATGGCAAGATGGGACTGGTGTTGCCCGACGGCCACGACACCGTGGTGCTGCAGTTCGAATACGACGACATTTCCCTTCGCGACGAAGATCCGTGGTTCGAGCTTACCAAAGACGGCGAGACCATTCTTTGGAACGGGCTTGACGAGTTGAGGAAATAAGTCCATTGCCTGCGATGAGAAAAAGAATCATGCTCATGGTGTCCACATTCTTGTTGTGGACACTGTTTTTCGTATTGCAAAAACCATTGTTTTTGCTAATCTATGGTGGCCTCGCCAGCGTTATTGACGTGATATGGCACGGATTGCCTCTCGACATGTCGATGGCTGGCTATCTCACGGCCGTCCCGGCTCTGGTATTGACGATAAGCGGCTTGCCCATACGTGGGCTTCAGTCGAAGAAAGCCGGCAGGGTGATGATGGCGGTTGTCGGCGGGTGGTCGCTCATAGGAGCCTTGGCGGTATCGCTCTCGTTTGTTTCCAACATGGCCCTGTATGGCTATTGGGGATACCCTCTTGACTCGACACCATTGTTTTTCCTCTTTTCCTCGCCCACGTCGGCCATGGCAAGCGTGGCTTGGTGGCAAGCCTTTCTCGGTGTGGCCGCCATTGTCGCCACGGTGGCAGTCATCCTCGTGGCGTTCCATTTGCTTTGGCGCAAGTGGGGTGGCGACGTGTTCACGCAAAAGACGGGTCGCCTGCAATGGCTTCCGCTGCTCTTGCTCACGGCCCTGCTGTTTTTGCCCATACGCGGTGGCGTAACCGTGTCGACAATGAACTCGGGCAGAGCCTATTTCTCATCGGTTCAAGAACTGAACCACGCCGCAGTGAACCCTCTCTTGTCTTTCATGGAGAGCGTCTCCCACAACGAGGACTTCTCAGCGCAATACCGCTTCATGGACGACGCCAAGGCACAGGCTGTTTACCGCCAAATGTACCACAAGGCTTCGCAAGACAGCGTCACGCCATTACTCCGGCAGGGCGTGAGTAGGCCCGACGTGTATATCGTAATCATGGAGAGCTTCTCCGACACGGTGACAAACGTGCGAGGCGTAACGCCCTGCATCAACAGGCTGAAACGCGAAGGCATATATTTCAACAGGTTCTATGCCAACAGCTTCCGCACCGACAGGGGACTGGTCTCTGTACTGCAAGGCTATCCGGCGCCGGCCACGGTGAGCCTGATGAAGTTTCCACGGAAGACCGCCAACCTGCCGTCGATAGCCGCTCACCTTGAGAAAAACGGCTACGACACATATTATTATTATGGCGGCGACGCCGACTTCACCAACATGCGGTCGTTTCTTATCAACCAAGGGTTCAAGCACATCATGGAAGACGTAGACTTCCCGATAGACGAGCGGCTGAGCAAATGGGGTGTGCCAGACCACCTGCTCATGAAGCGCGTTGAGCGCGACCTGAGCAACCTGCCAGGCGATGGCAAGCCACGGCTGACGGTCATTCAGACGTCAAGCTCGCACGAGCCGTTCGACGTGCCTTATCACCGCTTGAAAAACAAGATTCTAAACGCCTTTGCCTATGCCGACAACAGCGTAGGCGAATTCGTGGAATATCTGAAGCGCAGCAAGAAGTGGGACAACAGCCTCGTGATACTCGTGCCCGACCATCTCGGTGCCTGGCCAGAGCATCCCGACAATTTCAAGCCCTGGCGATACCACGTGCCACTGATTTGGACTGGCGGCGCCATACGCCGGCCAATGACCGTCAGCACCTATGGCTCGCAACAAGACATAGCCGCCACGCTGTTGTCGCAGTTGGGAATAGCCCACGACGACATGATTTTCAGCAAGGACATGATGAACACTGCCGTCAACCACTTCGCGTTTTTCCTGCCAAACGATGGGTTGGGAATGATAACAACAGACAACACGTTAATCTACGACAACATACAGCAAAAGGTGGTCTACGACGCCGGCAACAAGAAAGGCGCGAACCTCAAAGGCGGCAAGGCCTTGCTCCAGGTGTTGTTTGATGATATAGCTAAAAGGTAAGAAAAATGATCGTTACAGCCATGCTCATGTCGTTGCTTGCCACCTTGGTGAAGTGGGACACCACTGTCACGTTGGCCATTAACGGCTTTCATTGCGACTATCTCGACAATTTCATGATGATGTATTCGGGGCGTTTCATTTGGATACCGCTTTACTTGAGCCTGTTCGTCGTCATGGTGCGCAAGTTCCCACTGAAGCCTGTGATTTGCAACCTGCTGCTCATGGTTATCTTGATAACGCTTTGCGACCAGATAGTCTCTTCTGGCATACGGCCCTTCGCTTACCGTTTGCGCCCCGCCAATCTCGACAACCCCATCTCTCCGCTGGTTCACGTGGTTGACGGTTATCGTGGCGGCAGATACGGCTTTCCCTCGGCTCACGCGGCAAACTGCTGGGGGGCGTTCTTCTTCGTCTCCTATGTCTTTCGCCGTAGCGTGTTGTCGTATGTGCTGGCCGTATGGGCGTTGGTGATGTGCTGGTCGCGCGTTTACCTTGGCGTCCACTATGTAGGCGACGTGACGTGCGGCATGCTCGTGGGCTTGGCAAACGCGAGCGTCGTCTATTACCTGTTCCAGCATTACCTGCGCAAGTATGCCCAGCCGTTTCGCCCGAAAGAGAACACGTGCAAGCTCTACACGCCCGCTGTGGTTTGCGGCGTGGAGACACTGTGCATGCTCATAATGGCATTCTTCACCCGATTTTCTTTCTGATATACATGGAGATAAACCCAATTGCACACTTCCGTTCACCGTTCACGTCGAAGTTTGGCATACCCAAGCAGAGTGGGCTCGTGGCTGAGTTGGAAGGGACAATAGTCTTCACCGAGGCATATCGCTCAGACGAGGCCCTGCGCGGCATAGAGGCGTTCGACTACCTTTGGCTCATCTGGGGCTTCAGTGCCAACAAGCACTCGGCCAACAGCCTCACGGTGAGGCCGCCGCTCCTCGGCGGCAACACGCGCATAGGAGTGTTCGCCACGCGCTCACCGTTCAGGCCTAACCCATTGGGGTTGTCTTCGGTGAGGCTGAAAGGCGTGGAGCGGAACACCAAGGAAGGCACTGTGCTCCACGTGCTTGGCGCTGACCTCATGGACGGCACGCCAATCTATGACATCAAGCCATACGTGGCCTACGCCGACAGTCATGAAGGCGTGAGGTCGGGCTTCGTGGACAGTAACCCCATCAAGCGGCTGCGAGTGGAGATACCCGAAGAGGTGGCTCGCGCCTTAGGCGACAGGCGGGCAGAGACGCTGCGCAAGACCCTTGAGCTTGACCCACGCCCACACTACCAGCACGACGCGTCGCGCGTTTACGGCATGCCGTTTGACGGTCACGACATTCACTTCAAGGTTGAGGGTGACACTCTGACAGTGGTGGATTGTTAAAGGGCCTTGAACACGAGGCATCTCCAGTTGCCCTTGCCTTTTTTCTGCGTGAGGCTGAGGTCGAGACCCTTGGCCTTCTCCACGAGCAGGGGAATGTCGTCCTCGTAAAAGCCGCTGAGTATCAATACCGCGCCATGAGCCATCTTGCTTCTCATGGCTGCCATGTCGTTGAGCAAGATATTGCGGTTGATATTGGCAAGCACAAGGTCGAACAGCCCGTCGATGGTCGTGATGACAGAAGCGTCACCCAACAAGGCGTTGACGTTGGCCACGTGGTTGAGCAGGGCGTTGTGAAGAGTGTTTTTCACGCTCCACTCGTCGATGTCATATCCCGTCACCTCGCTTGCGCCAAGCACCGAGGCAGCAATGCCGAGAATGCCCGTGCCGCATCCGCAATCCAAGACGCGCAACCCTTTAAGAGGCAAGGCCGCGGACCCGTTAAGGTTTAGCAGCGTGGAGATGATCATTTGCGTGGTCTCGTGAGTGCCGGTGCCAAAGGCCAGCTTCGCGTCTATCTTGATGACCTTTGCCGTCTCGGGCAGGGAAAGGCCATCGCAGTGGTTGGCGTCTACCACGACCAACCGTCCATTGTCAATGTCGATAGGGTCGAAGCCATTGTCCTCCCACGTTTGGTTCCAGTCCTTGTCCTCTGCCTGCTTTACCGTGTACGCCACGTTGGTGTCTTGCAAGGGGAAGTCGACCAGTTGCGATTTAAGCTCCTCCTCATCGAAAAGGGCGGTTTGAACATATCCCCGCATGCCATTGTCGGTGTCTTCAAACGACTCGAAGCCCGATGTCGCAGCCGCGTCTGCCAAAAGGTCACGCGCCGTCTGCAGAAGGCCATCCGGGCAAGTGATGGTGAACTCTGCCTCTAAATATTCCATAACAGATGTGCTATCAAATGAAAATGTAATATAAATATCAGTGCAAAAGTAAAAAAAATAGGGGAAAACCTACCAATGGTTAGGGTTTTTCCGTAAATTTGCAAGAGAATAGGCATTAATTTTGCATTATAGAAAATAGAATACACAAGAAAAGAATAATCCATTAAAAAAGTAAAGATATGAAAAAGTTTTTGATGCTTTTAGTTGTTGCGGGTGCGATGCCGCTGGCATCGATGGCACAAGACGACGTTTACTTTACTCCGAGCAAGAATGTTGACACGCCAAAGGCTGATAAGCAAACCTATTATTGCGGCAGCAAGCGAGGTGTCGACGAGTACAACCGTTACGGAAAGCTTAACAGTTATTACCAGAAGATAGGCACCGACTCTTTGGGCAACGACATTATCACGTTCATGCCGGGTGATGGCGCGTATCGTGACTCGTCAGCGGCCGACACGGCTTACGTGTATCCCGGCAGCGCGAGGTTTGACGATGGCGGCGACTACACATATACTCGCCGCATGTCGCGCTGGGACGGATTCTACGACCCTTGGTTCTACGATAATTTCTATGGCCCATACGGTTGGTACAGTTCATGGTACAGCCCTTGGTACACAGGCTGGTATTGTGGCTGGTATGACCCTTGGTACTATGGCTATGCCGGCTGGTACAATCCATATTATTATGGCTACTACGGCTGGGGCTGGCCGTATCGCCATGGATGGTACGGCTGGAACTATCCTTACTTGGGTGGCGGCGTGATCGTGAACAACGGCGGCATGAACTCTGGTGGCTACACCGGGCAACGCACGTGGACCTCTGGAAGAACCTATGGCAGCTCATCCAACGGCAACCGCTCGTTTGGCAGTTACACCTCCCGCAGCGCCGGCAACCGCTCGTTTGGATCACGAACCAATGACAACCGCGGATATAACGGCAACCGCACGTTCAACAACAACTCGTCTTACGGCACACGCTCGTTTGGCGGCAACACCGGCAGCTTCGGTGGCGGCAGCGTTGGAGGCGGAAGCTTCGGAGGCGGTCGCTCCGGTGGCAGCTTTGGCGGTGGAGGCGGCCACTTCGGTGGCGGAAGACGCTAAATGGCTACGGCACACGGCATAATCATTATATAAACCACAAGAAATTAAAACGTTAATATCATGAAATCAAAATATTTTCTTTTGCTCGCCGCGGCTGGACTGGCATCAATGTCCACGTCGGCTCAAGAGACATATCAAGATACAAAACTGATGGAGAACGAGCTGAACGGAACGGCTCGCTATGTAGGCATGGGTGGCGCGATGGAAGCCCTTGGCGCTGACTTGTCGACCATGCAGTCGAACCCTGCCGGTATCGGACTGTTTCGCAAGTCGCAGTTTGCCATCTCCGGTGGAATACTCTCGCAGTCGGGCGACAACGCCAAGAAGGACAAAGGCTTGGACTTCAAGGGCGACGCCACCAACGCAAGCTTTGACCAAGTTGGCTTCGTTTGGGCTTCAAGGACAGGACGCAACTCTTGGCTGAACCTCGGGTTCAACTATCACAAGAGCCGCAATTTCGACCAGATACTGTCAACCAGCGGCAAGCTAAACAACGCCTCGCTCAACAAGCTCAGCGCGGCAAAATACGCCAATGGGTTGGCAGAGAAGGGAAGCATGGCATGGAATGCCGTGGACGACAGCTATGCCAAATTCCTCGCCAACGACAAGGGCGGGATGACATATTATAACGCCACGTCATACGCCTTCGGCCAGCATGAGTATGGATATATTGGCGAATACGATTTCAACGTGAGCGGAAACATCCACGACCGGGTGTTCCTCGGCGCCACGTTTGGCTTGCACGACGTGAACTATCGCGGCAACAAGCTCTATGCAGAGAACGACGCCACGGGAGCCTTGTCTGACAACTATGAGCAGCTGAAGATAGACGGCACGGGCTTCGACGTCAAGTTTGGCGCGATATTCCGCCCGATAGCCGAGTCGCCCTTCCGTATCGGCCTCTACGTCAATACGCCAGTGTTCTACGACCTTACGATGCGTGGAGCCTATGACCTCACGTTCTATCCCGTCAACAACGGCAGCGAAACAGGCAACTCAAGCGACTACGACTACAAGGTCTACACGCCGTGGAAGTTTGGCGTGAGCCTGGGAAACACCTTCGGCAACAATCTCGCCATGGGCATCACCTATGAGTATCAGAAATACGGCGCCATAGACAACCGCATAAATGATGGCAACACCTACTATGACGATTGGACTGGAAGCTACTATTCCGACAGCAATTCGGATGACGCGATGAACAACGACACGGGGCTGAACCTCAAGAGCGTGCACTTGCTGAAGGTGGGCTTGGAGTATAAGCCAATACCGCAGATGGCCATCCGCGTGGGTTACAACTACATGTCGCCGCAGTTTAACGACAACGCGTATCGTGACGGTTCGCTGCAGTCTCCTGGCGTGGGATATGCCACGTCGGCTGATTACACCAACTGGAAAGCGACAAACCGCTTCACCTGCGGTCTCGGCTTTACGCTCGACAAGTTCTTCGCCGACATAGCTTATCAATACAGCAGCACCAAAGGCGACTTCTATCCTTTCATGAGCTATTATCCCTCAAGCAAGGAAGACGAGACCTACTCAAATATCGCCGACGCCTCTAAGGTCAGTGTAAATCGTAACCAGTTATTGTTTACAATTGGCTACCGATTCTAATAGCTAAGATTTCATAAAGAGAACAAAATTATTGTTTGGAAAACATATTGGATTAAAAATAAGGGCATGAACATGTTGTTTGTGCCCTTATTTTTTGTAACTTTGTACACATTATGAAACGATTCTATTTTATAGCCATACTATTATTGTCCGTATTAGGCACGTTCGCCCAGAAGCGAGAGTTTCGTGGAGCATGGATCCAAGCCGTAAACGGACAGTTTCAAGGTCTGCCAACGCAAGTGATACAGCAAAAGCTGAGCAGGCAACTCGACGTGCTGAAAGCCGACGGCGTGAACGCCATCATCTTCCAAGTGCGTCCGGAGTGCGACGCCCTTTACAAAAGTGACTATGAGCCTTGGAGTCGCTACCTCAGCGGACAGCAAGGCAAGGCGCCGAGTCCTTATTGGGATCCGTTGCTGTGGATGATAGACCAATGCCACCGTCGCGGAATGGAACTGCACGCGTGGATTAACCCTTTCAGGGCCAAGACAAAGGGCACGTCGTCGCTCGCAAACGGCCACGTGGCAGCACAGCATCCTGACTGGACTTTCGCTTATGGCGGACAGCTTATCTTGAATCCGGCATGCAAGGCAGCAGCAGACTACACATGCAAGGTCGTTGACGACATAGTGAGCCGTTACGACATTGACGGACTTCATATCGATGACTATTTTTATCCATACCCGGTGGCAGGCGAGACCATACCAGACGAGAACCAGTTTCGCGCCAATCCACGCGGTTTCAAGAACATAGGCGACTGGCGTCGCGACAATGTGAACCGTTTTATCAAGCAGCTCGACGAGACGATACACAAACGCAAGCCATGGGTGAAGTTTGGCGTGTCTCCGTTCGGCATATACCGCAACCAGGGCAGCGACCCAAAGAATGGCTCAGCCACTAATGGCTTGCAAAACTACGATGACCTCTATGCCGACGTGCTGCTTTGGGTCAACAATGGTTGGGTAGACTACTGCGTGCCACAGCTCTATTGGAACATAGGCCATCGTGTGGCCGATTACAAGACCTTGATAAAATGGTGGGACAAGCATGCGGCCAACCGCCCACTGTATATTGGCGAGAGCGTGGTCGCAACGGCCAACTCTACCGACCTTGACAATCCCAACATCAACCAAATGCCGGCAAAACACCAGCTCCACAGGTCTTTGCCACATGTGCAAGGCACCGTGCTTTGGTATGCACAAGCCGTGGAGGACAACGTTGGCAACTACGGGTCGGTGTTGCGCACGGCCTATTGGAAACATCCAGCCTTGCAACCCTTGATGCCCTTCATAGACGACAAGCGCCCAAAGAAACCTCGCAAGGTGAAAGCGGTATGGACACGCGATGGCTACATACTCTTCTGGTCCGTGCCGCGCGGAAAGCAATGGAACGACGTGGCAAAACAATATGTGGTATATCGCTTTGCAAAGGGCGAGAAGGTGAACATCGAGGATCCCTCAAAGATTGTAGCCATAACGTCAGACACGTTCTATAAACTACCATACGACAAGGGGCGGAACAAATACACTTACATAGTGACAGCCCTCGACAAGATGTCGAACGAAAGCAAGGCAAAGAAAGTGAAAGTGAACCTCTGACACATATTATTATAATAATCTTAACCCAAACAACATGAGTCCGATAACCGTAACGATAACCATAATAGCCTATTTCATAATACTTTTCACAGTGTCTTGGCTCGCTGGAAGAAAGACCGACAACCAAGGCTTCTTCCTCGGGGGAAGAAAACAGCCTTGGTTTCTCGTGGCCATAGCCACGATGGGCTCTTTCCTGTCGGGCGTGACATTCGTGTCGGTCCCCGGCATGGTGGCCGACAAGAGTTTCTCTTACCTGCAGATGGTGATGGGGTTTGTCGTGGGGCAGTTCATCATAGCGTTTGTCTTGGTGCCATTGTTCTATAAGATGAAACTGGTGTCGGTGTACCAATATCTGGAGGACAGGTTCGGGGCGCGGTCTCATAAGACCGGGGCATGGTTCTTTTTCATCTCCAAGATGCTTGGCGCGTCTGTCAGGCTTTTCCTTGTATGCCTTACCCTTCAGCTGCTTGTCTTTGAGCCATTCCACCTGCCTTTTGTATTAAACGTGTTTCTCACCGTGTTCCTCGTTTGGATATACACTTGTCGAGGAGGCGTGAAGTCAGTCATTTGGACCGACGTGCTCAAGTCGTTGTGCCTCATCCTCTCTGTCGTGCTCTGCATAGTCTTCATATCATCAGAGTTGAACCTTGGCTTTAAGGGGATGTTCCAGTCAATATCCAACAGCAGCATGAGCCAGGTCTTCTTCTTCGATGACGTCAACGACAAGCGTTATTTCTTCAAGCAGTTCATAGCCGGAATCTTCACGATGATAGCCACTACTGGACTCGACCAGGACATGATGCAACGCAACCTTAGCTGCCGAAACTACAAAGACTCGCAGAAGAACATGATGGTCAGCATAGTGTGTCAATTCTTCATCAACCTCCTGTTCTTGATGCTTGGCGTGCTTCTTTACGTCTTTGCCTCAAAGGTTGGCATCACCGCCACGGGCGACACGCTGTTCCCGGCAGTGGCCACAAGTCAATATCTGCCCGCGATTGTCGGCGTGCTTTTCGTCGTGGGCTTGTTCTCCGCGGCCTATTCCGCGGCAGGCTCAGCGCTCACAGCCCTTACCACATCGTTCACGCTCGACATTCTTGACGCTGACAAGAAGAATGCCAACGACCCGAATGGCACGTCCCTGACCAAGACAAGAAAGACGGTGCACGTCTTCATGGCATTATTGATGGCGGTTGTCATCTATGTCTTCGGACTGCTCAACAACACGAGCGTGATAGATGCCGTTTACGTGCTTGCCAGTTACACCTATGGCCCCATACTTGGAATGTTCGCCTTCGGCATAATCGTGAAGGCAAAGACTAAAGACAAATATGTGCCACTCGTGGCTATAGTGTCACCTATACTGTGTTTCATTCTCCAAGAGAACTCCGAGACATGGTTTAATGGATACAAGTTCAGCTATGAGCTGCTTATCCTTAACGCGCTCTTTACATTCATAGGGCTGTGCTTGCTGATTAGTCGTAATAATGCCAAGAAATAATACAGAGAGTATGAAGAAATTGTTAATTGTTATTGGCCTGATGCTTGGCATCGTCAATGCTAACGCTCAAGGTCTTGAACATTGTGAACCGGCGGAAGTTGGGTTGGACGCTTCTCAACTTCTTTATGCCGACAGTGCCATCAACAAGGCCATTGCCGAGAAAGACACTCCCGGAGCCGTGCTTTGCGTGGTGCGACATGGAAAAATAGCGTATCTGAAGGCTTATGGCAACAAGAGGGTGTACCCGAAGGTGGAGAAAATGACCACTGAGACGGTCTTCGATATGGCATCGTGCAGCAAGGCCATGTCGACGGCAATATCAGCTTGGGTGCTTATCGAGCAGGGAAAGTTAAGGCTTCTTGACCGTGTGGACAAGTTCATTCCGGGATTCGAGAATTGGAAAGACTCCGCCGGCAACGTCACGTCGATACGTGTCGTCGACTTGATGACGCACGTCTCAGGATTGCCACCATACGCGGACATCAACAAGGTTAAGGAAAAATACGGCGCGCCTAACCGCGACGGACTGATAGATTATATCTCTCATTGCAAACGCGACTTCGAGCCAACAACAGATTTTCAGTACAGTTGCATCAATTATATCACGTTGCAACGAATCATTGAGACCATCTCCGGTGAGAGCCTTGATGTCTTCGCCAAGAAGCACATCTTTGACGTCTTGGGCATGCGGCACACTGCCTATACACCATCTCCCGCGCTTGCCAAGCAGTGCGCACCAACAGAGAAACAGGCCGACGGCAAGTGCCTGCAAGGAGTAGTCCACGACCCATTGGCACGCATCATCAATGGCGGCATATCGGGCAACGCGGGCGTGTTCTCAACTGCAGAGGACATTGCCATACTATGCGCGGCACTCCAAAACGGCGGGACTTGGAATGGCCACCGCATATTAAGCGCAGCGACGGTGAAGGCCATGCGCACCGTGCCAAAGAGAGCGGCTAAATTCGGACGCACGCCAGGATGGGACTGTCATTCCGATTATGCCTCAAACAATGGCGACATGCTTAGTCCGGCAACATACGGGCACACGGGATTCACTGGCACAAGCATTGTAATTGACCCAGTAAACGACGTCAGCGTAATCCTTCTTACCAACAGTGTTCATCCAGATGGCAAGGGCAACGTTATCGCACTTCGCTCATACGTTGCCAACGCAGTGGCTTCGTCAATAATAAAATAAGGCACCAACCAATTTAACAAAGGCAATGAAAAGATTAATGTATCTTGTGGGATTAACCATCGGCTTGCTGTCTAACGCGCCTGTGTCAGCCCAGAACTGTAGCAAGGGCTATTCATGGGAAGCTGACCTGCACCATCGCTTGCTCGTTGATTTCTGCAAGGATGAGAAGAGCGTGTTGGATTATATTCATCGCTATATTCCCAACGTCACGGAGACTCAAATGAGGACATGGGAGAAGAGCGGTGCCTTGGAGCTGCGCGTCATTGACGGCGAGAAGAGGTATTTTTATAATGCGGCGCCCAACCTGTTTCGCATTGACAAGACGTGCAGGGCCATTAAGTTGAAGAAAGACGGCGAAGCATTGGAAGGCTCGGAAAAAGCCGACATGGAGAATGTGCCTAAAATCATAAGCAATGCCCCAAGCAATCAGAAACGCTTGGCCGAGCCAAAGAAGATAAAGGTCAACTACACATTGACCGTGAAAGCCGATGCCGTGCCCGATGGGGAAACAATACGTTGTTGGCTTCCATTCCCGCGAACAGACGTCGCAAGGCAGCAAAATGTAAAGCTGCTATCAACGAGTGAGAGCCAATATCAGCGTTCTCCCGTTGATTGTGCCCATTCGTCAGTTTATATGGAAAAGAAAGCGGAGGCTGGGAAACCTACCGTCTTTTCAGAGGAGTTTGAGTATGTCTCGTATGGCAGTTGGTTCAACATCCTATCGAAATCGGTAAAGCCTTATGACACAAGCTCCGCCTTGTACAAGAAGTACACATCTGAACGCGACCGCCACATTGTTTTCACGCCAAGGTTAAGGCAGCTGGCTGATAGTCTGACACAAGGGGTAACGAACCCCGTGATTAAGGCACAACGTATTTTCAAGTGGATAAACGATAACTTCCCTTGGGCTTCGGCGAGAGAATATTCCACGATAGAGAACATCCCGGAATATGTGCTTGAGAACCATCATGGCGATTGCGGTCAAGTGACACTTCTTTTCCTGACGCTCTGTCGCATCAGTGGCATTCCCGCGCATTTTGAGAGTGGTTTCATGCTTCATCCCAATGCCGAGAACCTCCATGACTGGGGTGAGATATATTTCGAGGGCATTGGCTGGGTGCCTGTTGACATGTCGTTCGGAATCCCTACTTACGCCAAGAACGAGAATGAAAAGTGGTTCTTCCTTGGGGGCATAGACTCATGGAGAATGGTCGTCAACTCTGATTTCGGAGAAAGTTTATCCCCTGTTAAGAAATGGCCACGCAGCGAGACGGTTGATTTCCAGCGTGGAGAAGTAGAATGGCAGGGCGGCAACCTCTATTTCGACAAATGGAGCTGGGACTTAGAGGTCATCAAATGAAGGTTTGGTCTTTATAGCTGTCAGCTAAAACTCCGAAGTCACAAATCTTTAGCCCGAAACCCCTGTTTAATGGGATTTCGGGCTTTTATTGCATTAAAGATTCGGCGGACAGCAATATCAGCTGCTGCTATTTGGCACCTTCCAAAATTTGGAATGATGATTTTTACTAAAGAAGGCAATACAGAATTAGCCTTGTATTAATCCATGACAGGCAGCATGCAGCGAAAATGCCACTTACCACTTATGTCGCACGGCATACTTGGGCAAGCGTGGCCAGAGTATGAACATACCTATCGCTGTCATCAGTGAGGGAATGGGACATAATTCCATAAAGACGACACAGGTGTATCTGAACTCCATCGATATATCAAGAATCAATGAGGCGAACAAGAGGATTATAAAGAGGATTGGAGGTTGAGTAGTGTTTAACAAATGGAGGGAGGAGTGATTGTTTTCACATGATAAAACATGCACAAAGGGAAGAATGCTGTAAACAAAGGGCTTTTGAAGCCTTGGAAAGGCGGATTTGTAAAACATTTTAGGGGAAATTCGGGGTTTTGCTAAACTTTTTCATTCAAAAATGATAAAAAGTGAAGGAAAAGTAGTACCTTTACAAGGTAGATACAGTTTTGTCATGTGAAAACAGTACGTAAAGAGATAGAGACATAAAGCCACTATGAGGTGAAAATGCGGCGCAATCAGCACATTTGATTTGTAAAACATTGAATCCCATAACTGGACAAACATACACGCAGATAGTATGATTTTATGAACAATGTTATTGTAAAATTGGCATCGTCATCCCAGGTGATGGTAGCCAGCAGTGACATAAAGTAGCGGAGAGGTTATGAAGCAGGATTGCACGGTTTCTCAGTCTACAGCCGACGAAACAAAGCGTTTTCAGACATCTGAAAGCAATGAATTTCCAGAGGGCACACACGTTTCTGAGCCAGACGAAATGATTGGTTCAGCGATAAAGAAGTATTCGCAGGTGAAAGATAACTGCACGTCATGGAGTTATCTTTTTGTACACAATCAAAAAGTAAAGTCGATAGAAGAACAGCTAAAGAAAGATGGAGTAACCCATTTTGTGCATAAGACAATAAAATATGTCCCCCGTCACAGGAACAGAGGCGGAATGCGCGAAGTGGAAACCCCTTCGGTAAGTGGACTGATATTCCTGCAAGGTGACCCAGAAACATTACAGGACTACTTAAATAAAAACGTAAATTCATACAAACTCCGTAAAAATTGTAGTACAGGAAAGGTAGCCACTATCCCTTGCAACCAGATGGAGCCATTCATGCGTGTGGCAGAAACCGAGCCAGAACGTCTCCGATTCCTTCTTCGTCCTTTTGTTTATTATTCCAAGAACCGCACCCTACTTCGCATTGTGACTGGTGAATATGCCGGACTCGAAGGTTATGTAATCCGCATAGCCCGAGACCGCAAGCTCGTTATGGATGTCGGTGGAATGGCAGTAGCCTTATCAGGCGTACATGCCGAACGTTTTGAGGAAGTAAACAAGAACGAGGCAGACAAAAAAGAACGCGAGCTATTCTACAAGCGCAACTTGCATGAGCGCAACGCCTTTATCGACCGTTACTTCCACCGTGTGAAGACCGCCCAAGAAGTGGCTGCTCAGGTAGAAAACATCGAAATACTCCGACTTCAGACACTCGCCGATGTAAGAGATAAGAAACTGGATCTTAAAGATGCCTATGACACCTTCTATTTCATGATAGAAGAGATAGGCTACTACTATGCGCCTTTCATCGACTATTTCAAGGACGAGCTTAGACCCATCTTTGAAGCAGGAAGAACCGTAATGGAAGAGATAGAGAAAACTATAAAGATATTCAAGGACAGCGATAAAGAACTGCATAATCGCTGCGAAACAGAATTTGAGGCATTGCAAAACAACTACGGATACCTGTTTGAATTTTGAGTTTTGAATTTTGAATTGTGCGCTATGCGCATTAGGAATTGTTCAATGTTGAATTGAAAAGTCCTAAATCTAAAATCAAAACTGAACAATTCAAAATTGCCAACGGCGACAACCCAGAACTCAACATTCAATAGTTGCAAAGCTATAATCTTGCGCAAGCGATGTCAAGAGTAAAGGGGGAATTTAATATGTAAGCACTCAAAATAGGGCTTAAATTATAAAAAAAGTATGAAACTTTTTCGATAAGTCATGAGCAAAGCAAGCTTGCTTGAGCTTTGCTATGACGAGAAGAAGTTAGCCACTTATCATAGTACCATTACTACAGTTAAGGTGTTGGGACGGTCTGCATGGGAATACCTTGGTAAATTTTTTACTAAAAGTCTGATTAAGCGAATAGAATCAAACTTGCTTGAATTCTTGAGCGTGAAGACTTTATCTAATATATTTAACGGTTGCAGGGATTTTTTCAGTATGCTACCTGACAAATTTTCGTGCCAACGAGAGCAGAACCAAACTTGTTTAAGCTATGCCGAGTGCAGCCGAAAATCATGAAATAAATCGGATTGGCAATATGCCAACATTTTCGATAAGTGAGAACAATAATAGTTTGCTTTTAAATTGTCGAGCGAAGAATTTTCGTGCCAACGAGAGCATAGCCAAACTTGTTTGAGCTATGCCGAGTGCAGCCGAAAATCACATGTGTGTAAAATGTATAAAATTCTTAACAAACAAGTAAAAATTTTAACATCTCAATATATAGGCACTTGCAAAAGTGCCTATACAAAGGGCTATGCCCTAATTTGAGCACTAACCTTACAATTTTTTGGGGACGCTTACTTTATAATCAATGTTGACGATGAAAAATGAGGAACAAATAAGAAAGAAATTGCAGCAGTTGTTGGATTCACATTCCAATGATTACAATCAGATTCTATTGCTATCTAATAAACTTGCTGAATTTGATAAGGAGCACGTACGCTTTTCTATAGATGGAGGACTCATCGATAGATTGGGAAATGAACTTGTTGCTCGTCAAGAAACAGCTGTTTCTGAGTTAGTCAAGAACTGTTATGATGCAGATGCAACACATGTAACTTTGACTTTCCTAAATACAGATAGTATAGGAGGAGAATTGTTGATAGAAGACAATGGTACAGGCATGACAGAACAACAACTTCGTGATGGATTCATGAGAATTTCATCTTCTGAAAAAATAAAGAATCCTGTATCTGCAGTTTATCATAGAAAAAGGGCTGGTAAAAAAGGAATAGGTAGATTTTCTGTGCAGAGATTAGGGAGAAAACTAATCATTCAGACTGTTACTAAAAGTGCCAATACTGGTTTTGAACTCTGTATAGATTGGGATTCATATGCAGAAAATATAGAACTTAGTTTTGTATCAAATTCTATTAAGAAGATTCCAAAGTGTGATTTTGTTGGTACAAGATTGCTGATAAAAGATTTGCGAGACAGATGGCCAGAGGCATCCATTTCCAGAATTTACCAATATGTCAGTGATGTTATTCAACCTCATGATGTCCTTCGAACCAAAACGGAAAGCTCATCTGTAGATGCGGGAATGGAAGTCTTATTTTATTTGAATAATAAGAATATTCATAAAGAAATACATGATTTGAAATTATCATATAATCAGTTGGCATTAGCTACTATAGAAGGTGGTGTCGATTCGGAAAGGCATGGTTATTATCATGTATATAGTGATAGAATAAAATTGGATTTTACAGATAATGTAGGTTATGATACCGAAGACAAACATTCTGAATTTAGAAATATAAAAAATGTCAAGTTTAAGGCTTATTATTTCATTTATCAAAAAGATTTAATACCTCATGGACAAATGACTTCCATAAAGAAATATTCTTTAAATAATAGTGGTATAAAATTGTATCGAAATGGATTCCGAGTATTGCCTTATGGGGAAAGAGGTGATGATTGGTTGTCTTTAGATTTATCTACTAGGCGTCGTTCAATATTGCCGACTCATACGAATCAGAATTTTTTTGGTTTTGTTGAAATAAGTGATGATAGCGGAAACTTTGAGGAAACATCAAGCCGTGAGGGGCTGTTAAATAATGACGCATTTGTTGAATTACAGAATTTCATCTATCGTGCTTTGGTTAATGCTGTAGTCAAAATAGCTGAGGTACGTAACGTGAAAATAGTATCAGGGCAAAAACAAAAAGAGAATGGAACCTGGGAAGACATTAATGTGAGGATAAAAAACATAGTTTTTACATTATCCGAGTTAGATAAAGAACTTGCTACGGGTGGTAATACCGTGGAGGCTCAACGCAAGCGTCAAAAGGCAGTATCCAATCTTAAGAAAGAGGTTGATGAAATTGACAAGTTACAGAAAAAAGCGCAGAAGAAACAAATAAAGGATACAGCGATGTTACGTGTTCTTGGAAGTGTAGGATTAACTGTCGGACAATTTATTCACGAAGTCAAAAACCATTTTATAAGTATTAATAAAGAGGTTGATTTGTTGAACAATGTGTCTGGCATCCAAGAAATACACCAGCATACTGCTATTTTATCATCTAATTTTAGAGATCTCAATACTTATGTTTCATATTTTGACAAGGTAATATCCGACAATGTGGTTCGGGAATTGCGTCCCTTAGATTTACGTTCAGAAATAGGGCGATTTGTTAATTCCATGGAGGAAGATTTAAAGCGAGTTGGGATTGAATTAGTCGAACCTATAATACACGGATACTTTTTATATACAGTTCCTATGCATCCCTCAGAATTATCGTCTGTGTTGTTCAATTTCTATACAAACTCGCGAAAAGCTATTAAGCGAGCTAATTCAAGTGGTAAAATCATGATAGAATGCGGAACATCTGGTGATATTGTTTATCTTGAGTTCTCTGATAATGGTGATGGTGTCCCAAAAGAAATAGAAGATAGAATCTTTGACGAGTTCTTTACTACCACATCTGCAAGAAGTTTAGATAGTATTGATTCCACAAATGAGGTAACAGGTACTGGTTTAGGTCTATCTATTGTACGTGATATAGTAAAAAGTTACAGAGGAACGGTAAGGATAGTATCACCAAAGAGTGATTTTTCTACTTGTATCCGTGTAGAAGTCCCAAAAGCAACCAAGAAACATTTACAAGATTATATATATGAATAGGAAATACAAACTTCTATATATTGAGGATCTGGATCCTAAAACATGTATGAATTTATTGAAAGAAGGCGAAATGTTCGAAGTGGAAACTATTGATGCTGCTAATACGGATGAGACTTTGGATAAGATAAGAGATCACTCTTTTGATGTATTTCTGATGGATTTTGAACTAACTTCTCATGCAGGCCGAGTTGATGCTCCAACATATGCTTCAACTTTACGAACGAAATTCAAAGATCATAAAGATAGTCCGATTATCTTGATTTCCAGTGATTGTAATATTGGAAGGTTTAAGCAGGATTTTTCGAATAATGATTTGTTTGACATTGTTGTTACAAAGGAAGAATTTTTGAATCGAAATCAGACATATAAATTGCGCATGTATGATTTGGTTGAAGCATATTCTAAGATAAAAGAGTCTTGTTTCGATATATCAAGTATACTTGGGGTTAATGATGAAAACGTATTGGATTTCAGATTTGTGCATTATTTGAAAATGTATGGAGCAAATAAGGATGTATATGGAATGTGTCGATTTGTTCAAAAAACTTATTTGCAGTCAATTGGTCCTTTGATAGGTGAGGATGTTGTTGCTGCACGATTGGGCATAGATAGGGACTGCGATGATTTCAAGGAGTTGATGAAACTTTTAGAACCCTATAAATATAAAGGTATTTTATCAACGTCCTATGAGCGTTGGTGGTCTGAGGAAATTCTGAAATGGTGGAATAGAGAGTTTGATGGAAAGTTTCTTAGACTAATGCCTGCTAAGCAACGAGTTCAGGCTCTCAACTCAAAGTTTAATCTACATTTGCGTTCTGTAAATCCTTTGGAGTTTAACAGAAGTACTTGTTATTGGAGCATTTGTAATGAATTAAAACGCCCAATAGATCCAAATGAAGGATATATGATACTGAATGACAAGATTTATCCATGGCAGGAACGCGAATATTATTCATTTAAGTCGCTTCTTTCTAATGACAAATTAATGAAAAAAATATCTAGCGCAGATCGAAAAAAAATAGTAGAATATGGGCAAGAAATCGAAGAAGAGCAAGAATAATATAGAACCAATAGTTTGGGATTCTTTGCATGACCTAGAACTATTGTTAGATACATTTAAAAAATATGAATTTGATGAAGTTTTAGAAAGAAGTAAGTTGTACAATCTTTATAATGATACAAGCCATGAAGTTGTTGATAGTGAGGAAAAATATGTGAAAAAGGTAAACTTGTCTAATTTGCTTTTTTATTTTAATGCAGAACAGTTATCTACAATTCCTCATGATGTAAGCATGGTCTATGTCTTGCTTTCTTTGAAGTATGAGTATTCTATTCCATATTTGGTAAGTGTAGACTTGTTCTCCGAATATCAGCTAGACATAGAGGTAAAAAGTGATGAGGAAAAAAGTTTCGCTTGGCATCTAGACAGAGAAGCTACTACTCATGGTAAGTATATTCATCCTTTGTACCATTTTCATGGAGGAGGCAAGAAAGTTGAAGGTAAAGATGCTGGTGAATTGTTAATCTTGCGTTCTCCAAGGCTTCCTCATCCGCCAATGGATTTGTTTCTTGCCATTCATTTTGTCTTGGAAAATTTCTTGAATACAAATACTTATGCCGAACAAGTAAAAATATTCGAAGATACTCAGTATAAAGAGATAATAATGAGGGCTCAAAACAGATTGTTGGATCCATATTATGGAGCTATAGTGGACAAGGAGAAGGTTGACGGATTTTATGCTCCACACACCTTATGCCCCTTGTATTTTTAGGTTATGAATTTCGCTGTTTCTAATTTCTTGAAGAAGTATTCTTCAGATATAAGGCTAGTCAATAGACTGTTGGTTACATCCTTTGTTTCCTTGAATAAGATAAGAGTGGAGAGGAATAAAGAAATTATAAATTTATTAATTCATAAAACAGACAAGGATTTCTTAGCATTTGAAAAATTCTCTTTGATATTGCAGACTTATAATGGTGGATTATCTTTTGAAGATCTCATTAATTGTTTTGAATGCGTTTTGTCTCCAAAGAGCAAAATAGTAAATGGTGCGGTTTATACCCCTCTACATATTCGACAATATATCGTTAGGACAGTTCTTGAAGATGTACAAAATGAGAAGCTATCTCATTTACTTTATGCTGATTTGGCATGTGGTTGTGGCAGTTTTTTCTTGTCGTTACTTGATTATGTATGTTCAAAGATAAATGTGACATGCTCAAAACTATTTCCGCGTCTATACGGCGTAGATATAGAGGAATTTAGTATTAAGAGAACTAAAATTTTACTTTCTTTATATGCATTGCTTAAAAATGAAGATGAAGAATATTTTGAGTTTAACTTGCATGTTGGTAATAGTCTCTCTCAATTTTGGGTGTCAGATGATGTCTATGTAAGAAATGGAGGTTTTGATATAATAGTTGGTAATCCTCCGTATGTAAGTTCTTCAAAAATAGATGCCGTATCAAAAGAATATTTGTGTAATTGGTCTGTAGCGAAGTCAGGTAAGGCTGATTTATATATTCCTTTTTTTCAAATAGCATTGGAAAGTTTGAAACCTTATGGAGTGATGGGGTATATTACAGTAAATAATTTTTATCGTAGTGTAAATGGACGTGAGTTACGTAAATACCTATCTCGTCATGAATTTCAGATGAAAATATTTGATTTCGGAGCGGAACAAGTTTTTAAGGGTAGATCAACTTACACATGTGTTTGCATTATTCGAAACTCAGTAGGTAATATTGCGTATACCAAAAGTAATAGTTCTGAGTTGGAAAATGAACAAAAAACAAACTTTTTAGATATCGCTTATAATGATTTGGACGATATAAAAGGGTGGTTGTTAAGTGATGAAGCTAATGTAATTGACAATATAAAAAAAATAGAGAGTACAGGTACTTCTTTAGGTGATTTTGTTAGTATAAAAAATGGTTTTGCGACCTTAAAGAACGACATCTATGTGTTTACTCCTTATAGGGAAGATGAAGGCTATTATTATTTGGAAAAGAATTCGAAAGAATATTCAATAGAAAAAACGATATGTCGAAATGCAGTGAAGCCAAATACTTTGGACGAGCGATTACCTTTAGATTTACAAATGGAGAAATTGATTTTTCCATATATGCAAAACGACGGAAAAGTTGTATTGATGGCGGAAGATTATTTGCAAACTAATTATCCAAGGACATATGCATATTTGGTGGATCATAAAAAAGACTTAGCTCAACGAGATAAGGGTAATCGTCAGTATCAGGAATGGTATGCTTATGGGAGAACGCAAGCTTTGAATATCAAAGGTTATAGATTGTTTTTCCCATATTTAGCATCAAAGCCAATTTTTATCTTGTCAGATGAGAAAGAACTGATGTTCTATAATGGATATGCTTTAGTATCAGACGATTTTGAACAATTAAGATTTTTACAAAAAATCTTATGTTCAAAGGTCTTTTGGTATTATATAAAGAACAGTAGTAAGCCTTATGGTGGAGAATATATGTCATTAGCAAAGAACTATGTTAAAAACTTTGGAATCATCAATATGTCTCCAAGTCAGAAAAGGAAATTTATGAAACTCACAGATCAAACGATAATTGATGAATATTTGACTATATTATATAATTTGAAAGTGGATATAAATCTATACACTTAGATAAGCACTCAAATTAGAATCTAATTAGGTATGAAGTATCCGACAAATTATCCCTTACTAAATGGAAAAGTTAGAAGCAAAAGACATATGCGCCGCCTTTTTAAATGGCTATATATATTGCACAATTACAGAGCAGCTCATTACTGGTAGGATTCATAGTTCAGATCTTGATAAGCTCAAGAAGACGGCAATTGAATGTATGAAAGATTACATTGAACATTCCGATTTTTCTAATGAAGAGAAAGAGGAGCTGAAGAATAACTATGAGCATTGGGCTGACGTGACTTTAGATGGTATTAAACAAAGGTTGCGTGATAGTGACAAATTGCATGAATAAGCAAGATACCAAAATTCCTAATTGAACAATTCAACATCGGCTTCACCGACAATTCAACACTCAACATTCAAAACTCAAAATTCCTAATTGGCATTGTCGAGCGAAGAATTTTCGTGCCAACGAGTGTAGAGCCAAACTTGTTTAAGCTATGCCGAGTGCAGCCGAAAATCACGTGCGTGTAAAATGTATGAAAGAGTTAATAAACAAGTGAAAATTTTAACATCTCAATATATAGGCACTTGCAAAAGTGCCTATACAAAGGGC
>OASE01000120.1_pt1 | contig 24744 bp, 17 predicted proteins | sample 1494851 | NCBI WGS metagenome assembly OASE01 (sample SAMEA3360680, study PRJEB22359) | human gut metagenome | biome: ENVO:urban biome; feature: ENVO:human-associated habitat; material: ENVO:feces | place: Bangladesh | collected 2011 | reverse complement strand
CCCGTAATCGCATCGCGATTTCACCGTAACGGCAACGCGATTGCACTGTAACGGCATCGCGATTACACCGTAACGGCGACGCCATTGAAGTGGAAATGCAGCATCTGAAAACCATTGAAAGCGTAATGTGTTGGTCTTCAATGCGTTACCAAAATTGCCCAAGAATCGCGAAATTTCGACCACGAGACGGCTTGATTGAAAAAAATCGATTCTCAGACGACCATTTGTAAAATATGTTTACCGGTAATATTTTTGCAATGCAGTGGCCGGCACAAGACCGGCCACTGCAAAACGTATGATTGGGTGAAACAAAAAAAGCGGGGCAGACTGTGTCTGCTCCGCTTTAATATGGCTGTAAGTGCTTATTCTTACTTGACGTAAACCACGGCGAGGCGGTTTGACGTGACACCCTGCACGCCCTTACCGGAAGCGCTGTCTACGATGACGCCACGAGTCTTCAGGTAGCTGGCCACGGCGTCGGCACGAGCCTGCGACAGACGGTCGTTAAGCTCCTTGGGACCCTCTGGAGAAGCCGTACCCACAATCTCGACGTGGCTGCCGCTCTTGATCTTGTTGAGAGCCTTCTTCATGTCAGGAACGAGGGTAGACCTGCCCTGCTGGAATGTCACGAAGAAGAGGTTGTCGATGCGGACGGTGTTGGTGGTCTCCTTCTCAACAGGAACCTCCTTGATCACTTCCTTCACCACCTCCTTAGGCTTCTGCGCGAGCTGAGCGCGAAGGTCGTTGATCTCGTCGTTCAGAGGAGTGAGGTCGATCTTCTTGAAGTTGTGTGTGCCGTTGGAAGTCTTGAACTTGTAGTTGAAGCCGGCCTGGATAGCGAGCTGTGCGCAACGCTTGTCCATCTGCACGGCATCCTTAGGTCCGTGAGTCAGGTCCCAGTAGATGCCCGGCTCAATGTAGAGCTGCCAAGGCTTGCTTGCGCCGCCGAGGTTCCATGTGAAGGTCATTGAGGTCTTTGCGGTGAGGTCGTTGTCGTCGCCCACGTTGCCCTTCATGCTGATGACTTTGTCGCCATAGAACTTGCTGTAGCCGAGGCCGAGCTCAGAACCCAGCTCGAACACCTTGTTCTCGTTGTAGCCGAGGAAGAGGTTGGTCCAGTTGATGGTACCGTTCAAGCCAATGTTGAACGACTTGACAGCGGTCTTGGAGTTGAGCACCAGGTTGTCGGGGATTTCTGTTACGAAACGGTTGTCGCCGAAGTTGGCGAGACCCTCAATGTTGGCACCGAAAACGGGCGAGAAGTTCTTGCCGAGCTTGAAGCCGAAGTTGGGGTTGAGTGGGAACGTGTGGTTGAACGTGAGAGGTGTGGAAACACCGATCTTTGCGCCAAGATACCAGTTGTCGAGGAACTTAGCCTTCTCCAAGCCTGTCTGCGCGTTAGCACTTCCATAGCCCAAGGCCAGGACAGCTAATGCCAAAATAGATTTTTTCATAATGTCTGTTGTTTGTTTTTGCTTAATATGTCTTTGTTGCAAAGTTATGTTTTTTTTATTAATGTTGTGTCATGTTTTAAGAAAAAAACGATTTGACGTTCATCTTTTCTTGATTTATGTTATCGAAAAGGCGACACTTGGAGATAAAAAAGGCAGGACACCCACCGGCGCCCTGCCTCTGCCAACAAATATAAATTGATAGGTTTGGTTACTTTCGCAAGTAACAGTCTACTTCGGCAGCGACTTTTCTTCCGCTTGCCAATGCCCTTACCACGAGGCTGGCACCGCTTGCGGCATCTCCGGCTACGAAGACGTTGGCCGGGAACTCAGGCTGTTGCGGCCTCAAGAATCCCATGGCCAGCAACACCATGTCGGCCTTGATTATCTCCGGCTCCTTTGCCGGCTTCATCAGTGGGCGACCTCCGTCGGGGTTGGGCACCCACGTTATTTCCTGCACCTTCACGCCCGTCAGCTTGCCGTTCTTTCCGAGAAACTCCAGCGAGTTGATGTTCCATCGCCTGACGCATCCCTCTTCGTGGGCGAAAGTCGTCTTCAGCGTGCGTGGCCAGTTGGGCCATGGGTTCTTCGGGTCTTCGGGTCCGTCCACGGGCTTCGGCATTATCTCTATCTGCGTCACGCTCTTAGAGCCTTGACGGTGAGCCGTGCCTATGCAGTCGGAGCCGGTGTCGCCACCGCCGATCACGAGCACGTCCTTGCCCTTGGCGTTGACGAGCTGGTCCTTGGTGAACTCCTCGCCCATGAGCACCCTGTTTTGCTGCGACAGCATCTCAAGGGCGAAATACACGCCCTTCAAGTCGCGTCCGGGTATCTTGAGGTCGCGGGCCTGCGGCGTTCCCGTGCAGACCACCACGGCGTCGAACTGCTTTGAGAGTTGCTCTATCGTGGTCTTCTTGGTGTTGTCCAGGGTGTTGTCGTTCTGGATGTTGGCGGGCTCGGTCGGGTTCACCGGCACCAGCATGACGCCAAACTCGAACTTGATGCCCTCCATCTTCAGGTATTCCATCTTCCTGTCGATGACAGCCTTGTTGAGCTTGAAGTTAGGAATGCCGAAGCGCAGCAGTCCGCCTGCGTTCTCGCGAGCGTCGTAGACGGTGACCTCGTAGCCTTTTTGGTTGAGTTGCGTGGCTACGCTCAGTCCCGACGGGCCAGCGCCCACCACGGCCACCTTCTTGCCGTTGCGCGTGGGGATGTGCGGATGCACGAAGTCCTCGTTGTAGGCGTGCTCTATTATGGCCGCCTCGTTTTCGCGGTTGGTCGTCGGCTCGTGCTCCATGAGGTTGAGCACGCACGCCTTCTCGCAGAGGCCAGGGCAGACGCGCCCGGTGAACTCAGGGAAGTCGTTGGTGGCGGTGAGCAACTCGTAGGCGAGTTTCCAGTCGCCCTTATACAATGCGTCGTTCCATTCCGGCATCTTGTTGTGGAGCGGACAAGCCCAGTGGCAGAACGGCACGCCGCAATCCATGCAACGGCTTGCCTGCAACTGCCTGTCGCGCGAGTTGAGCGTCTGCTCCACCTCGCCGAAATCGTGTATTCTATCATGTATTGGACGGTAGCCGGCATCTTTGCGCTCTACCTCCAAAAATCCTCTTGGATTACCCATGTCTTAATGTCTAATTGATTAATGATTTAAAGTCCGGCAATATCAATAGTCCCTTTGAATGTCGGAAATCTTCTGCTGGAGCTTCTTCACCTGCTCCTCTTGCAGCACGCGCTTGTACTCGATAGGCACCACCTGGATGAAGTCCTCGATGTAGCGGTTCCAGTCGTCGAGCATCGTGCGGGCGAGTTTAGAGCCAGTGTAGAGATAGTGCTGGCGCACAAGCTCGTGCAGCTCCTTGCGGTAGGTGGTCTCCTCCACGAGGTTGATTTCCACCATTCCCATGTTGCAATAGTAGTCGAAGTCGTGGTCCTTGTCCCAGACATAAGCCACGCCGCCCGACATGCCGGCAGCGAAGTTGCGTCCGGTCTTACCCAGCACCACGACGCGTCCGCCAGTCATGTATTCGCAGCAGTGGTCGCCCGCGCCCTCCACGACGGCAATGGCGCCCGAGTTTCTCACGGCGAAGCGCTCGCCAACCTTTCCGTTGACATACAGCTCGCCCGTCGTGGCCCCGTAGAGACCGGTGTTGCCGGCGATGATGTTTTCCTCGGCGTTGAAGTTGGAGCGTATTGGTGGCAGGATGCTTATGCGACCTCCGGAGAGGCCCTTGGCGAAGTAGTCGTTGGTCTCGCCCTCCAGCTTGAAGTTGACACCGTGGACGAGGAACGCGCCGAAGCTCTGTCCGGCAGAACCCTTGAAGCGCACGTTGATAGTGTCGTTGGGCAAGCCCTCATCGCCATATTTCTCGGCTATGATGCCCGAGAGCATGGCACCGACGGCGCGGTTGGTGTTGCGGATGGCGAAGTCGAGGTTCACCTCCTCCTTGTCTTGTATCGACTTCTGCGCTCCGGCTATGATTTGCTGGTCGAGCAGGTTGTTGAGCTCATGGTCTTGCGTCTTGGTGCAATAGAGGCTCACGTCGCCAGTCTCTTTCTTCTCCATGCGCGAGAAGTTGAGGCTGTCCCATTTGGCCTGCACGTTGGCCGGGGCCTTGGCCCACGTCTTCGACGTGTCGCGCCTCTCGAGAAGCTCGGTGTGGCCAATGATGTCGTTGAGGCTGGTAAATCCCATCTCGGCCAGATATTCCCTGACGTGCTGGGCGAGGAACTTGAAATAGTTTATCACGTAGTGGTAGTCGCCGCGGAAGTGCTTGCGCAGACGCTCGTCTTGCGTGGCCACGCCCATTGGGCAGGTGTTTGACGAGCACTTGCGCATCATCACGCAGCCAAGGGTGATGAGCGGTGCCGTGCCGAAGCCGAACTCCTCGGCTCCGAGCAGCGCCATGATGATGACGTCGCGCGCCGACTTCATCTGTCCGTCCACTTGCAGGCGAGTGAGCGAGCGCAGACCGTTCTTCACGAGAGTCTGCTGGGTCTCGGCCACGCCAATCTCAGGCGATATGCCGGCGAAGCGCATCGACGAGGCAGGGCTCGCGCCCGTTCCGCCCTCGGCTCCCGACACGACCACGAGGTCGGCCTTGGCCTTCACCACGCCGGCGGCAATGGTGCCCACGCCGCTCTCGGCGACGAGCTTGACGCTGATGGCGGCCTTCGGGTTGACGTTCTTCAAGTCGAAGATGAGCTGCTTCAGGTCCTCTATGGAATAGATGTCGTGGTGAGGCGGTGGAGAGATAAGCGAGATGCCAGGGATGGAGTTGCGCGTCTTGGCGATGATCTGATTCACCTTGAAGCCAGGCAGCTGTCCGCCCTCGCCAGGCTTAGCGCCTTGCGCCACCTTGATTTGTATCTCCTCGGCGTTGACGAGATATTCGGTAGTGACACCGAAACGGCCCGACGCCACCTGCTTGGTCTTCGACGACAGGCTGATGCCGTCGACCTCGGAGTGGTAACGCTCGTTGTCCTCGCCGCCCTCACCGGTGTTGGACCTCGTGCCAAGGGCGTTCATGGCGAGGCAGAGAGCCTCGTGGGCCTCGGCGGAGAGAGCTCCGAACGACATGGCGCCCGTGACGAAATGCTTTACGATTTTTTCCACCGGCTCAACCTTGTCGATGTCGATGGGGTTGCGCTTCCAGTCGAGGAAGTCGCGCAGGAAGAGCGGCTCCGGCTTGTTGTCGACGAGGCTCTCAAACTTCTTGAAGGTCTCGTAGTTGCCGGTGCGCGTGGCGAGCTGCAGCGTGGCTATTGTCTCAGGGTTCCACGCGTGCTTGATGCCGTCCTGGCGCCAGTGGAACTGTCCGAGGTTTGGCAGCGGGTGCTCGGTGTCGGCGCTCGCCTCCTTGATGGCCTTGTCGTGATAGGCCACGGCGTCGCGTGCGATGGTGTCGAGGCCAATGCCGCCCACCGTGCTCGTCTCCGTGCCGAAATAGGTGCGGAGCAAACCCTCCGACAGACCTATCGACTCGAAAATCTGCGCTCCGCGATACGAGCGTATGGTGGATATGCCCATCTTCGCCATTATCTTGAGCAGGCCCTTCTTCACGGCCTTTATGTAGTTGGCTTCCGCCGTGGCGTAGTTTTCTTGTATCTTGCCCTTCTTCACGAGGTCGTCGAGGATGGCGTAGGTCATGTACGGGCAGAGAGCTGACGCGCCGTAGCCAAGGAGCAAGGCGGCGTGCATCACCTCGCGAATCTCGCCGCTCTCCACGATCAAGGCTGTCTGCACACGCTTGCCCACCTCGATGAGATAGTGGTGGACGGCACTGACGGCAAGGAGCGACGGAATGGCCACGTGGTCCTTGTCGACGTCGCGGTCGGAGAGGATGATGTAGTTGAACCCGTCGTCGACGCTCTTCTCCGCGTTGTGGCAGAGCATGTCGAGAGCCTCGCGCAACGCCTCGCCCGGATGCTCAGAACCCTCAGGCGACGGCACGAAGCAGATGCTGAGCTTGCGGGTGTTGAAGCCCTTGTAGCGAATGTTCTGCAGGATGTCGAGCTGGCTGTTGGTAAGTATGGGGTGGGGCAGGCGCACCATCTTGCAGTTGGTCTCGTTGGGGTTGAGAATGCCCGTGCCCACGCGACCGATATATTCGGTCAGGCTCATCACGAGTTGCTCGCGTATGGAGTCGATGGCAGGGTTGGTGACCTGGGCGAACTGCTGGCGGAAATAGTTGAAGAAGATCTGTGGCTGGTCCGACAGCACGGCGAGAGGCGTGTCGTTGCCCATTGATGCCGTGGGCTCCTGGCCCTTGATGGCCATCGGGATGAGCGTGTCGTTGACGTCTTCCTCGCCGAATCCGAACTCCATCTCCTTGGCCTCGAGGTTCTCGATGGCGTTGCTGACCTTTCGGCCAGTGTGGATCTTCTCGAGCTGTATGCGGTTGGTGTTGAGCCACTGGCGGTAAGGATGCTCGTGGGCGAGGCGATCCTTTATCTCGCCATCATAGTATATCTTGCCCTCTTGGGTGTCGATGAGCAATATCTTTCCGGGTTGCAAACGTCCCTTCTCGGCTATCACCGTCGGGTCGAAGTCCATTACGCCGACTTCCGACGCCACGACCATGGTGCCCGTCTTGGTGATGGTGTATCTGGCAGGGCGCAGGCCGTTGCGGTCGAGCATGCCGCCCGCGTAGCGGCCGTCGGAGAACAGCAGGGCGGCAGGGCCGTCCCAAGGCTCCATGAGGATGGAGTGGTACTCGTAGAAGGCCTTGATGTCCTCGGTGATGGGGTTCTTGTCGTTGAAACTCTCGGGCACCATTATGCTAAGGGCCTTCGGCAGCGACATGCCGTTCATGACGAAGAACTCGAACACGTTGTCAAGGCTTGCCGAGTCGCTCATGTCGGGCTGGATGATTGGTGATATGTCGTGGATGTCGCCCAGGGCATCCGACGAGAGCACGGCCTCGCGGGCCTTCATCCACGAGCGGTTGCCGCGGATGGTGTTTATCTCGCCATTGTGGGCCAAGAGGCGGAAAGGCTGTGCGAGCGACCACGTGGGGAACGTGTTGGTGGAGAAACGGCTGTGGACCAAGGCCAGGCCACTCGTGAAATAACTGTTGGTGAGGTCAGGGTAGTACTGCCTGAGCTGGAGGCTGGACAGCATGCCCTTGTACACGATGTTCTTGCTTGACAAAGAGCAAATGTAGAAATCCTTGTCGTGGATGCGGCGCTCTATCTTCTTCCTGATGAGATAGAGCATGCGCTCAAACACCGCCACCTTGTCGTCGGAGACACCGGTGATGAACACCTGCTTGATGGCAGGCTCCGATTCAGCGGCGGCCTCGCCGAGGCAGTCGGGATTGGTGGGGACGGTGCGCAGGTGCATCAGTTGCAGGCCCTCGCGCTCAATCTCCTCAATCATGATGGACAGGATCTCTTGCTGGCGTTTCTCGTCTTTTGGCAGGAAGATGAGGCCAGTGCCGTATTTTCCCTTCTCCGGTACAGGTATGCCCTGGAGAAGGATAAACTCATGGGGGATTTGCAGCAGTATGCCGGCACCGTCGCCGGTCTTGCCGTCAGCGCCCTCGGCTCCACGATGACGCAGGTTCTCAAGAACCTTCAAAGCGTCGTCTACAAGCTGGTGGCTCTTTCCGCCATGGATGTTAACTACCATTCCTACGCCACAAGCGTCATGCTCGTAGGAACTGTTGTACAGTCCATTTGTTTGCATTTGCTAATGTTTTTGTGTTTTACCTATCAATTCGTTTGCAAAATTAATAAATATATCACTAAGTGTAAAGCAAAATCGCCACTTTATTCACTATTGTCCCTATTTTTAACACTTGTGTGATAATTTGTAAGGAAATAGTTGAATAAAATGGCGATTCCAGTATGTTTTACTTTCGCTTTGCTGACGATTTGTTAGTTTTGCCTAAAATTTAGAACACTTTGCCGAAAACGATGTTGACGAACGTCATGAAGAGTATCTTGGCGTCGAACCACCATGAGCGGTGCTCAAGATAATAAAGGTCGAGGTCGAGCCGGCGCAGCATCTTCTCCATGGTGTCGGTATATCCATTATACAATGTGGCATAAGAGGTGACGCCCGGCCGAATCTGGTAGAGGTACCTGTATCGAGGGTCGTGCTCCATTATCTTGTCGATATAAAATTTCCGCTCTGGGCGCGGCCCCACGAAAGCCATGTCGCCCTTGAGCACGTTCCACAGCTGGGGAAGCTCGTCGAGGTGGTGGCGACGGAGTTTGCTACCGACTTGCGTCAGCCTCGGGTCGTTTGGGACTTCCATCAGTTGTGGCCCCCCATTGCCCTCCGCATTCTTCCTCATGGTCCGGAATTTGTAAATCATGAATGGCTTGCCGTGCAGTCCTATGCGTTCTTGGCTATATATAACTGGTAAACCGTCTTCTTTCTTTATGGCAATTGCGCAAATGAGCATGAGTGGAGAAAAGGCCATGAGGCAGATAAGGGCCAGCGTAAAGTCTATTGCTCGTTTCATCCTATTTTGTCGAACTTCGTCTCTGCCATAGCCTCTTTTTGCTTTATGAAGTAGTTGGCTGCGAGATTAACCATTGAGTATAGTGTCACGTCTATTATGAAAATGACCGTGGGGGAGATGGTGTCAACCATTATAAAGCTTGTTGCTATGATTGCAAGTTGCAGGGTGATGATGGCAACCAGTGCCTTGTGTTGATTGAGACCGCATGCCATGAGCTTGTGGTGTATGTGCTTCTTGTCAGGTTGGAAAGGTGACCGTCCGTGCATGATGCGAAAGAAGAAAACACGCACGACATCGAAGCACGGCACGGCGAGAAACGACCATGCCCATATTATCCTGTGAGTGTTATAGACCGCGCGAGGCGTGTCCATGCACAGTTTGACGGCAAGGAATCCGAGAATGAAGCCAAGACTTAGGCTTCCAGAGTCGCCCATGAATATTTTATTTCGTTTCTCGGTGCTTCCAAAGACGTTATAGTAGAGATATGGTACAAGCACGCCTATCAAGGCTGCAATCATGATGCAGTAGTAGAAGAGTCTTTCTTCAATGAAACAGAGGAAAAAACCTGTTAAAGCGATGACAGTAAGGGAAGCGGACAATCCGTCGATGCCATCAATGAGGTTGATGGCGTTGCAGGTGAATACTAAAACGAGGATTGTCAGAGGAGCACCTATCCAGAATGGGATGGTGTAGATGCCGAACAACCCGTAGAGGTTGCTGATATAAAGATTGGCAGCCGGTAGGATACAAGTGGCAGCAATCTCTATGCTGAACTTCACCGTAGCGTTAAGTCCCACGAGGTCGTCAATGATGCCTGTGGCATAGATAATCAGGAGACTGATAATGAAGTAGAGGCTCCACAGGCTCACCTGTATTTCTCGCTGGATTCCCGTGCTCATCAAGAAGAGCACAATGACGGAGGCCAGGAGCATCCCGGGTACAAAGGAGATGCCGCCAAGTCGGGGGATAGGCTGGTGATGGATTTTACGGCCGTTGGGCTGATCGTAAATGTTGTATTTGAGACAGAACTTAGTGATCGCTGGGATGGCGACAAATCCGCACCCCATGCTGATCAGCATAGCTCCCAAATATAGTAGATAGTCTTGCATCTAATTTCATTCTTTCTTTATTTATAAACGCAGAGACTATCGATATATTGCATCAGGAAGAAAAAGATTTCACATTAACTGGCTTTATTTTTTTGTGAGGCAAAAAGATGATTATTTGGTTGCCACTCTGAGAAAAATGCAGTAATTTTGCAGAAAACGTGGATGCGTATGAAATTTCCCATTGGAATACAGAACTTTCCCAAGGTTAGGCAAGACGGGTATGTCTATGTAGACAAGACGGCTTTCATCTATAAGTTGGCCTCTGAGGGTAGCTATTATTTTCTCTCCCGGCCGCGCCGTTTTGGTAAATCACTGCTCATCTCTACGATGGATGCCTATTTCCGTGGCCGGAAGGAGCTGTTTCATGGCTTGGCGCTCGAGACGTTGGAGAAGGACTGGACGGTCTACCCCGTCGTCCATATCGACCTCAATACGGGTAAGTACGATTCCGAGGACGCATTGTTTCATGTGCTCAACGACTATCTGTGCAAGTTAGAGGACATCTACGGCAAATACCCTTCCGAGGTGACACCGGAGCTGCGTTTCAAAGGAATCATTGAGCGTATCGCCAAAAAGCACAACCAACGTGTCGTCATCCTTGTAGATGAATACGACAAGCCGATGTTGCAGGCTATCGACAACCCGGAGCTGCAGGAGCACTTCCGCAATACGCTGAAAGCATTTTACTCCGTGCTGAAGACCCAGGACCAATATATCAAGTTTGCGTTCCTCACCGGTGTGACGAAGTTTGGCAAGGTCAGCGTTTTCAGTGACCTTAACAACCTTGTCGACATCTCCATGGATGCGAGGTATCAAGGTATCTGTGGTATCACACAGGATGAACTGATGACCTATTTCAAGTCATCTGTTCAAGATTTCGCGGATGCTTATGGCATAAATCTTGATGAGGCAGCCGCCAAACTGAAGAAGCGTTATGACGGTTATCACTTCCGTCAGCGTGGCGTAGACATCTATAATCCTTTCAGTCTTTTAAACACGTTTGCGACAGGTGAGCTCGGCAGCTACTGGTTTGAGACGGGCACCCCCTCGTTCCTCGTTCAGCTGCTCAAGCGAGACAACTATTATCTCCCGAACCTCACGGAAGAAGAGGTGTCGGGCGACTTTCTCAACTCCGTTGACTCGGTCGATGTCTCACCCGTGCCGATCCTTTATCAGAGTGGGTACCTGACGATTAAAGATTATGATCAGCGTTTCCAGACCTATACATTGGGATTTCCCAATGAAGAAGTATCAGAAGGATTTACGGAGTATTTGCTGCCGTACTACACGAACATGGAGAAGAATGCGTCACCAATGTTCGTCGGACAGTTCGTTCATGATATGGAGAAAGGTAAGCCGGAGGCGTTCATGAAACGCATGGCGGTGCTCTTCGCTGACACCGACTATAAAATCGTAGGTGATGCGGAGCTCTATTTCCAGAATGCGTTCTATCTCATCACAAAGCTCCTGGGCTTCTACACAGAGGTGGAGCATACGATTAGCGACGGACGTATAGACATGATTGCCAAGACCAAGGATTATATCTATATCTTCGAGTTCAAATACGACCGGAGTGCCGATGCCGCCCTCCGACAGATTGACGAAAAGGGCTATGCCGCGCCTTTTGCCGCCGACCCCCGCAAACTCTATAAGGTTGGCGTGAACTTCAATCGCGAGAAGCGGTGCATCGATGAGTGGAAAGTGATATCTTAATTTCCCTTCCACTTTCAGAAATCTGCGATAAAAGTAAGAATGACCCGGAGAATTTCTAATAGTTCATCCCAAAGTGCCACAGTGGTATGACGTTACCGTACCCATATACAATATCATCTTTCACGACATATCCTTGCTTAACCTCGCTAATCTGCTTCTTGCCCTTGTTCTTGCCACCGACTTCAAACGTCATGCCATCGATGGTAAAGTCGCTGACACGGGATGCCGTGACTTGATTGCGAACCCGCGTCTGGTTATAGAAAAATGTTTCTCGGGCATTGCCTATATTTGTATCATCTCCCGTCAAGGCATACATCAGGTTAGTGTTGTCAAGGTATACCTTCTCCAATTTGCCTAACGCACGCAGCCCGGAAGTGTCATCGCGAAGCATGCCTATCATGCCGGCTGTCTCAAGATAGGTGAAATAGTCCGGTATTGTGTTTTTGCTGATGCCAAGCTCTTGTGATAGGTTTGACATGTTGGGCTTTACTGGTGCGGTTTTAGCAATTACAGCGAGCAGTTGTCGTAACTTGCGGGTTGTGGACACCTGCATATTAGCAAAGATAGGTATATCAACCTCAATAGTTTGCGACACTATTTGAGTCAGCCTCACAGAATAGCCGTCTTGAGTAAAGAAGGGATAATACCCGCGCTGAAGGTATTCATGGAATGCAGGAAGAGGAAAAGCTATTTCTGGGATGTCAACCTCGTTGTTCACAATCTGTTTAAGCGTGAACGCCGGCAGTGAGATATGCTCTTTCATCATCAGGTATTCACGAAACGACATGCCTTCCAGTTTGTAGAGAAGGACCCGTCGGCTGAGATCCGACTCTCCTTTTTTTATGTCAAGAATGGAAGAGCCGGTAAACACAACGTGTAAGGCTGGGTGCATGTCATAGATGAGCTTCAATTCTCTTGACCAACCCTTGTACTTATGGATTTCATCAATATAAAGATATTCTCCGCCCATGGCAGAGAAACTGTCTGCAAACTCCAAAAGCGTATGCTCTGAAAACCACAGGCTCTCAGCAGTGATGAAGATGTGCGTACGAGGAGCGTCAAGCGCTTTGATGTGTTGCAAGATTAATGTAGACTTACCAACACCGCGGGGCCCCAAGATACCAATGAGTCTGTTATCCCAATTGATTTCATCATAGAGATAGCGATGAAACTCCATAGGCGTCTGTCGCAGCATCTCCCGCATATAGTTGTAAAACAGTGCTTCTATCATAGTCATCCAATTTTACTTTTGGTGCAAAGATGCAAAAATATCCCTTTTGAAAGGGATGTTTTCGTGTCTTTTTCCCTTTGGGGAGGGACTTTTTGCCGATTCTTTCACCGTAGCCCCTGCAGATTCTATAAGTCGGAGCAAACTTCAACAGGCAAGATCGGTGCTACGATGATTGGAAAGTGAGTCTATTATAGTCTTCCGAGTCTATCTTTGGTATGAGGATACCTCTCTTCTTGTAATGTAAACCGTGGTTTATATAAACCGCCGTTTACATTTGCAAAGATGGCATATTATTCCAATAAAGCAAAATGAAAGATGGAGAAATATTGTAACATGGGAAAGAAAAGAACCGTAGAAAGTTTGCAGTTATCAACGAAAAGTCCTATCTTTGTAACAAAAAACATTACGCCATGATACACACGGGAGAACGATACATCAATCCACTGACCGACTTCGGTTTCAAGCGCATCTTTGGCATACCCTTCAACAAGGATTTGCTGATGAGTTTCCTCAATGCGCTGTTCAATGGCGACCCTGTCGTTTCCGACATCACCTATAAAAACAGCGAGAAGTTCGGCACGAACGAAGAGGCTCGCCGTGCTGTCTTTGACGTGTACTGCACGACGGACACCGGTGCGCGCATCATCGTGGAGATGCAGAATGTATACCAGGACTTTTACAAGGACCGCTCCATCTATTATTCCACATTCCCCATCGCCGAGCAGGCCCAACGGGGCAACTGGAACTATGAACTCCACGACGTGTACACCATCGGCATACTGAACTTCACGTTTCCCGAGGACAAGCACAGCGACAGCAGTATCTTCCGTGAGGTGAAGCTCATGGATACGGATTCGCACGAAATCTTCTACGACAAGCTCACCTATATCTATGTGGAGCTTGCCAATTTCCACAAGACCTTGGAGGAGTGCGATAGCCTCTTGGAGAAATGGATCTATTGCTTAAGGAATCTCCAAAATCTGATGAGCCGTCCGCTGGCCTTGCAAGGTCGTGTCTTCGAAAAGCTTTTCAAGACTGCTGAGATTGCCAAGATGACTACAGAAGACCGCCGCGCCTACGAGCTGAGTGCCAATGCCTACCGTGACATCAAAAACGGTATGGATGCTGCCAAACGCGAAGGAATGGAGAAAGGTATCGCCATTGGGACGGAAAAAGGTATTGCTATCGGAACGGAGAAAGGTATTGCTATCGGAACAGAGAAAGGTGCTCGGGCAAAAGCCTTGGAAGTGGCACGGAAGATGAAAGCAAGAGGACTGGAAGATGGAATGATTTCGGAGATGACAGGACTGTCTGCGGAAGTTATAAAAAAACTATGATAGTTTCGCTAATGACCTGTTAGCCACAAGCATAACCTCGTCAAGACCGAAGCCTTGGCGGTAGCAGAAAACAGAATTTCCGCTCACCTCCATGATTCCTGAACAACAGCTATTACATCTAGGAACATAAATCGTCACGAATTATTCACAGAAGAATTCATTTATGAGAAATTCTTGGACCATTCATGAGCATTCATGTGGACAATAATATGTCTTTTGCCTTAGCATGGCGCAAAAAGTTCAATCTGTCTCTTCTGTCTTCCTGTCTTAAATATCAAAGCCCAATCTGTCCTTTGTGTCTTTCTGTCCACGACTCTCTGTCTCCTCTGTCTCCTTTGTCTCTCTGTCTCCTCTGTCCTTAGAATACCTTGCCGAAAATGATGTTGATGAAGGTCTTTACGAGGATCTTTGCATCGAACCACCACGAGCGGTGCTCAAGATACCAATGAGTCTGTTATCCCAATTGATTTCATCATAGAGATAGCGATGAAACTCCATAGGCGTCTGTCGCAGCATCTCCCGCATATAGTTGTAAAACAGTGCTTCTATCATAGTCATCCAATTTTACTTTTGGTGCAAAGATACAAAAATATCCCTTTTGAAAGGGATATTTTTGTGTCTTTTTCCCTTTTTAGAGTGACTTCCGCATATAGTTGCTTTGATTCGTCATTAAGAATAATATCTCGTAAAGGTCGGAAATAATCGTGTCATCGACTTGTCGATATCGTATCATTCGTGCCGTGAAACAACTGAGAAATTGGCTAATATATGATACTCATGTTAATGGCAATTTCCATGAAAGATAGAATCTATCATCGTGTCATTGGCAAAGCCGGTTGTTTGTTTCCTATGAAGAATATTTAATTTGCAAACTTACTAGTGGCAGCATAGACTAACAGTCGGAACTAAAGGGAAAATACGAATGAAAAATATTATTCAAAAAAAATCATTTTTTTGCGATTAGGATATCCATGGAAGAATCCCCATTTATGCCAATAATGTAAGTGACTTTTTAAGAATATCAAAGCATATTTTATGTTGTTTCTTGCTCTTCTCGTACCTTTATATCTAATTTGAACTTTTGGATAGTATACTATTTCAAAACCATATTTTCTAATGCGCGTACACCATTCAGCATCTTCGGCATACATAAATATTTTTTCGTCTAATCCCTTTGTTTTCTCATATGTTTTTCTTGAAACCATAAGGAAGGCTCCTATAGCCCAATCTGTAGTCTGAACCTTATTATAGTCGAAATGTCTATTTAGCACACAAGTGTTCTTACTAAATAATCGTCTAATCTGCCTAATTATGAAACGTCTTGGGGTAATATAGGGTCTAACTGTATCTTGTATTTTACCGTCTGCATCTATAATCTGAGGCGCAATTGCTCCTACTTCTTTATGCTGATCCAAAAAGTTGACCATAGCCGTTATTTCATTCACTAGAATACAGTCAGAATTCATAATGATTAGATATTTTCCATCTGCATGTTCTAAACCTCTGTTCATTGCATAGGCATATCCTCCGTTCTTTTCATTGAAAATCCAATGTACATTTTTATGTAAATGTGGTATAGATTCCTTTTCCCCTTTGCTGTAACAAGAGTTGGAAGAAACAATTATTTCATAAGATAATTTCACTTTGCTTTCGATGGAATCTATGCAACTAATTATTTCGTTAATACAATGATATTCTATGATAATGAATGATAATAGGATGTTCATATCGTGTTATTTGCAAAAAAGTTAATATCTTTAGCGATTTGCTTCCAAGATAAATTTCCCTCTTGGAAAGTAAGAGCTATGTTCTTTGAAAATGCTTCTCTAAGGTCTTTGTTTTTCCACAATTTGACAATTGCATCTGACAATGAGTTAGGGTCTTTTGGTTTTACAATATATCCAGTTACACCATTATGAACCATCTCTGGGATAGCACCGACATTTGTAGCTACTATTGGGATGTTGAATGCAAAAGAAGACATTATGACACCACTTTGAGTTGCATCCGTATATGGGCAGACAACGAAAGAAGCATTCTTAATCAGTTCAACGAGCTCTTCTTCTGGTATAAATCTATTCTGTATCTCAATGTAATCTAAATCTTCGTAATCATTAATATTAAATGGATACTTACCACTCCCTGCAACAATTAGGTGACAATCGGAACAAACTTTATTTACTCTTTTCATTGCTTGGAAAAGATATTCTATCCCCTTGTATTTTGATATTTTCCCAAAGAAAAGAATATATTGATTAGAAGGCTTCTTTTTTATGGAAGGTCTTACCGTTTTAAGATAACTGTATATACTCAGCCTGCTTTCTAGAATTCTTTTTGAGGGAATTCTATAGTATTGCTCAAATTTTTTTAATTGTGTATGATTAAGGAGAATAAACTTTGGGACCAAATGAAAGGCTATTTTCCTTCTAAGGCGTACCATAAAGAAGTTTAGTCCTGAATGAGGAAAAGGGTCATGAACCGTTAGAATAAGTTTCTTCTTAATGAAATATATAGGTGCTTCATAAAGATTTGGTGGCCAAACCAGGTGTACATAGTCATATTGACCTTTAATCAAGGCAATTAGCAATAATATGTTTGTCCAAAGAGCTTTAAAGAACCAAAGTCTGCCAGGTGTATTGACTATAAACAATTTGTTGGTGTCTATAAAACCTTCAAACTTTGATAATTCAGGATAAATATCTATTGCCTTGAATATTCCTAAATGTGGGTATATGTTCTTAATAATAAATGCAGGTCCTTGGGTGTATCGTGGTGTAACCTCCATGAAAATAGTGATGTCCGAAATTTTCTGTGCTTCATGGAGATACGAAAGATCGACATCTGAAAGTTGTACTTTTCCAATATATGCGGCTCTCATTTCATTTAAATTTTTGATACTTCTTTTATAGCTAAGGCCAAGGCATTAATATAACCATGTCCATATTCTAAATCTGGCTCCATATAGTTGCCTTCGCCCCATTCATTCCATGATTTTAGCATAACGATTTGTTCTTCTTGGGGCTTATTCTTTATAACGTTAAATGCATATTCTGCAAGTTGTTGGAAATATTGTGGTTTACATTTAGTGAATACTAACCCATTTCTTCCTGACCTTGGCGTATGGTCCCAGTTTGGGATAATAACAGGTATAACATTCTTTTCCTTGCATGAAGGGCTTATCATGTAATGAATAGCTTTCTTATAGCTATAAATCATAGGAATGCCTAGATATTTTCTCATAATGGTCTTGATAGCTTTTTTCCATTTAGGTGCAATATGATAGATATTGATATAATCTACGTTGTTGATGGCATCAAAACCTTTGGCAAGAAGTTCTTCTTTGTGCTCAGAATTATAATCAGTGGCAACAAAGTAGAAGTCGTTTATGCCATTCTTTTTTGCGAGCATTCGCCATGTTGAAATAAATTTTTCAACATCCTTAAACCCAATGGCATCATAAATAACATAGAATATTTTACCATCTACTTTTACGTATCTTTTATCTTTAAATGCTGGTAGTAGATGATAAAAGTGGGCAATGTTATCTTCTTTTCCAGGATATTCTTGTTTAATAAGTAATATGTCTTTTCCTTTCTTCTTTGGATCCCATAATTTCTTATACCAAGAATGATTTGCCCAACACAGACAAAAAGGGTAATCGGGTTTCCCTGTTGTAACAACCTCTTCGAATGGTCTTTGCATAAGTTGCTTGCCATTGCCGAACCAATATTCATAATAACAGAATGCTTCTATGCCAGCTTGTTTCGCAAGGTCAGCTTGCTGTTGTCTTATTTCTGGTAGTCTCAGATCGTAAAATCCAAGATCCGCAGGTATGTGTGGCTGGTCGTGTCCGGGAAAGAGCTTCCGAGCTCGAGCAACATTGGTCCATTCGGTGAATCCTTTTCCCCACCATTTGTCGTTTTCTGCTAATGGATGGTATTGAGGTAGATAATATGCAATGATACGTGGCTTCATAACCTACTTTTTAATAATAAGTTTTATTAGTTTATTAAGATCTCGATTCTGCCTTTCACTTTAGATTTCTGGGTATAATCTTTGTAGTTCCCATCATTCAGTTTACAGAGGCTTTTGAATATATCTGATTGGAAGAATGGTGAAAAATATATAGGAGCATTATCTAATATCTCGGGGATTGAAGTTACATTGGAGGCTAAGATGGGTTTGTCGAATTTCATAGCTTCTACGGGCGGATAACCAAATCCCTCAAAGAATGAAGGATATATTAAGGCATAGCAGTTTTTATAAGCTTTTATTAAATCAGATTCACTTAGTAGAGGCAGGCTTATATGTCCTTCTCCCATGCTCCTCTTAGCCCCTAATGTTAGAATATAAGGTAGTATTGATGAGCCTTTGTTTTTTAAATACTGTCTATATCTGAGAAAAGCTTCGACAGTTCTTAAAGCATTTTTCTCTGGACGATCTGCACTTACAATAAGATAGTATTTAATTTTATTATTAATGATCTGATTTAATTCTTCGTTTTCAAAATATTCAGTGTACCGCATTATTCTCTTCGGGCTATACAGCACTTTGATTTTTTCTTCAGAGATACCATAATAATATATTAAGGTTTGTTTTGTGTATTCTGAAACCGTGATACATTTCCACTTCTTATTGGATTTAAGGGAATCTATCATAATTGATAGGTCTCCTTTCCTGTGTGTGATGTTCCTTTTAATCCATTTCAGAGTAACAGCCATTACTTGACGAAAAATTGCGTATGGAGATCGGAATAATGCTAAATATGGATAAAGCCGAATGTTTTCTATTTCCTCATCATGCATGTCGTGAATGACAGTTATTATTTCTATGTCTATATTAGATAGGCAGTATCTTTTTTCCCAGTATTGTAAAACTCCAATAAATATTTTATTTATTCCATGATTTTGTATGATTTTTCTCATATTCTCTTTATTAAGATCTACGACCTTAATACCTTGAGAGAGTAAAGCGTCAGGTGTTAAATCCGCATATTTGTAGGTTGATATGGAGCTATCAATGATACCAATTACTTGGATGTCTAAGTCTTGTTTTGAAACATACTCCTTAAGAGAATAAAATACTTTTCGTATATATTCACTTCCACCTCCAAATGATAATTGTGTTGTGATAAGATCAAAAAGAATATTCATAAAATATCAATTATAATGATGGTATACCTATACATTTGTAATCAAGTTTATTTTGGCGTTTCCCGATCTTCCTTGCTGGTATTCCAGCAACAATCTCATAAGGAGAAACGTCTTTGGTAACGACAGCTCCTGCACAAACGACAGCCCCCTCCCCAATAGTTACACCTTGTAGTATGGTGCAACCAATACCGAGCCATGCGTAATCATCGATTTTGATTGGTGCATAAATGCCATGAAAGTCCTTGGAATTGACATCGTGACTTCCTGTAATAATATTTACTTTACATGAAATAGAAACACTGCTGCCAATGACAATCCCCCCCCTCGCATCTATAATGCAGTCTCGATTAATATGGCTATATTTAGCTATGGAAAATAATTTAGGTGATAAAAAATAATTCCGTTTGTCAATGACACTACCATTTCCAACATGAATTGATAATAACTTATAAAATAGGCTTCTTATTCTCCATGACGGAATGCAAGGCATTATGCTGTTTAGAAAAAAAGTGTATATGAACAAACGTATTATTTTGAATGGCAGGTTGTTCTTTAATCGATAAATACTAAGATGTTGAATGTAATATCTCAACTTATTAAACGACCATTCGTATTGCGTAGTTATTCTATAATTATATTTTAGACTCTCAGTAAAATTATTTGATGCCCCGTCCGCCAAATATGTCTGAATACAAATTGGGACTTTAATGAATTTGCATTTTGCACGATACATTCTGAATATTGCATCAAAATCTAAAGCAAATCCATATCTTTTTGATTTTGATGTGTCATAAAGAAATTTTCTTTGAATGCTTGATTTTATAAAGGAGCATCCATGCCGATAAATTGCTTGATACTCCAATAATGAAAGATCTTCTCCAGCTTTAATATGATCGAACTGTATTTCATTATCTGCAATTGCATCTCCGTAAACGATATCAACATTCTTGATGCGATTTATAAGCATCACCTTTTCTAGAACGTTCGATGTGCAAAATTTGTCACCACTATTTAAAAAGTTTATCCATACTCCTTGGACATGTGAAATGCCTTTATTCATTGCGTCATAGATTCCTTTGTCCTTTTCCGAACACCAATATGCTAATCTGTTAGCATATTGTTTTATCACTTCCACGGTACCATCTGTGCTGCCACCATCGATAACTATGTATTCTTTATTCTCGTAAGTTTGTGAGAAAAAACTTTCCATAGTGTCTTTAATGTGTTTGACATCGTTAAAGACTACTGTTATAACACTTATTTTATCCATCACTTATTCCAGATACCTTTTGCTTTGTTGTAAATTAATAGTTGACACTGATAAAAATGAATGAGTGCCATGAGCAGATAAGCTGTACCCATTGCCAGTACGATACCTTCCGCACCGTAGTTTCCTTTGATGATAATTACGGTTGCTATATATAGAGCTGTGAATATCAAAGAAGTAATTATTTGGACCCTAATCTTATTTAAACCGTTAATGAGATAAGTTGCGCAATTGTTAAGGTTGTACATGCATATGTAAAACAAAGTGCATAATGAAAGAGAACAGGGTATGGTTACTTTGTTGCCAACCCATAGATGATAGAATATTGGAGCGAATGCAACGAGACATAAGCCGACCAGTGTCATTAGGCCCCATAATCTAAATGTCTTCTTAAATGTGCGACCAATCCATTTCATATCTTTTTTTACGTATGCATCAGTATATGCATTCCAATATGGAGTGAGAAAGATAACATAAAGCATGCTTAACAAGTTTATATACTTGTATGCAATACCGTAATTAGTTACTTCACTTGGACCGCAGAAGTGGGTTACGAAGAGGTTTGAGGATCCATAAATTACTAGACAACTAGTGATCTGAATGATAAAAAAACCTATACCTTTACCAATAATATTATGGCTGAGTTTCCAATCTATAGCTTTGAAGGAAGGTTTAATGCCTCTATAGTGTCTGAATGTTGGAATTGCAGCGATTAGAAAAATTAGTACAGGGGGAATGGTGAACGCTGCTACAACAAGAGGTAAATTCCCATTTGTGAAAAATGATATAATCCAAATGATAATAATTCCTATAATACTTCCAGAGACAGATAGGACATCATTAACGAAAGGAAGTTGCATAGAAATGTAGATGGTTCCTACATTTCTTACGACGAAAAATGCCAAAGTCATGTACAAAGCCAATAAAAAGGCAAATGTTAATGTCGAAGGCTTAATGGCTCTCGTATTGAATAAAGTGTTAAGATCAATAAAGGGAACTGATAGGGATATAATTACTGCAAATATAAAGGCAAGAATGAAAAGCAAAAAGAACGTAGTTGAAACATACTTTTTACCGAGCTCCATATCTTTATTGGACATGGCTGCAGAGAGATAATTTCTCATACCGGTACCGAGCCCTACATCAAAGAATGTGAACCAGAAAAGTATGGAAGAGATTGTAAGCCATATCCCGTATGCCTCGTTATCAAGATAATTTAAGGTTAGTGGAACCATAACAAAAGAGGATAACATAGCAACACCTTTTATTATTAGTGAAATGACAACATTCTTGCGAGCTAATGCTGTCCTTTCATCGCAACCTTTGATAAACGTGATGATTTTTCCAACTAAGATCATAGATATTCGTTGATTATTTCTGAAATTTTATCCCCAAAACTTTTCCAGTTAAGGTCTTCTTCATATCGTCTTCTCGCAAGCACTGACATTTTATCAAGTTCTCCAGAGAGCAGGTCTTGTTGTATCCTTCTACCAAATTCTTTGCCTCCACTGTTAATGGGAAGTAAACGTCCATTCACGCCATCGGTGATATAGCTACTTACTCCGCCAGTATCTGTCCCGTACACAGGTAAACCGAAAGCGTTTGCTTCACAAATGACAATTCCTGCACATTCTGCTTGAGTCGGGAAAATGAGCACCTGATCTTGTTCTATTTCTTTCGTAAATCTTTTATAATCTTTTGGAATGTTTTTGTTGAGCATTCCGATATAGTCAATGTTATTGCATTTTAAAGATTCTGCATCGATATCTTTGCCTCCTATAATATGAAGTTTAGTTTTAATTCCATTTTCGTTGAGCCATTGAGTTGCATCAATGGCTATTTTGCCTCCTTTTCTTTTCCAGTCAACTCCAATGAATAGTAGATCTAATGTTTCTCTTCTTTTGAATTTGTTGAAAACAATATCGTTTTCATCAATGTTTGCGCCAAAATTAATATCGCATATTTTGTTTAATGGTTGATGATAATATCTAATAGCAGATTCTTTCATCCACTTTGATGGTGCTAATATTATATCCGCATGCTTTAACACAAAATTTTCAATTTTGTCTCCATCGTATTTAGAAAATATATCGGGATTCTCTATATAGTACCCTAACATAGCGTGCCATAGGGCATCTGATAGATAGAAGAAAGGCTTGTTCTTTGGTATACTTAGTTTGTAGCATGCTGGAGAAGAAAAAGACGCGAATATGATATTGCATCTTTCTATATTTTTTCTTTTTATTGTTTGTGATTCCAAAAAGCCACCAAGACATGTATGTCGAAACATAAAAGTCTTTGAAGAAAATAATCCTAAGATGTGGCGAAACGCTTTTTCTAACAATTTCCATAACCAGGAATGATATGGATGTAACCAGACAATCTCCGCTCCATTTTGTTTTAACGTCTCTACTATCTTATAGTTTGTTCCAGAAGAGATATTTCTATCTGTGGGGTCTTCAAGACTAATTATTCCAATAGTTATTTTCTTTTTAAACATCTCAATTATCCGGTTTATATGTTCGGTTCAATATTCTGATTCTTTCTTGTTGTGTCTTTCCTCCAAAAAGCAAATTGTCGTATTGTTGGATGGGCTGATTATAAGCCATTAAGTTTATATAGAAACAATATAGAAATATTGTTCCTGCAAGGAGTTTCTTGTTATTACTTAAATGTAGGACTCCTACAAGGTCAATCCATATTATCCAATATGAAAATGCAAATAATATTGCCAAACGAGAACTTAGATCTTGGAATTCTGCAAAGACATAGTAAAAGAAAAAGTATAATAACAGACATTTTATAATAATGTGCCGATTTTTCAATTTCATAAGCTTATCATAATAGAGAAAGATAAGTGTTGTTAGTCCCACTTTCTCAATTGTACCAGTAAAAGAAAAAGCTCTTGAATTTGTTAATGCTTCAGTATAAAATGCTGCTTTTTCCCCAAAAGTGCCATTTGCTCCAAAGATTTTAATAATACTCAATACAACAGAGATCTTCCCAAAATAAAATAGTAAAAATCCTAATGCTAAACCTAAAAACAGCCATTTGTTGATTCTCTTGTTCAGTAAGAAATAAAGAGGAAAATAAACGATGGAAGAAAGATGGAAGCTTAATGCTAATAAGCACAAGCCAAAATAGGGTAATGGTTGCCTTTTGACAATGTAGATTAAGGAATTTAGGAAAATAAAGATTGCTATCTGATTTCTGAAAAGATTAAACATTATACTTATGCCATCGAAAGAGATGAAAAGCATAAATACAAATGGGATGTTCTTAATATTCCATTGCTTTAGAAAATGGCAGAAAAGAATAGTGTCGATTGTTGTTATTACAATTACAAGAAAGGAAAATTCGTTTGTAATACTTTTACATAGTACACAAAGGAGTGTAAATCCAGGCTCTCTGACAACAGCTTTCAGATGTGGATTCGTAATTCGAAATATGTCACTCCATTGTACATCACGAAGCATCTCTGCATAACTTGTCCAGTCAGTGTAAACATATCCTCGGAAGGCAAAGAAAATATAAAAGACAACTATAGACATTGATGCTATATGTTGTTGCTTGGCTTCCTCTTTTGTGTGTTCAAAGAAAAAAGCGCTCCCCCCGAAGAATGTCAGTAAGGAGAGATACGGAATAGAATATTCCACAATTAACTGTGTTTTATATATTATGCTTCTCTGTCTTCAGTATGTGGCGGATAAAGTCTGAAATAAATCCAAGCATTATGAAGATGATTATGGTAAAAAGTCTCGATCTGCTGCTTGGTTTGTAAGGCATCCTTGAATTCTGAATGATACTGAAAGCTGGTGTCCTTTCTTGAATTTTTGCCAACGCCTGTTGTTGCTGTGCTAATGTCTGAGTATATATATTATAGCGAAGTTGCATTTCATTTTCTAATTGATCTCTATGCGTTGAGATGGATGCAAGGTCTGGATCCATATTTGCATCTGTATATCCTGCGTAAGCTTGCTGAGCTTTTAGATACTTTGCTTTGCTTTCATTAGTAAGTTTCTTGAAATACAGGTAGTCTGTTCTCGCTTTCCTAGTCCTGTATCCAGTAATATATGTTTGAAGCCTCTTTTGAAGAGTATCTGCCATAATAGCAGCGACCATAGGATCTTGGTCGGTTGTACTTATCGTTATGAGAGAAGTCTTATTATCAATTTGGCAACCTATTAAACTTTTGATGGCATTACAAAGATTTTCGTCTTCTTGTGAAATTAGGAAAGAATTCTCTTTTTTATTTTTTTTACCTACATTAATACTGTTTTTCTTTTTACGTAATTTGGCAAGATATGCTAGTGGATATGTCCAAAAAGGGGCTTTAGAATCTTTTAACAAATGGTCTTTGTATGTTTTAGTTGCACCTTCTGCCGTAGTCACTTGTACATTAAATAAGCCGAGAATGAAGTCTGGCGATTCAAATATATCTGGATAAATGTCGGGATAAATCGCATCAGCTGTTTTCTTGTCTCCAATGTCAATACCTAAATTAGATGC
>OASE01000108.1_pt1 | contig 25927 bp, 28 predicted proteins | sample 1494851 | NCBI WGS metagenome assembly OASE01 (sample SAMEA3360680, study PRJEB22359) | human gut metagenome | biome: ENVO:urban biome; feature: ENVO:human-associated habitat; material: ENVO:feces | place: Bangladesh | collected 2011 | reverse complement strand
ACCAAATTTACCTACACGCAACCTACACAACCTGCACGCTGCCACACGGCACAAGCATGGGAGGAAGATATTACGGCATAGGGGAGCAGAAAAGTCTGTTGCTCCGACTGATTTTTCTAAGTCCCTATGGCGTAAAAACCACCGCATACTGAATCCGGCAAAACGAAATGTGCTCGATTTGAAAAACGAAACGTGCAAAAATCGGGAAAAACGAAACGTTCTAAAAATTTCGCACACACGACACTTTAAAACAACAAAAAAGCAGTCCAAAATGGGCTGCTTTTATAGTTTTTGAACGGTAAACAAACAGCGTTCAAATGAGGCTCAAATTATGCGGCATTAGACTTCACGAGCATCATATCTTTATAACCAGCATCAAAGTTCACATGCGCATTGAACTCGAAACGCTTACAACCTTCAAACGGATTGCCGAGCGTTTTGTTCTTGCCTAACCATTCACAAAGTTCAATGACAGATGACTTATCAGATGTGAAATAAACAAAAGGCTTTCCTTTGAGCACATTCAATACATCGAGATAGTCAGACAAATGCCAGTACATTTTGTATGTTCCAACCTCTGTGGACAAATAAGGAGGGTCAACTATAAACACCACATTCGGCTCGTCTTTATATTTTTCGTATAGTTCACGATAGTCGCACGATTCAATCGTCAAGCCTTCCAGATAGTCCTCACTTGTCGGATAGTCGTTCTTTCGGATATTGTTGTACAATGTCTGCTTCTCCATATCCTCGATGCTCAGTTCGTATTTCATCGAGAACATCACCGATGCCGAGATGGTTATAAAATCAATATAGCCCACCGTCTGCTCTTCATGCTTCAAGCGTTCAAACATCTTCTCACGCATCACACCATCTATCCGCTTGTGCTTTGGCGTATTACCTACAATCGCTCGCAAATCAGCGAGCAGCGCATTTGTCTGAGGTATATGTGCCAATCGCTCGCGGTAGTTGTCGTAGTCGTTATATACCACAGTTGCCTCTGGACGCAAATGCTTCGTTATATGGGACAGCAAACCGCTGCCACCGAACAAATCCACAAACACTGTTTTGTCGTTGAACTGGGGCAGAATCTTGATATACTCCTTTGCAAACATGCGCTTCTGTCCGACAAAAGGCAGAGGTGCTGCCATGTGCATTTTCCCTCTCATACGTTCAGTTCAAATTTTATATTATCCTCACCAGCGAGAAGTCGTTCAGTGGGCTTTATGTTGTTTTCATAGATGTGTACATTCGCCAGGTTCAGCGTGATAGACTTTAGTGGCAAGTCTATCTGTCGAGCCATCAGATAAAGGTGGTAAATGTCTGAAGGCAGTCCGAGGTTTGCATCGGAGCTGCGCTGATATGCCGACACAACCAATGCATCGTCCTCTATTTGAAACTGCACAAGGCTCAGGCACGGTGCCTGGTTGCTCTCTGCATCCGTTGCTCCGAGAAACAATACATAGTTTTTGCTGTTGCGTTTCTCCTTGTTGATGCGCTCAATAAGTGGTGGCAGTTTCTCCATGTAGGTCGGGTAACTGTTTACCAATGTCTGGCCGCAGTAGTCCCACCATGCTATGCCTGCCTCACGGTATCGATCCACATTGCGCTCTCCTTGCATAAACAGTTTCAGCTCTTCTTTCAGTTTCTTCCTTGCTATGCCGTGGCTCTCAAATATGTCGAGCAGGTCAGCCGGTGTGAGCGTCAGCTGCTCGTTGAGCAAGTATTTTATCTTGCCTTTTTTGTTCTGTTGGGTCTTGCCTTCAGCAAGCACCTTCCCCAATAATAAATAGTATTTGTTCATCGTATTTTACTTTCGATACGGCAAAGTTACCACGCTTCCGCATCAAAAAGTAACACCACAAGCAAATCACACTGCAAGCCTTTTGCAGCACGTTTTCAAAAGCCTTGCGCTTTACTTCACCCGAGCACCTGAGCGCTACACTCTCGACCATATCGCTTGATGAGCGTGTACACCTTACGCTCGCTCACATGATAGCGATCTGCAAGTGTCGCCACAATGTATGAGACCTTTTCGCCACCACCGAGCATCACGCGATAGTCGTTGTACAAGTCTATATATTCCACATCTTCGATGCGTATCCCTGCCTGTTGTAGCCTTTTTAACGGCTCGCGGTTAAAATTCAATATCTCAAATACTTTCATTTTCAACTAATTTATGTACCTTTGTATTGCCAATCATTTATAACAACAAAAGAACCAGTACGGTGCAGCAGGAGGCATAGGCCCCCGGTTGCGCATCGTACTGGTGTGTTGTTAATAAATGATTGGCGTCTATATTAACAGGCCGGGGGCTTTTTTACATCCTCCCCCGAAGGGATTTTTTAAGCGTTGTACTTGCTCAAATCTATTGCATCTTTATTCTTCCAGCCATTTTCCAGCATCTCTTGTATATGCTTAACGGCTTTCGTGTAGAAATCTGCAAGTTCATCAAACGTTTCAAACGTATGGTACACTGGACTTTCATCAGTGCCGAACTTAAATGTCACTGGTAGCGTTTTTCCGTCCGTCTGGAAGGCCAAATCGTATGCAGCCTTATAGTTATACTGGTTCTCTTGCGAGAGCCACACGGGGACTCCTTCATAGCTGAAGCCCGATAATATTGCTGCATCCGTTTGTTGGTTGTACCATTTACGAGGTCTTTCATTGACTATATCTGCAGACGCCGTTCTTTACCGTATTCACAGATTAGCGCTCATGGTAGACACCGAGTCTGAACGTTCCGTCCTTCAGCCTTGCCGTCAGTTCCGCTATCACCTCGTCACGGTGCTCCAGCAGATAGCGACCTTGCCTGTACGTCTTTCGCTTCTTGCCCCGTAACACAGCATCAAACCACCAGGCTCCCGCGAAATTTCTATTTTTTTTTCGACAGGCTAACGCCGGTGATGCAGCGTCCTTCGTTTTGTCGCTTCGCTCCCGCTTTTCGCGCTTCGCATTACGCAACCTTACTCAACGCCATATACGCTGCCAAGTTCTGCGCCCTCAAAAATATCACGAATCACCAAATTATAGACCCAACTTCTGCTTGATTTGATTAAGAAGACGTTTATCGGCAATGGTCATAATGCAAGGAGTATCATCTAAAGCTTCGGATATATATTCACCAACAGCACCCTCACGAACCTCATAGTATTTATCGCTTGTGTCGCATAAGTACTTGCCGACAAGAGTGTCGGCGGAACCATGCAGCCAATAATCAAGACGATACCGCACAAACTTGGTTGCTTCGATGGGTAAGCCAAACCACACACATTGTTTGTTTGGATTATTTTCATCGTACCCGGCCGAAATATACACGCCAAAAGAAGCACCTGGGGTATAATCACGTTCTTCAGCATTCCGATAAATATCAGCAGCAATTTTGGTGGTACCAACAGCTCCTGGAACACTAATTACATTACTCTTGCCAACATAACCTTCCACGTCATTTGCACGTTGTCGAGCATTGAAATCAGCAAACGCACCCTGTAGTTGAGTCTTATCTTCCGAACTCATGAAACCATTACGCCCATTCGTAGCCAAAGGTCTGCACTGCTCCAAGTCATATATACGCTTAGCCTGTTCCGTAATGCTACTACCGAAGGACTCTATCGTACCATCAATCCCATCCAAGCGCGAGGTATTTGAATGAATATTCTGCATATTACTGGCAATATCTTCGCGATTAGCAACAATTTGCCTAGCATGCGTTGGCGTAAAGTCCATCAGTGCGTTCCACCCACCTACCTCAAACTGTGCTGTACCTGCTTTGCGTGCAATATCGCGATATTGGAGCGACGTGCCAAGCCTAAGCCACTGTCTATAAGAATCCTGACCAATACGCACCTGCATTACCACCCCCGACATCACCGTACCCACATCGTACACCATAAATGGGCAGGTAGCATAATTCCTCAGCTCTTTAACTGCTGCCGACTCGCCTCCTGACGAAACTGAATACCAACCTAAATTCTTAACACCAATAAGTTCATCGAGCCGTTTCTTGTCGCCAGCCGTCATCACACCAGCCTTGGCAGTAGTAGCTTTCGTGAGCGTAAGCACTTTGTTCCCACTGTCATCAAAGCGCGTGTAGTTCACCTTTACCTCGTCCAACGTACTTAGCCCTTCTGTCAAAGTATGATTATTCAGTCGTGCAAACACGTAAGGGTTCATCAGCCCCCATTTATCATTCGACACACGCCCCGTCAGCATAACTTGGCTATAATCCTGTGCAACGGTATCATTATTAGCTCCCCACTTCTTAAACCGCAAAAACAAATTACCGTCTGTATGCACATAAGTCCACATTTTACTGCTCAGCACACAACGCGTCTCATCTGATGCCGATGAGTACACATAGTGCTTACTTGTTCCTTCCACGCCATCTTGGGCTATAGCGCCATATCTCCCCCAGCTATTCCATTTACCATTATTATAGTATCGCACAAATATAGCGTGTTGCCCAATGCTATTGATAGAAGCTACACCACTGCCATCTGATTTCATTGTCAGCGAACCATATATAGTCTGCATAAGCACATTATCGCCCACGTTGAGGTTGGCAAACGTGACCAAAAGCGGAATGCCCCAGCATTTCACACGGTGTAGCCCTTGTGCCGTTTTAGCATCAAAAGCGTCAAGTTCTTGATTGAGCGCATCGATAGTTGTAACATTCTCGTGCGTGATAAGCCACGTACCAAGTTCCTTCGTAGTCTTATCAACCACCACCAAATCATCTTCTTTATCATTCCACACATAGAGACACGTACCACATACATACACTTTATCCTTACGTGGAGTTTTACGACCATCATCAAGGTACATTGAAGCAGCATTTACATCATTGCCTATAGCCCAATTATTATAGTACCGATCGCCTTTCTTGGCACAAAAACGCTTATTCGTTTTATCGTAATAAATGCCATCAACCGACGTTACTGACATAAGCTCTACCACAACACCTTCAACAAAACCATCAAAGCGAGCGGTAGCACCATTCATTGCCCGCTTCACACGATCTTCGTAGTCCGACATTATAGCCACTACCGAATAAGCCTTCTTTGCCGATGCATCAGCCTTCTTTGCCGATGCGTCAGCCTTCTTTGCCGATGCGTCAGCCACTGCCGCCGAGTTCCTGGCCACAGCAGCCGCCTCCTCCGCAGGCTTTGACAGCAGTTTCAGCGGAGCGCCTACCACCTTCTCACCCCTCATAGCTGGCAGGCTCACCACCCCCTCCAGCGTGTCCACCGTTTCCAGTTCGTCCACACTCTGGCTCTCAGTTTTTATCTGGTTCACCACATTCTGCACCAGTTCCTTTTTTTCTTCTTCTGTCAATGCCATAGGTCATTCTGTTTTGTTGTTATTATCTATTTGTTCGTTCAATCCATCAATAAAGCCAGGCACACACAGTTGTTCTGCAACCATACGCACCAACCGCACCTCCTCATCAGTATATTCCGACTCCCCACAACTGTTGTATATCCTCAATGCAAGAGCATGCGCCTTGATTCCATTCACATTGTTGTACAACATGTCCGCAAAAGACTCGCGTACATCCATCAGCCGTACCGACTTATGATTTACCGTCATGTAAACTTTGAAATGCTTAAAATCTATCTTCATATTATGATACATTGGTTATTATTCCGTTCTCTACCGTCACATTCTTATCCTTGAATGTTCCCGACCACCCATTCTGCGGCAGTATTCTAGCCGCCTGAATAGACCCCTTCTTCACAAGTATATTCGCAGCGTTCACAATTACGTCCCCGTCAAAATACCCAGCACACTTTACATCCAGGTCAGGAAAAGTTGGAGTAGCCCTGCAACTGCCATAAATACCGCTGCCCCCCATGGGGGCAAGTCCCGCAATCGCATTGCTGAACATATTCGCCTTTATATACACACACGATTCGCCATGCGAGGTATCATATCCAAGCCTGATCTCCGCTTGGCCGTCACCCCATTTCAGGCAACTATTCTCAATTTCAAAGCCCCCCACTTTACCACCATTATCAACGTACACCTTACCATATATTGTCGCATTCTTCGTTACAATACTGCCGTCCTCCAATATCATAAAGTTCTTGTTAGCAGTCACAAGCCCCTCCAGCTGTATGTTTGATGCCTTTATCTTCACACCGTCCTGACCGGCACCGACAAAGGATTTCAAATTACCATCACCATCAATAGCATACATACCAGTCAACTTCGAGGTCGTGACAAGCCCCGTCTCCTCAAGCATATTCTCATCCTTGTCAAACACAGCTGCCGATATTTTCACCAATCGCTCACTCTGCTCGAACAGCGTTTTGTACTTATACGTCAAAGCATCAACCTTGTCCGTGCTCAGCACAAGCATATACAGATAGATGTCGCCGTCAAACGACAACTTAAAGTCCCCGGTGCCATTCCACAGTCCGCTGCACGTATATTGCACATAACCATCAGTCACGCCAAGCGCCTCCCTCACCTCCATACTGGCAAAGTCCGCGAACCCCACCTTCTCAACACCTTCAAAGCCCACCTTCAGCGTACCTGCCTTTGCGCAGCGATAAAAAAAGCTCAGATACACAGGCAAGGCCTCCTTCTTCCCGTCACTGTTTGCCGGAAAGGTCGGCACAAAGCGCAGGTTGCCATGCTTCTGCAGTATGTATTTGTTCTTGATCCGTACAACGGTGCGCCCCATGTCAGTCACCACGCTTGCCCCGTCACCCTTCTTGCTCAGTGCCCCACCGTTAGCCCACACCCATTTGTTGCCAACGAGAAAGAACACCGTCTCATCCACCGAGTCCCACTTCGCCAGCCCCGATGCAAACGTCGGGTTATTAAGGTAGCTCTTATCACTCACAATATCGTTCCTCACACCGTCAATCGCACTCTGCACCTTACCCTCCGTTATCCCAAACCGAGTCTTCACGTCCTCGCCAGTCTCCAGCACGAAAGTTCCCTTCAAAAAGGCATTGTCCGCATATAGTCCGTTTCCCTTTGGCTGGCGGTCTGCCGGAAACTTGTCGTCCTTGATGCCGTCCAGGTTACCGAACCTCGCACGCAGAGCACCCTCAAAGGTCTTGCCACTCACGCCGTCCATCACGTCCACTCTCGGCTGGCCGTCCTCGGTGGCCGATATGAGCACCATATTTTGGCGGTCCGTGTTTGCCGTGTTACCCATCAGCACACACTCGTCGCCCTCCTTCGGTTCCACACCCTCAAACTCCTCCTTCGCCACCACGATACCGGCCTCCGTCACATCGGCCACCTCCACCCAGTAGCTCCGCATATCCTTGCCCGTAAACGTCTGGCAGCGCACCAGGTCGTGCTGTACAAACATATTCTCCTGCTCGAAGGTGATAAGATAGCGCTCGCCCGATTTCTCCACGGTCTTGATGCGTCCGTTAGCCGCGCTCACGCATATCAGGCCGCCCACACTCCTCACCTTCTCAATGAGCAGCTCCATCACGGCCATCGTCTGCCTCACCGTCAGTTTGTCCACCGTCAGGTAGGTGCGTCCGTCCTCACCTTTCCACAACTGGAACCCTGCGCCCAGCAGTCCGTCCACAAACTGCCCAGCGCTCCTTATGCTGTCCGAGGTCACAGAGTCAAAGGTTACTCCATCAGTCTTTCTCACTGGCTGATTTAGATAGTCGTCAAACTCACGATAATCCCACTTGTCTGCATTGGCAGCATTGTCTGCCTCCTTGGCATGGTCTGCTTCCAGGGCGTGTTTCGCTTCATCTGCGTTCACAGCATGATCGCTGTCCGTGGCATGGACTGCCTCCTTCGCCACCTCTGCCAGGTCTGCCTTGGCCGCGTGCGCAGCCTCCTTCACAGCCATGCCGCCATAAGCAGTGCCACCCGTCCGCAGGGCCGACGTGCTGCCCTCGTTTTTTGGTTTCTTTATTACCTTGATGTCTATCATTGCTCAATTTCCTTTAGTGTCATTTCTGCATATCCTTCCTCAAGATTGCGACTGATGCCCTGCACGAAGAAGGTCTTATCCATCATGGGGTGGCGATAGTGAGCGAACAAACTCACAATGCCACCATCTGTATCCGTCAATTTCTGCGTCATAACCACCCTTGGCGCATGCCACTCTTTGTAGTAGTAGTCCACATACAGCTGCTCAGGCTTAGCGCTCATACCCCTCGCATAGTCATACACCGCCAACAGCCCCTCGCCAGTCAACGTGTTCAATGGGGTGCTCATCTTCACGCTGTCCGTCACGTCCAGCGCCTGGCACTCCGCAGCTGTCAGCCCCGAGTTTATCTTCATTTCGATGTCGTCCTTCACGTTCACAAAGCTCTCCTTTGTGTCGCTCATATACACCAAGTCATTATCACCCGTGTTGTTCACCAGCCCGTTGTCGCTATATATCTTCACCTCAAACTGCTCCACCATGATGCTGCTCACGTGTGCCAGCAGTGGTATCGTTGTACTGTTCCATTTCGTATGCCTGAACCACGTCTTGTGCCGTTTCGTCACCACGTCCCACAATGCGTTCACTGGTCCCAGAATCATAAACTTAACCCTGCCACTCACTTTATCTGTCTTCTTGATTGGTATCGCTATCCCCTCCGCATCAATGCCGAGCTCATAGTTCACGTTATTCTGCAGGTCAAACTTTGTGCCAACTATCTTATCACCAATCTTCGGGTCAAACCCTATCGTAAAGCACTGCTCATAGTATTCGTCCTCGTCCTTACACTCTGCCAGCGTCTTATACTTACGCCACTCAAAGTCCGTCACCTGTCCAGCAGTGCCTTTCTCCACCACACACTTATCACCTATTATCAGCATACATGCCAGCACACCCACCTTCGATATGTGGTCGCCGTGGTCCCCAATGGCACTATACTTGAACTCATACAACTGAGGCCCGGTATCCGTAAACGGCACAAAGCCACGCACTGTCTCCGTGTCCCACACCGCTTTCTCATTCGGCGCAGCAGCCTTCCACCACTGCTGCGTATAGTATCGCCCACCTTTATCTCTGCTCGGCACCAACATGCTAATCCATTTATCTATACCTCCCCCACCGTCATAGCTGTATATAGCCTGGTAAGTATCACTCAAAGCCATCACAGGGTTCAGCACCAGCTTCCCGCTCAGCACAATGTAGTTCGTCGTGCCCTCGTCTGTAGGCGAAAACACACCACCCGTCATGCTGCCGTTATACACAGCCCTCGGCATGCCTGCCTTTAGCGAGTCAGCATTCGGATAGGTGGTTGCCTCCTTGTCGTCACAGTTGCCGTTCACACTCACCACCAGGTAGTTCGTCATTTCCACTTTCGGTATCGTGGAGTTGTCCTTTGCGTCCGTCTTCTTCTCCACCTTGCCCAGTGCCATGATGGCAGCACCCTGGTTCTTCGCCAACCAGTTCGGCAGCGCATGTTGGTTTCGCCCCTCACTACAGTATTCCTCCATCAGGTTACCACTCCCGCTCTTTGGGAACAGCCATTGGCTGTTGTTCTTCATCTGCACATACCAGTCTGTCACGCAGCCACCATCAAAGCTTGTCTCCCGTCCGTGAGTCATAGCAACAAAGGCATCAATCGACTTATTCAAGTTTGTAGCGTCACAGCTGTATTCCGTCATGTACTTCTGCTTGTTACAGTAAGGGCTTTTCAGCAAATCATTATCCAGCGGACTCTCTATCACACTCTCCATACGCTCCACCTTGGCAGTCAGCATAATTTTATTGTACACCTCGCCCACGCTTATCGTCGTATCCGTGTCTGTCACCAAACCAGTCACAATGTCCGTTGTCTGCCGGGCCGTCGTCACGCTCGCGTCAGTCAGCAAATCGCGCCAGCAGATGCGTTCGTCGTCCTTCACGCTCTCCCATGAGAACAGATAAAACGTGAACCCATCCTGCACAATGTGGAGGTTCAGGTACTTCAGCATCTCCTCCAACACCTCGTCCTGCTGCCACACGTCATCCTCCTCTTCACCCAGAAAAAGCAACTCGCTCACCGTCAGCTGCCCGAATATCGCATACCGGTTACCAACCACACTATCCACAGCCTTACTCCCATCGTACAGGTAGCGCATCACATTACCACCCACAATGTCAAGCGCAGCAGTCACACCACACAATATCTCCTTCACCATCGCCAAGAATGTGCGCTGTTCTGCCTCCGCCTTTACCACATCGTACAGCACACCGAGCGAACCCACATCACGATATTTAGCATACTGCAATGCCGTCAGCGCATCGATGCAGCTCAACTCTATCTCGTCAAACTCCTCGTTGTACCCCTGCGAATAGCTCTGCGGTTCAATAAATCCGGCAAAGAGACATTTCCCCTCACGGTAGATGTTCACCACAGCGTCACGGCATGAGGCACAAAAAAAGTCAGGCACAAAGTTCCGTGCCAGGAGGCGTACAGTAGCCTGTTGGCACAGCAAGTGGTCAAACGTATCGTTCACCTGGCTCGTCAGTTCCACAGGGTCATCTGTAAACGTCAAGTCACCCTCCTTCTTCTCACCAATGACGATTTCCTTTGTCCTGTCACCACCAGTCAGTATATGCACCTCAATGCGCTCTTCCTTTTGGTTGTAAAAATGTCCGTGCAGATACATGCTCCTTATATTTTGATGTTCGTTCCTTTTCTGTTTATTCTCGTCTCGTTGGCAAGCACCGCCACAAGGTCCCTGCCTTTCACTTTCAGCTCGTACACGCCGCCACCGCCACCACCATTATTACCAATAAGCGACTTCAGCTTATTCAGCGGTGCTATCACCTCCGGGTTGCTCTTCGCGCCAGCATACTCACCCATCAGCGCCAGGGTCGGCCCATACACAATACCACCATTCGCAAATGGCGTCACGGCAACCGAGCCTACAAGCCCCTGCATCATGCCTATAAAGCCAGCAGCAATACCAGCACCAGCAAACGGAATGTAAGCATGTGCAGCCATAAATTCCGAGGCTGCAAGCTCGCGGTACGCCATCGCCTCTGCCTTTACGGCCGTCATCGTAGCTGCCGATGCCGCCACCTCCTCAGGCGCAGCCGCCGCCTTGGCAGTAGCGGCAGCCGTAGCTGCCACTCCGCTTGCAGCGGTCACAGTGTTGGAGGCACCAGTCGCGCCGGTCAAGGCCTGAATAATTGAGATGATGCCATTGATGCCCTCATATATCTGAATGGCAGCATCAACAACACCTGTAATCGTGGACCATGCATCACGGTTGCCTTGCAACGCATCGGTGAGCGAGTTGATACCGCTACCCACGCTCTTGACCGTGCTCCACGACTTACCAAACGTGACATCGCTTTTGCGGATGCACTTCTCGTAATCCTCGTAACTGCCGATAAGCTTCTGTATGGAGGCTCGCTGCGACTCGTCCATAGGACTTTTCGTGTCAGCCAACATATCCTTGAGTTCCTTGATGCGTTTCTTCACACCATCAAGCCCAATGGCTTTCAGTTCGAGGGTCAGCGTCTTGCCCTCCATACTGTCGAGCTTCGCCACCTCTTCCTCCATTTCGGGAATGCGCGTGAGCTGCTTCATGGTATCACGTTTCTTCTCCAGTTCCAGCACCGTGCGCTGTATGTCGTCAATCTCCGATGCGCTGGCGTTCTTCTGCTTGGTCTGATAGTAGCTGATGGCATCATCCAGCGAGCGGATGGTGTTCAGTCGGGAGATGTCCTCCGGCTTCTTCAGTTCATCAAGAGTATCGTCCCATTTCTTCTTCAGGTCGTTAAGGGCATTTATCTGCTTCTGTATCTCGATGCGCTCTGTCTCTGTAGCGGTATTCAGCAAGTCTGTATAATACTGCAACTCTTTTTCAAGCTGGCGGTATGTCTGTATCTTGTCTAAACCGACATCAACATGCGAACTGCGTTCAAACGCCGTTTTAAGGTCATTCAAACGCTGTATTTCAGCATCGATTACTGCAAGTCCCTCGGCAGAGGCATTCTCCCTCAATCCCTGTTGATAGGCAATTTCTGCATCGATGTCCTTCAAGCTATTCAGTTCAGTGGGACGGCTTGCTGCCTCCTGCAACTGCGTTATCGCGTCCTGCTGCTTTTGCAAGGCTGCGATTTTCTTTGCATAGAGCGCAATGGTCTTGGTGTCCGTTCCGTTAGCAGTTTCCAGTTTGTTCTGGTAGTACTGAATGTTGTTGCCAAGTTCCTTGTAACTCGTGGCATTGGCGATAAGGCGCTTGCCACTATATTTGTCTTTGTTCTTATTTTTGTCCTTGTTTTTGTCGCTGTCAGTTACAGGGGCGTTCTGTTTCTTATTCTTCTTCAAGGCGGCCTGGGCGTTTGCAGTCTTTGCCTTGGTGTTCGCTTGCGTGGCCTTAGTGTTTTTCTCAATATCTGCCGTCTGCCCTGCTGTGGTCTCGTCCTTTATGCCGAAGAACTTCTTCACCCATTCCCATGCCTTCTTTATCACGGCACTCGCCTTTTCAAATGCCGTGACAAGAAAGTCCCATACGGCTGATGCTGTTTCCTTCACCGCCGCCCATACATCGTCACAGATGTTGCGAAAGGTCTCACAGTTATTGTACGCCGCTATCAATGCACCCACAAGTGCCGTTATCGCTATCACGACAATGCCAATGGGGTTGGCACTGAGCACAAAGTTCAAGGCTACCTGTGCCACCTTCCAAATGTTGGAGGCAACAGCCACCACCTTTGCTGCAGCTGCTTGCGCAAGCGTGGCCACCTTCACAGCTTTCATTCCTGCCACCACAGTCTTGATGCCACCGCCGAGTTGCACCATACTCATGAGGGCGATGCCGCTATTAGCTATCCATTCCACATAAGGTGCGGAGGTGCTGGCTATTGAGCCTGCCCAATCCATCATGGCGTGCATCTGGTTAGCGAGCGTCTGACGTAGGCTCTCTCCCGTCGATGCCATATTGTCGAAGGCTGCATCTATCTCCCCTGCGGAGTCTGCCATCGCTCCAATGTTCTGCGAAAACTTTTCCTTTTGTTCGCCCGTCAGCGAACCAAGCAGTCGCATTGCTTCAGCACTGCCAAACAACTGTCCGTAAATGGTTTGGCTCAACTGTCCGGTCTTTGCCGAATGCTCCTGTATGCTTGCATCCAAACCGAGCAAAAAGTTCTCTAAACCACCAGCGGCCTGAATACTGGCTGCATTAAAACCGATGCCCATCTCATTGGCAGCTTTCGTAGCTTCCGCAGATGGCTTGATGAGCGAGTTGAGCACAGCAGCCAACTGAGTGGATACTTCCGCCGTGTTACCCGTCACACCCGTTGTAGTGGCGAACACTGCCATCAGTTCGTCCATGGAGACACCAAGCTGCGATGCACTACCACTCACACTGGGCAGTGCCTGCGCCAACTGCTCAAAACTGGTCACACCGTTCTTGGCTGTCATCTGTATCTTGTCTTGAATGTTCCCTGCCTGATCCCATTCCAGACCATAGTTCTTGATGAGCGTGGAAGTAACGGTCACCACCTCTCCCAAGTCCGCAATACCACCAACCGCACTACGGCTTGATTTGTTGAGGTACTCTATCCAGTTATCCTCGGGCACACCATTGGATATAACCTGGTATAAGCCGTTGGCAAGTTCCTCACGCGCAAGCGGTATGTTCTTGCTCAGTTCCGTTATCTGACCAGTCAGTGCTTCAAACTCATCACCGCTCTTTCCTGCCATGGTGTTGGCACTGCGCATGGCGGTCTCAAAGCTGTCAAAAGGCTCGGCAAGTCCGCTCACCATGTCGCTGAGGTCGCGGATCGAGCGGACGGCTGTCTCGAACACGAGGCTCTTGTCTGCCATCTCGCGCAGTCTGTTGCCAGTGCCCACAGCGGTTTTCCCCACCTCGGAGAGTATGTCATCAAGACCGTCGGCTTCCACTGTCAGACGTTTCAGAACACCACCGTCATCGCTCTTGATGTTTATTCTAAATTCTACTGCTTTTGCCATTGTCTTTTCTTATTTCAGTCCGTAACGTTTCTTGGCTGCCTCAAAGCGTGCATTGAACTCGTCCTTGCTCACAACCTCACGCTTTTCTTCCTGCTTTTCATCCCAAGGGAACGGCAGAACGTCATGCGCCTGGAGATTGCTTTTTGCATAGGGTTGAATGGCAAAGAGTGCCAACACCCTTGTGCGTTCCCACTCGTTGCGCTCCGCATCGCGCTTGGCTTCCGCCCATCGCTCCCATGCCTTGTAAAACTCAAATGGGGTACATCGTTCAAAATCTTCTCTGCTCATCCCGATGCACCCCAATGCCATACCCAACAGTTCCTCGACGCTTACTTCTTTTCCGCTTGGTTGGTCGTTTTTTTTTCTTCACCGCCCATATCCTCGTAGAAGGAGTTCGCTGCGTCGGGTTCCATAAGGTCAGCAAAGCTCTCGAAGTCGTAGTCAAACTCCACCTTGTCTGCATTGCACGCACTTTTCACGCAGCAGTAAACAAACAGTACCAGCTCGGAGATATTGGTTTTCTCCAGCTTGCTCACGTCCTTACCGCTCTCATTCTTGAAGCGCACCATTGCACCCATGGTCACACGGCAAGGGAACTCCTTGTCGCCAACCTTGATTTTTGTCTTTTTCATACACGATGTTGTTATTTTCCAGTCTGCTGAGTGGTATTCGTGATACCCGTACCTACTTTTTCCACCTTGCCGCTGTTCTGAAGCGTAATTGAATACTTGGCATCATCACCAGCCTGTGCATCAAGGTCAAGAGAGGTAATCAGATACATGCCTTTATATCCGCCAGTTGCCTTACCAGTGCGCTTGTCTCCTTCACGCAGATTGTACGCTGCCTCCACTGGCTCACCATTAAGCATTGCGTCCTTCAACTGGTCATACGATGGCACCTCAGCCGTGCCGTCAGTAAGCACAACACCATCGGCGGTAATCTGCTCGGAGAAACTCTTGATGTAAGACTCCTTCCACTTGCCACCAGATGCCTCTTTAGTCACACGTTCACCGGTCTCCGCTGATGTGGACACCTTACAACCGGTGGAAAAGCCGAGGGCATTGGTACCCATGGAAAGGATAAGATCAGTTCCGTCTAAAACACTTTTTGCCATAAATCTTCATTGTTAAAATTGTTATTACCGTGCAGACTATTCCGCCTGCAATAAATACACACCAGTCCACCCACCACAACCCTCGCTCTTTCGAACGTTCTTCAACCGCCGTTTGAGCACTGTCCTGAAGATGAGCGTTCTTCACGCTCAGGCGCTCGTTCTCCGCCTCATAATACGCACACAGACGTGCCAAACTGTCGCAGCCGCTCTCTATCACCAGGGTAGGAGGCTTGCCGCCCACGTTCTGCTTCACACTCGCCTTCACGTGCGCACGGCCCGAGCTCGCAGCATAGCTCGCTCCTTCAGGCAGTCGCCACAGACCGGAGTCAAGCGCTATCTCCAGCAATGCTGTGTCCGCCTTCACCGGCGCCGTCCACCACGCCTTCATCACGCTCGTCGCGGCGCTTGCGCTGTCCTTTCGCACTGCGCTTGCCGACACTTTGTTTTCCGACCTCACCGTCTGTCTCGTCGAGCTGCAGCTCGCTGCTGACAGGACAAGCAGCCCTGTGAGGACATAGCTGAATAGCCTCAATGGCACGTGACAGACGGTTGACAGCACGTCGCGTGAGGTTGTTTTCAGCCACCAGTTTCTCAGTGATCTTTGTCGTCTCTTCATATTTCTTCTGCGTTTCCACAAGCAGCGTCGATACGTCTTCGTACATCACCTTGTACGTGTCATGCACGCTCTTCGCCGTCTCGGCCTCCTTCACCTTGCGGTTCGCGACCCAAGCGATGGCGGCACCTATGCCGCCCGAGGGTATAGCCCACTGCAGGATTTGCATGATTACTGTGTCCGCCATCCTTGTTTTCTCTTTATTCGTTATTTACTCTGTTTTCACACTCTCCTTACTGCCTGATGCCGATGCTCTCTAACCATGCCTTCACGTCAAAACTCGGGCAGGCTTTAGTCACGCCTGGCAGGTCACGGTGCCCCACAATCTTGATCTGTGGGAACCTTTCATGAAAGTTCCTCACGTAGTCAGTCATAGCCTTCAGCTGTGCCGCCGTGCGCGTATCCTTGGCCGTCTTGCCGTCCTTTGCCAGACCGCCGGCATATACCACATGGCGGCTCACCGAGTTATAGCCCGCAGCACCGTTCGTCACCTCCCAGGGGTCCACCTCCGCATCCTCGTTATTCTTCACCAGGCGCTCCACAGTTCCGTCCAGATGGAACAAATCGGTGTACCCCACCTGCTTCCAGCCCCTGCCGCCCTTCTTCACTGGGTCAGTGTGCCAGTGGCGTATCTCTTTAGAACTTACCTCACGACCTTCTGGCGTGGCTGTGCAGTGCAGCACCAGATATTTCATCCTTGCCATAGCCTAGCCGATGGGGTCAGCATACTCTGCCAAACCGCGTTCCACAACGTCATGGGCACGATCCAGCTCAAATTCAAGCACCTCACCTGCCTCGTGCACCACGCTCAGGTCTTCCTTGTCGCGAAACTTTGCCACGACCTTCACACTCACTGTCTTTTTCTCTGCCATAATTTTTTTTTATTTTAGTTGTATTTATTACCTGGGCGGAGGCGGTTCCACGCACTCCGCCGTTCCCAGTTTCTATCCCTCGGGCACGTAATTGAATTTCTTGGTCTTTCTCCAGTCCATCACCACAATCTCCTCACCGAAGCCAACGTTCGTGTCGGCCTTCATCAACAGCTTGAAGAAGTACAACTCCGATGCGTTGCTCAGCTTGTCTATCTGGATCACGCTCTCGTCGTCCTGAAGGTTCACCGCAGCGAATAAGTTGCCGTCCGCATCGGGCGAGCACAGCGTCGCCATGATGAGCGAGTCAGGCCAGGCGGCCACAGTCTCGATGGCGATGCCCTTGAAGCGCTTACTGTTCACCTCGCTCTCGTTAGAGTTCTTGTGTTCGCGCTCTGTCAGTTCCTTGTCGTACTGGTCAAAGTCGTCGACGCTCATCAGAATGCGCAGGTTCGGGTTCTCGCGCATCGCCTTGGGGATGGCGTTGCGCACAGCATACAAGCGGTCTATCATCGAGGTGGGGCCCTCAGGGTTCACCACAATTACGTCGCTTGCCTTGGCTGCTTGCGTCAATATGCCGTCCATCAGCTGGTCGTCGGTGCCGCCGCTCACATACTCGCCGTTCACAAACAGGTTGCCAAGCTCAAACTGCACCTGCTTCGACAGCGCCTCCAGAAGAGCGTTCTGGGCCTCGGGAGGAAGTTCCGCAAACACCAGGTTGCCCTTAGGCTGCCACTTTCTCCATATCTGCTCAAAAGCTCGTGGGTTAAACACCGTGAACGCCATGAAGTCGTGGGGCTCCAAGGTCTGCTCGCTGTAATTGAAGTCGCCCTGGGCATCGCTCTTCTGAGGGTCTTCCTTGCGCTTCTGCAGCATCTTGCCCGCCTTTAGGCGTGGCACGCTGATTTTCTTTTCCACACCGGGAATCACCATGATGAGTCCCTTGTCCACAAGCTCGTTACCCGTGGTCGCAACGGTCAGAATGCGCTCCAGCACCTCGCCGTTGTAGTTCGTGTTCTTTACTACTATTGCCATTTGTTTTCCTTTTTATGGTTCTTCTGTCTCTCTCGTCCTTTACTGGAACTGGCGCTTCATGCGCGCTTCCCTGATTTGTTTCTGGCGCTGCTCCCATGGTCCGTCGCTCACGCCGGGCTGCACGTGCAGGTCGTTCATCACCTTGCGCTTCGGGGTCAGCGCGGAAAGCACCTTCTTGCCCTCGTCCATGTTTCCCTTCAGAATTTTCTCGAAGGTCGGGCGGCTTTCAGCGTTGATGCGGCCGTCCTGCTCAGCTGCGTCCAACAGTTCCTTGCGCTCAGCCTCTGCGTCTGCCTCGGCTTCGTCCTCAAAGCCCTTCAGCTTCGTCTTCAGCTCTTTGTTCTCGTCCTCCAACGTCTGTGCCTTGCCGGCGAGGGTCGCATAGTGCTGAGCCCTCGCCACCACTTCTTCATCACTCTTGCAGTCCTTAAACTGCGCCTGTTTCTTCAGTTCTTCTAATGTCATATCGTTCGCTTTTTGTGGCTCGTTCCTGAGCCGGTTGTTGAATGTCGTGTATATCTCCTCTGGAGTGCTGTCCTCAGCCACGGGGTCCGCATCATAAATGCCGTCTATCAGCCCCATCTGCAGGGCCTCCTGCGCCGTCAGCCAGTGGTCTGTACCGTCAAAGTATTGGGCTTTCACTTCTTCTTTGCTCATGCCCATGCGTTGGGCGTACATCTCGCCCAGACTGTCCTCCAGGCTCTCTATCTCCGCGATGCACTTCGCCATCTCTTGCTTGTTGCCGTAGCAGCCGCCGCTCACGCTGTGAAGCATCAGACGCGCATACTGGCTCATCTCCACTGGCTTGCCGCACAGCGCTATCACGCTCGCCATGCTCGCCGCCACACCGTCCACGTAAAGACGTATGTCGGCATCGCTCTGGCGGATGGCGTTGTAGATGGCTATACCGCTGAACACGTCGCCGCCGTTCGAGTTGATGCGGATGTCTATACGCTCGCTCTCCTCGGCGCAGGCTGCCAGCTCGGCGGCTATCTGCCCGCTCGCCACCTCGTAGCCGATGTCGCCATACATGTAGATGGTGCTCACGCTCGCCGCTTTCTTGATATTGAAATATTTGCTCATTGTCTCCTTCTTTGTCGGGCAGTGTGCCCATGTTGCGGTTGCAAAGTTAATGGCTTTCCAACCTCATTCCATACCCCCTATTTTATCATGAAACGTTATGCCGGCATCATAACGCCGCAACTTGTCATCATGCTTTTCACTCGCTCGGATTCACTCCTTTTCACGGTAATTTTGCACTGCATTTATTCACATTATAAACAGATTTTTCAATGGCAGATTTAACCAATACACAGAAAAAGGAGTGGGCTCGCACGCTTTATCTCCGAGAAAACCTCACACAGCAGGAGATTGCCGACCGTGTGGGAGTGTCACGCGTCACAGTCTCTAACTGGTGCCGCGGCGGCAAATGGGAGGAACAGAAGGTCGGACTCACGCTCACACGACGTGAGCAGGTACAAAGCCTCTATCGTCAGGTAGCCGAAGTCAACAACGCAATACAGCTCAAACCTGAGGGGCAACGATACCCTGATGCTAAGCAGGCCGACACTATCGTGAAGCTCACATCTGCAATACGAAACATGGAGCAAGAGGTAGGCATCGCCGACCGCATCGCTGTGCTCACTGATGTCATCGAGTGGATGCGACCATCCGACCTCGACAAGGCAAAGGAGCTAACCTCGCTTTTCGACGCTTACATCAAGGACAAACTCTAAAAGCGTATGAAACAGACTGACCGTATAGCACTGCAAAACTGGGAAAAGTTCAAGCAGAACATCGCGCGCGCAACGCCCGTCGATCGATCCATGTCACAGGCCGAAATACAGAAGCACCGGGCATGGCTTGAAGCACGACCGCTCGAATGGATAAAATTCTTTTTTCCCAACTTCGCGCAGTATGAGTTCGCTCCATTCCAGAAAAGGGCCATACGACGCATTCTCTCCAATCCCGAGTGGTTCGAGGTGCTCTCATGGAGCCGTGAGCTCGCAAAGTCCACATGCACCATGTTCTGTGTCATGTATCTCACCCTCACCGGGCAGAAACGCAACGTCATTCTCACATCCAATTCTTTCGACAATGCCGTCCGGCTTCTCGACCCTTACCGGGCAAACCTCGAAGCCAACGGACGCATCATAGCATATTACGGACAGCAGCAGTCCGTCGGAGCATGGACAGAGGCAGAGTTCATCACCAAGCAGGGCGTGGCATTCCGAGCACTCGGTGCAGGACAGTCACCACGTGGCTCCAGAAAGGATGCCGTCCGCCCGGATGTATTGATTGTCGATGACTTCGACACAGACCAGGACACGCTCAATCCCGACATCATACAGAAACGATGGGACTGGTGGGAGAAGGCGCTTTACCCAACGCGCTCTGTCTCTGAGCCTACACTGGTGATCTTCTGCGGCAACATCATCGCCAAGGACTGCTGTGTCGTCCGTGCTGGAGCAATGGCCGACCATTGGGACATCGTTAATATCCGCGACAAGGACGGACACTCCACATGGCCCGAGAAAAACTCTGAGGAGCACATCGACCGTGTACTCGCCAAGATTTCCAAGAAGTCAGCACAGGGCGAGTACTTCAACAACCCCATCTCTGAGGGCGAGATATTCTCCGAGATGGCGTTCGGAAAGGTGCCACAGCTCTCCAAGTTCAAGTTCCTCGTGGCTTACGGCGACCCCGCTCCGGGCGAAGGCAAGGGCAAAAAAGGCAAGTCGTTCAAGACGGTCTCACTCCTCGGCAAGCTCTCCGGCAAGCTGTACGTCATAAAGACGTTTTTGGCTCAAGCGCTCAATGCCGAGTTCATCGACTGGTATGTGCAGCTGCTCGCATTTGTCGGAGGTCGTGCTCCGGTCTATTGCTACATGGAGAACAACAAACTGCAGGACCCGTTCTTTCAGCAGGTATTTAAGCCGCTCGTCGCCAAGGTGCGACGCGAGCAGGGCGTACAGCTCTACATACGAGGAGACGAGGAGAAGAAAACCGACAAGGCAACACGCATCGAAGCTAACCTCGAACCGATGAACCGTGCCGGCAATCTCATACTCAACGAGGCAGAACGCGACAATCCCCACATGAAGGAACTCCTCGACCAGTTCACGCTCTTCACCCTCTCCCTACGCTATCCGGCCGACGGTCCTGATGCCGTAGAGGGCGGCAATCGCATCATCGACGAGATTCAGCACAGGGCCGAACCACCCCTCACACGCTCGCGTGCCGACATACGCACACGCAACAGACGAAGATTATAAATTCTAAACAATGTATATATGAGCCAATTCGTACAACTTTCCGACTACGATGCCTCCATTCACCGAGAGATTCTCGATGCGCTCACCAGAGCCGACGAATCGGTCATCGAGATTTGTGAGGATCGCGCCATCGCCGAAATGAGGTGCTATCTCTCCAAACGATACGACTGCGACCGTATTTTCGAGGCCACTGGGGCCGACCGACTCCAGCTCGTACTCATGATGGTCATAGACATCGCCGTATACCACATCTTCTGTATTCACAACCCGCAGAAACTCTCGCAGCTGCGCAAGGACCGTTACGACCGGGCAGTCGAGTGGATGAAGGCGGTCGCCGCAGAGGACATCTCCATCCAGGGGGCACCGCTACTGCCCGAGGAGGTGCGTGCAGCACATGCACCATTCCGCTTGAAAAGCAACCCCAAACGGGTCAATCACTGGTAACTGACAATTAAAAATTCTGATTATGACAAAACGAAAGTATAGCAAAGCCCCAAAGGGCAAAATCACCATTGGCGGAAACATTCCCCAGCAGGGACAGCAGCGCCCCAATGTCATTGTGCTCACGCAGCCAAAGCGCTTCGGCATCGACATCGCAGACTTCACTTCGGCTGTCCGGGCGGCTGAGGATGTCGATTTCTCGCGACGATACAAACTCTACGACCTTTACTCTGACATACTCATGGACACACACCTCTCCTGCGTCATTGAGAAGCGACGCAATGCAGTACTCTGTGCCGACATCGAGTTCTGGAGAGACGGCAAGCCCGACGAGGCAGTCAACGAGCAGATTAAGTCACCATGGTTCTCACGACTCGTCACCGACATTATAGATGCAAAGATGTGGGGCTTTTCCCTCTGCCAGTTCTATCGCCAGGGCGAATGGGTCGATTACGACCTCATCCCAAGAAAGCACGCCGACCCGGTGCGCCGACTCATACTGCGACACCAGACCGACATCACCGGCACATCATGGGACGAATACCCCGACCTGCTTTTCATCGGATCGCCATCTGATCTCGGACTCCTCGCCAAGGCTGTACCATGGGTCATATACAAGCGCAACACCACGGGCGACTGGTCACAGTTCTCCGAAGTATTCGGTATGCCCATTCAGGAGTACACTTACGAGACCGATGACGAGGACTCACGACAGCGAGCCATCGACGATGCATACAATGCCGGCTCGCTCGCAGTTTTCGTGCATGGCAAGGACACCACGCTAAACCTCGTTGAGGCGGGCAACAAGACGGGGTCAGCAGATGTCTACGAGAGATTCTGCGAGCGCTGCAACAACGAGATTTCAAAGCTCATACTCGGAAACACGCTCACCACTGAGTCCTCAGAAAACGGAACGCAAGCGCTCGGAACGGTACACAAGAAGGTGGAGGACCGAGTGGCGCAGGCCGACAGACGATACATCCTCAATGTGCTCAATTACGACATGACGGACATATTCCAGCGCATGGGCATCAATACCTTTGGCGGAGAGTTCTGTTTCCCCGAGCAGAAGGACATCGACCCTTCCACAAAGATGAATATACTCACGCAGCTACGATCCAACTTCCAGCTGCCTGTCTCCGACGACTATCTCTATGAGGAGTTCGGTGTCGAAAAACCTGCCGATTACGACAAACTGAAAGCCGAACAACAACAAAAAAAGGAGGCGCTTACCTCCATTGACAATCAGCAGCTCCCTGCCGATGATGATGACGAACCCGATAACAGCGACGACAAAAAGAACTCCGAACCGTCGCCAAAACAAAAAAAGTCCTTCAAAAACTGGATGCGCTCTTTTTTCGCAAAAGCCCCGCAGCAGGGCGGGGCGGATTTAGAGTGGTAGTCAACAATCTCTACCAGGCGAAGACTGACGATGTGGCTGCGTCCATGGAGTTCTCCGATGATTTCATCGCGCAGGTTCTCCACGACATCTACCGTCGGGGCAAGGCTCAGTCTCCCACCGACCTTTCGCCCGAACTGTTCCGTGCCATCCTGCGCAGATTCAATGAGGCTACAGCACAGGGCATGGCTGCAGCCGATGTGCCCGACCTGGATGACGACTTCCGTCAGGCGCTACGCCATTCCAACGAGGTATTCTCTGCCTTCAAGGTCCACCGTATGCAATCTGATATGGCAAGACTTCTCACCGATTCAAACGGCGATTTAAAACCGTTCAATCAGTGGGCAAACGATGTTCTGCCCATCGCATCGCATCAGTGTGGGGCATGGCTGCGCACCGAATACGACACGGCGGTCATTCGTGCACATCAGGCTGCCGACTGGCAGCAGTTCCTACGGGAGGCAGACGTACTGCCCAATCTCAAATGGATGCCATCCACATCGCCCAATCCGGGCGCCGACCATCAGCTCTTTTGGAACACGGTACGACCCATCAACGACCCGTTCTGGAACGAACACCGGCCGGGCGATCGATGGAACTGCAAATGCTCGCTTACATCCACCGACGAACCATGTACAGCCACGCTACTAAACGACGCGCTGAGCAATCCGCAACCAGGACTCGATTCCAATCCAGGAACTGACGGGGCTGTGTTCGCACAGTCGCATCCGTATTTCCCCAAGTCATGCAGCTCTTGCAGTTTCTATAAACCGGGCTTCAGGGACAAGCTGAGCCATTTGTTCAACAACAAGGCTAAAGACTGCTATAACTGCCCGTACATCAACAACTGTTTAGACTCGTTATGCAAATCAGATAAGCCAGATAAGGAGAATTTAAAAGCTAATAGGGTTGAATACAAACGCTTGCTTCACGACCCAGAATACAAAGATGTTGTTTTCGACAAACGTACTGGTGGACTCAAAGCCGCACATATTGGTCATATAACTCATGAGGGCGAACACGCACAAAGGTTCTTTGGCGGACTTACTTCTTCCGACCTGGAAAATGAATGTCAAAATCAACTGTTCTCAATGGGACACAAAGCTATCTTCTGTAATGAGACAAAAAAGAAAAATGGACAGCAATTAGCGGCTCTCGATATGGTTATGGATGACAAATATATGGACATACGCTCGGTTACTGGACGTGGATGGTACTCAAATATATTTGTTAAAAAGAATGATCAGTTACGCCGATACAACAGCAGAAGCGACGTCGAGGAGAAAGCGGATGCTCTTTGTCTGTATTTCCATGATCCAAACCTGTTTGATGAGACAAAAATGAAAAAATCCATCAACTATTTCAAGTTCTATCGGAATTTTGACGGGAATCTGCTTGATAAGGATTTGAAGCATATCTATTGTGTCATAAAGGGTAGAAACGAGTTGCTTCACTATGAAATATGAAAAAAGCCGGGTCTCTCAAGGAACACCCCGGCGCCGGATGCGTGCCGAAACACACATAACTTATTTCTAAGTCACCGCAAAGATAACAATAATAATTTAATAAACAAGCGTTATGAACAAATTTTTCTCTTTTTTCGCAGCGTATAACCGATACAAGCATCTCATCGGTGGCTTCATCGTCGCCACACTTGCCGGTTCTTTCTATGCTGCCGTATATGCAGCCATAGTCGCCGCATCGTGCCTCGAACTCAAAGACCATCTCTACGGCAACTCTCGGGACTGGACAGACTGGCTCTGCACCCTCCTCAGCGGTATCATTGCCGCCCTCATGTTTTACGTTTTATTCTAAAGTACATGAACGACAAGGACTTTATACGGCAACTCGAAGCACATCAGCAAGAGCTGAATCGGCTTATACATCGCCGCCTCCCCGTTCTCATCGGGCGTATGGCTAAGGACCATTTCCAAAACAACTTCCGGCTGCAGGGCTTCCTCAACAATGGGCTCACGCGGTGGCCTGAAACGCGACGACAGCAGTCGGGTGGTAAAAGTGCCGCTTCGCAATACGGACCGCTGCTTTCCGGCCGCAACCATCTTTTTGCGTCTATCAAATACTCACCAGCAGATGCCAGCGTCATCATCGCCAACGACCTCCTCTATGCGCCGCTTCACAACTGGGGAGGCTCCACGCATCCTGCCGTCACCGACAAGATGCGACGCTTCGCGTGGGCGATGTTCTACAAGGAGGCGGGCGTCAAACGGGCCAAATCGGGCAAAACAAAGAAAAAGAAAATGGCGGCTGCTGCCGAAAATCCGAGAGCAAGCCGATGGAAGGCGCTTGCACTCACCAAAAAGACAAAACTCAATATCCGCATACCGCAGCGACAGTTCATCGGCGACAGCCGTGAACTATCGGATAAGGTGCAACAGAAAATTACAACCGAAATTCATAACATCTTAAACGCGTAAATCACTATGGACGAACTTTTTTCACTTTTCATTCAGCGCATCTCTGAACGGATGCCTGAACTCACTCTCGTCGATGAGGACTACGGACAACTCGAAGCTGGACTCGAAGAGGAAACTTATCCCGTCACGTTCCCTTGTGTCCTCATCGGCAATCTCGAAGCCGATTGGGAAAATCTTACAGGGGGTGGGCAGCGGGGCACGGTATTTTTCTCCGTCCGTCTTGCGGTCGATTGCTACGACGATACGCACTACGGATCGGGCACGGAGTCAAAGGTCGCCGAGCGTTTGCTAATGGCAAACCGTGTCTATGCTGCTCTCCAGGGCTTCCGGCCGAACAATTCTATGACGGCGCTCGTGCGCACCAAGTCGCGTTTCTATTCGCTCCCAGCTGGCGTCAAGGCCTATGAGTACACGTTCTCGTTCCGTATCCACGACGAATCGGCGCGGGAGCTACAGCATCGGGAATAGCTCCAGTTGGCTCGCGTTCAGACGAGGAAACTTCACCTTCGGCAAGGGCTTCACGTTTACCATAGCACCCTCCCTGCACTTGCGTCTGATTATGCTCATGATGCGCTCTTCCGAAATAAAGAACTCGCGTTCTGAAAGAAGCTTCAGGGCATCATCAAAACGTAGGCGCTGTACCTCCGTCCAGTAATAGTAACGGCGGTACAGAGCCTCGTCCCTCAGCTTTATCAGCTCTTTATTCCTTCCTTTTTTCATAGTCTGCAAAATTAAACTTTTTCCTTAAACCGCAATCGAGTAGGAGGTAAACACTAATCATAGGTGTTTGTCTCCTACTTTCATGTTTACCGACCTCTCACACCACCGTACGTGCCGTTCGGCAT
>OASE01000106.1_pt1 | contig 26242 bp, 18 predicted proteins | sample 1494851 | NCBI WGS metagenome assembly OASE01 (sample SAMEA3360680, study PRJEB22359) | human gut metagenome | biome: ENVO:urban biome; feature: ENVO:human-associated habitat; material: ENVO:feces | place: Bangladesh | collected 2011 | reverse complement strand
TACACGATTAGGTATACTTATGTATGCAAATGGTTCTTCACTTATATACAATACGAAAGTACAGTCCTTTGCAGCACGATATTGACGATCTGTCCCGACTAACTGAATATCAGCAAGGTTCCCTATTAAATTGTTATTGAATCTGGGTTCCAAAAGTGTACGGTTCTTATATATAAGGTCTACTAAGTTTGCGACTTTTGTAGTAGACAAACGAGTTCTGATAACATTCTCAAGAACCTCTACCTCATTTTCCTGTACGCCCAATTGTGTCCAAAAATCAACCCAATCTTTCTTTTTTTCATCCAAACTAATATAGTCAGAGGTGATGATTGGTGCATTTGGAGCTACTGCTGTAACAAGACTTTCTATGGAAGTATCCAGATATTCATCGGAAAAATATATTTCTCCAGAAAGTACACGTGGAGCATTTTCCCCTTTTACCAAAATTGGGAGTCCAGATAAACAAGAAACATTCTCCTTGAGATTCTTTTTTGCCCATCTCCAAAACTTAATATTTAAAGTCTTATCTTGAAGTTTTGTTGCGATAGCCTCTTTGTTGTTAATCAACCAATTCTGGAAATTCTTAATAGAGAAGGATTCATTACAAAGAGCTTCATGCCAATAATCAGTATGCTCATTTGCATGATAATCTTGGTCAAGCAAATCAAGTTCGCCATAATCTACCAAGGATAATTCTACAAGTTCTTCTACGGTCTTTGATACAATCTTATGCCCCGAAGCAGGCTCTACTGGTTTATCTTTACCACGAATAAATACTTTGGCTTTAGAAATTTTATTCCTGTCATCGGGTTTAATAGCCCCGATATTCGCTATAATAGAATCATGAAAATCTAAATTCACAATCTTGTTATCAAGATACCTATTTATAGCTGCCAAATTTGGTACAATAACAAGATTGTATAGTGTCGCAAAATCATAGTTTTTTATACGAGGATTTTGGTCTACCTGCATTTTCTTAAGAGCTATTGAAAGTCCATAGTTCTTGCTGCACATGTTTACGATATTAGAAGGCAACCATTCTTTTGATATAAAGTTGAGCAAAACCTCATTGTAAAAGAATATTACGGAGTCGTTTGTGATAAATTCTCCGTTATAATCAATCAATGCTAATTTGTTGACTTTCGTAAAGTCATTGTCTTTGAAAACGATGTCTATATTATCATTGAGATAATCAACAAAATCAAAATTGCATTTTTTTGCTTTTATTATTGCGCTTATGGCAGTTTCTGAAAGGTTCTCATTGTCTATGCTTTCTGTTGTTGGCTTTGAAGTTGATTTTAATATAGCATCTATATTCTTGGATACGATTTCATCGTAGAAGAGCTGGTCAGTAAGCTCTTTTACTCCGAATTTGTCTTCATAGAACTTTTTAAGTTGTTCAATATCAGTTGATATTTCTGCGGATAATAAGTCATTACTAAGACTGAACATCCAATCTGTATCTATCCAAGGATGCGCTAACGCCACATCGTATGGTGGAGTTCCGAAGAATATGTTGGCCTCTGTAAGTTCATAGCGAGTTTCTCCATCTTCATTCTTTTCATTTACTTTTATAGCATATTGTTTAAGACTGCCAGTATTTAAAGTGCCTCTATTAGCATAACAGAATGAGATAAAACTCTTGTGAGCATCATCATTTTTTTGCTGGTTTGTATTAACTTTCTCAGCATACTTTTCATTGAGTATGACATTTTCAATAATGATGGATTTGTCATAGTCTAGTACACCAAAAGTAGGAGTAGAAACATCGCATCCTTCTATAGATGCATTCTTGAAGTAATTGAGTACATCTTCTCCATAGTCAGTAGAAATAAAGGAGAATGGTATGCCTTCTAACCATTTGGCATTGGTTTGCAACTTGCCTTCTCCATTATCCACAAAGATAAAGTCAGTGTCAAATGATGAGACAACTTTATCCTCGTCATTGATATACGGCAGGTCTTTGTAAGCTTGAGAGAATTCTATATTCGTTGCCAAAAAATGGTAAAAATGTAGTGAAGTGGTTTTGCAATTTAATCTCGCTTTAGTTTGCTCAATGTTGTTTTCTGCCAAAAGTACTTCATCGACAAAAGTTTTCGGCTTAAATACCTTTAAAGTAGATTCTATTTCTTTTAAGCTTTCTTCTTTATCGCTAAAATAATTACGTGTAGCAAGTGACAAATACGGAATATGATGTATGAATGCTGCAATATCATCTTTATATTGATCTATATTAAAGAATATTTGATCAGCAGTATACAAATTTTTGTTTTCACCCAAAAAGATAGTTTTCTTTTTGAAATCAGAAAGCCATTCTTTATCTATCAAAAATGATAAGAAAGCATTATTATGCTCTGTTTTCTGAAGCCATTTCTGAAAATTTGTGTTGTCGCAAAGAGATAGAAGATTCTCCTTTGTGAATATCTGTTCTTGCTTTTGGAATTGTTCCAAGTATCTTTTTTGTACCTTTTCAAAGTCGGCATTGCCACGTAATTCATTTGCAGGGAGACTAATGACATAACCTGTTACTTTATAAAAGTCTTCATCAGTAATAATTTCTGATGATGTAAAGCCTGTTGTATCAAGTATTGTATCCGATAGAATATTTTTCTTTTCTCCTTCTACAGGTATAAGTACTTTCTCTTTTAGTTCATTTTCAAATCCATTTTGGAAATTGTCAATGAACTTTGTATATGAAACATGCTGTTCCTTACATAATTCAAAATTCGGTACAAGTCTGAAGATTGATGAAAGGTTATATTCCTCATCATCAATTAAATCATTCAGCCATTCAAAGAACAAAGCACCTGCTATATTAGCCCATTCTTTATTCCAAAATTCACCACTTTCAATGTCGTCTCTTGGACCGGTAGGAACCATATCAGTGTTCATCTCAAATGGAAATCCCCATTTGGTTTTTTCTGCCTTAAGACCACAATAGATATGAGTTTCTTTTTCATTAACGACTATAGAGTTATCCTTCGTCTGACAAGCGAAAGAAGCAAAAGTTTCTTGCTTGTTTTTCATTTTTGGAGGCAAGCGATTTGTATCCTCTTTCAATCTTTCGTTGATGCGATTCCTTAGATTGGGTAAGATAAAAGCTGGGTATTTTTTTGAAAACACCCAACTTGCTCCGTTAGTATCACGACTACAAACGAACGTGCCTTCACCTTCAATCATTACAGATACTTTATTTATATGAGAAATGAAAAGTATCTGTTTAATATCATCAAAAGCTTTATGAAGAAGTGATTGATAGTTATGTTCTTCTTCAAATAAAGCTTTCTTGGTTCGTGGCTTCATAAATATATTGACATGGAATTTGTCCTTATCTTGAGCCAATATATTCTTAATCTCGCTATCTAATTGGTCGCTTTCTTCCCATTTTGGCGTTGTCATAAAGCTGTCGCCAATATTTTTTTCATCAAACGAGAAAGAATAATCGCCAGTTTTGATATATACATAGCTATTGCGTATGAAGACATTTTTAAAGCCTATTCCCTTATATCCAATAGCCTCTTTATTATCTGCTTTGCTGCCATCACCAACTCCACAAATACCCAAAACATCAATGGCTGTAAATTGCTTTCCAGTATGACGGAATACGAGCATGTTATTAGTTAAACGGATTTCAACTTCGACAAAATCTCCGTCAGGTTCGTCATTCGCATTTTGTAGTAATTCATAAAGGAATGTGCAAGGGTCTTGACCTGACACCTGTTTTTTTATGGTCTCTACAGCTGATACAGATATGTCCTTCTCTCTAGACTCGTTATCTATTGAATCTTTATAAAGAGTTTCTATCAATTGTCTTGCATCGATATGTCTGAACTGCGAATTCTTTGCAACAACAATATCGTAAATATTGGTAGAAGAATTACTAAAATCCCAATTAAAAGTATATACTTGATTATGAATTAACCCATTAAACGAGACAGGTAAAGGGCATACAGGAAGATCACTATTAGGATAATTATCTATTTTTCTAAAATTCCGAGTCCATATTTTTGAAAATGATTTATGTTCATCATCATAAAAGCCGATTAAACAAGAAAGTTGTTTTGTTCCCCAGCCCATTGGTTTTGGTCTACATAGATCGATGTAACGACTATCTTTCTTTCGTATTTGTGAATTATTTCCAAACTCCACGATAGCGGTATCCGTTGTTTTAATTGTGTCTTTATGCTTGGAAGTAACCGAATCATTGTCCTTTTTCACAGATTTAAAACGCAAATATTTTACAGGAGGTCGTACACTCTCATCCGAAAAAACTTCAACATTGTCTATTGCCGCAATCAACTGACTGAGCTTACTATATCCAAGATTGACATAATTAACTCCAACCTTTTTTATTGCAGAACCAAAATTTGCCAGATTTACCCAACCTTCACCTTTTTGAGGTAAAAATTGCTTGTCTACACTATTGTATGTTGAAAATAATAATGCTTTTGTTTCTTTTCCAATTGTACCCATGTTATAGTATTTGATTTGTTAATGCAATTCCTCCTCATTATACATTCTTGTCTCCCTAAACGTAATCACCGGTGTAACCTTCTTCAATGTCTCGGCATCAACAATACCGTTTACATGCAGGTCGGATAAGAGTAGAGGCTTCACCCACTCGTTGTTCCACAACTCCATATCCTTATCCCCAGCAACTACACAGCACAAGCGCATCTTATATGGTGATGAGTTATTCTTCTTGTCCTTCTGATATGTCATGTTCTGGAGCCATAGCTGGTTGTAGTCGGAGTTAGGCTGATTGCAAAGCTTGGAATATACGAGATTTATGATTGCGCTCTTCTCTTTTTCGTCTTTAAGAGAATCTACCATTCTACTGAGAACCCGTAAAGCATAATGACAACAGCCAACATTCTCTAAAGCTATCTGGGCGCATACTGCCGACATGGCTCGCACACTGCCACCAACAAGACGGCGTTGTGTTTGGTTATCTTTTCGGTTTTAGGTTCATCATCTTCAAGAATAGGTATGGTTGTAACCTCCTCTTCATAAGGCTTTAGCCAATCCTCCATGCGTTTGTCAATATCCGAGAGCATGGTTCTGATGGAACCGCTATCGGGATATTGGCGAGCAAACATGAGGATGTAGAGTAGGTGTTTCTCGAAACTGTCAAAGTCACACCCCTTCTTATTGAATATAGGTGTATTATAGATGTATGCAAGTTTGTCAGATTTGATAGCATCTGTAATAATGCTCTCGCTAATCTTGGTCTTCTTGCTGTTCATCCGGAAGTTCAGACTCTCCAACACGTGTTGCAGTGTATATGAAATCTTTTCAAGAACATCCTTATCATTACAGAAGATACGATAGTCATCACGATAACGGGTTATCTCATATTTAGCCTTAATGCCTTCTTTTCTTATCGCTTCATGGAGTAACAGGTCAGAATAGCCAAGGATTATCTCACCGCTAACGTCAAGTATGGCACTTCCCTGTGGGATGCCAATATTGCGCCCTTGTTGGAAGGCACGAAGAAACTTTTGGATGTTCTTAGCTATCGAATTTTTTGTTTTCTGTTCGAACTCTGTATCTTTGAATGAAAATGCCCAATCAAATGCTTGTGGATTCACCGAACCATAACAGTTGGTGATATCCGTAACGAACATATAACGATATTCCAAGGACAGCTCTATGCTTCGCTGTTCAAGCGTATTCCACCAGTTGAGTATAGTTGTGGACTTATGAAATGGCTCTTTCGTTTTAGGTATGACAGGCAATGCGCAGGATGTAATATGTGGCACGGTGAACGTCTCAAAAAGTTGCTTTACGACAGTCCATGACTGTTCATTGCAAATTTCCCTGACAAGGAAATAATAAAGGAATGGATTTGCAAGAATAATAGGACGAACAGCATAGCGGCCATCCTTGTTTAGCAAAATGTCAAGGTTTACATCTGGTAATTGCTCTGGAGACATGCCCTCTTGCAAACACTCCTCATAGGGTGTTTCGCCAACTGCGTTCTTGACATTTTGGAGCAAATCATCGAATACAAAATATTCTGGAAGTTCAAATCCATGATATTGCTCTGATTTCAAAAAGAAATCCATTGCCTCTGTATGATTAAGACTAAGTATATTTTTCGTATTTTCGGTCATAGATATTATGATGATTTAATGTTCTACATATGGTTTCATCGCATTCTTTGGCACATACGCTGTTGCCACTAAACATCCATCAAAGAGTTCTACTAAAACCCTCTGCTGCCCAGCAATTCTTGCCACCCTACCACGTATATCCTTAAACTCTCCCTCTGTAATAACGACTTCATCCCCTAACTTATATTTAATATTCTCCGAAGTAACCTGGATGATGTGAGGATTATGTATGGAAGTTAAGCGAATAAAATTATTCATGGCAGCATCAGATACAACAAGAGGAGGATTTTTGGTTGACGAATTTTCACAATGTGAGGTGTGGTCGTAATAGTAACTCAACAAAGCTTTATTCTCTGGAGCCTTGATGTTCTTGTCTTGCAAAAATGAGTCTACTTGTTCTGCTGAGGCATGAACAAAGAGAAATGACGGGAGAAGAGGCTCTGTGATGATTCGCTTTTTACCTTGTTTTAGAATCTCTTTGTATCGTAAAGGAACATAACATTCCAATTCTTTAGCTTCGAAGAAAGCTTTTGCCTTGATGATACGTCCATACGAAACTCGCAGGACAAACCATTGCTTGTTTTCAGAAGGCACATTCTCTACCGACACCCCATCTATGCACTCTTGGATGGAGGGCGTACAAGAGGTAAGTCTTGCACTTGGACACGATGAACCTGTGTCAGTAGGTTGCCCATTATACAATGAAGCGTCAGCCGTTGGAGGCTGTTTGGTGTTATCTTCCAATGTTATTGCTCAGAGGTTAGATTAAACCAATAGACTTTTTCTTGATAGAATTGTCACATATTGACTACAAAAATATAGAAAGTTGTTGAGATTAAAGAACTATATCTTGGAAATCTTTGCATTTGGGCGATTTTTAACATTTAGAGAGTGCAATGCCCAATTATAAATAAAAAGCTATTGCCATGGACCAGTTAGTGTCACTACAAGCTACATCTATTTTTACCGATAGTTATCCATTTTTACTGAAAACGAATTATGTGGAGCTATGAGCATCTATATTTGACTTGTTTTTGTTTGTTTAAAACCCACGAATTACCATCCATATTTGTACCATAAAACTTTAATCCGTTGATTATCCGTATGGTTTATTTTCGAGGAAGTTAAGTAGAATTGTAAAATATAATTGTCGAAATTTAACACTTTAGAACAGGTGCATTTAGAGCGGAAAAAGGGTAGCCTTCCGCTCTTTGACAATGCCGTCGGCCGGTTTTTTGCCAAAAAGTTTTGCCGTTACAGTACAATCGCGTCGCCATTACACCGTAACGGCAACGCGATTACACCGTAATGGCAACGCGATTCCACCGTAACGGCGACGCGATTCCACCGTAACGGCAACGCGATTCCACCGTAACGGCGATGCCATTTTAGCGAATTGGCAACGTCTGGAAACCGTAGAAACCACAACTTGCTAATAGTCAAGCGTTTATTAAAATGCCCCATAATCGCGTCATTTCCACGCAAGCGACAGCTTGGTTGAAAAAAAACGATTCTCAGACGACTATTTGTAAAATATTTTGATATGTATAGCATAATGCCATCGTGCCAAATCCCGGAAGACCCTTATTTATTTCTTTTATTATGTTCGCGTTCAGAATAAAATGCCTAAATTTGCAAGTGTCAATAGATTGTAAATAACAGAATTTATTAGCAATGGATACACTGTCTCAATTTCGCTCTATTGAGGAACTTGTAAAAATGCTCGGCCGTGAGAAAGTGCTGTTGCGCGAAATGTTCGAGCGACGCAAGTCGATGGCGTTTCGAGCGAGTTTGGCATTGGAGATAGTGGAATACAAGCGCGAGCGTGTACGGTTTCTCATTGACCATGGCGTAATACATGCAAATGGTGATTTCCTTGAACTGGAGGACGTTTACGTGAAGTTCTTCGAGGAGGTGCTCGACATGAACGAGGAAATAAGCGTGGCAAGTGTAAAGGAGTATATCGACTCGCTAAAGGAAAACATCAACTACTGGCTTGAGGAAACCAATGAGCAACGGCGCTTCGTGTATATGGGCAACGTGCGGAAAATACTCCGGCGCATTGGGCTCCGCACATTGAAAAACATTATCGACCTCAAGCGCAATGTTGACGTGGCATATAAGCAAGAACCCAACTACAAGATAAAGAAGGAAAAACTTGTCAAGCTTGACGAGAAACGCAAGGGCATAAAGACGCTTATGCAGGAGAGTGAGCGACTGATGACAGATCGTGTGGCTTTCTTCCGCATGACCGCCGACCCTGACATGCAGCGCACATGTATGGATGTGCGCAATGATTTCACCGATGCCGACCACAACCTGCTTGAGATAGAGAAACAGATAATCGACTATATCAACCAGATAGAACAGCAAAGCATTCTGTTTAAGAAGATACGTCGACTTAAATACCTGAAGGACCAGCTCACATGGCGTGAGGACACCGACATTCAGCATGTTTTCGAGACCCGCAACCCGCTTTGGATGGAACAGCGCCCTTACAACCGCATACGCCTCTCGCTCGACATGCTACGCGGCAACGAGGAGCTGTACAGCATCATAAGGCGTGTGGCAACCAAGGCTGGCGTACGCCGCTTGTCACGAACCGAGAGTGAACCGATCGACAAGGATTTCCTGGAGGATTCGGTGGAGAAAGTGCCGAGCGTGAACACCACGGAATTGTGGAACGCTTTCAAGGCGCAAGGTGCCGACCTGTTTTCGTTCATATTGAATTATCACTACACCATGCCACGCGACATCCACGATCATGTGGTTCTGTATTGCCAGATGGCAACCATGCACAGTGGTGAGCTTAGAATAACGGACGACTACCATACATACAACAACATTGAATATGCTTTGATCTATGCGAACTAACACACAACGAATATACGAACTTATGAGCCGTGGCACTTTCATCTCCGTAGACAGTGCCGACACGGAGATAAAGCACCTCTATGCCGACATAGTGGAGAACCTTGCCGACTATGAGGCCTATTTCATAGAACTTGGACTGCGGCTTGAATCAGGTGACGGCTATTTCTATTTCTCACGTCCCAATGAGTCGAGGATAACCATTGAGCAGAAGCTGCAGAGCTTTGCCCAATGGGTCGACATTCTCGACTTCCTGAAAACATTCGACGTCAGTTTTTCTTCCGGCACGCAATTCCGTCCCGCCACAATTCTTGAGAACGTGACCCTTAATGTGGATTTGCGCGAGAAGGCGAAGAAACTCTACCGAAAGCAAACCACCAACCAAGAGATAGTGGACAAGCTTGTTGACGACCTTGTGGGCATGGGCTTTGCGGAACTTATAAACGAGCAGGATGGCACGTATAAGGTGACCTCGGCATTTCATTACGCAGAGGAGCTGGTCAACCTCATAACCATCTACAACGAGGACGACGCGACAGAAGGACAATGATACAGATTACTTATGAGACATCTCAATAAAATAATATTCATTAATAGCGCAAACATACCATACGCCGAAGTCATGGTTGATGGCAATGTGCATTTTGCCGGAACACAAGGCGTCGGTAAAAGTACTGTGCTGCGTGCCCTTTTGTTTTTCTACAATGCCGACAAAATGCGCCTCGGAATACAACAAGGGCAGAAGTCGTTTGAGGAGTTCTATTTCCGGCAGAGCAACTCGTTCATTATATATGAGGTAAAGACCGGCAATACCGCCTATTCTATCCTTGCCATGCGCAATCTTGGCAAGATAGTTTATTATTTCATTGACGCCCCTTATCAGCGTGACTGGCTTGTCGATAGTGGCGGTAGGGTGGAAAGCGACTGGATAGCCATACGAAAGAAAATATTGCGTGACAGAAACGTTGACATAAGCAACAAGATAGACACCTATGAGCTTTACCGTAACATAATTTTCGGCAACACGTACGACCGCACACACCGTTACGACAAATACGCCATTGTGAAGAGCTCAAAGTATCAGAACATTCCACGCTCCATACAGAATGTCTTTCTGAACAGCAAGCTTGATGCCGACTTTGTGAAGAACACCATAATACAGTCGATGACTGATGTCGAGGAGTCGATAAGTCTTGCCACGTATCGTCATCTTGTCGCTGACTTTGAGCGTGAGTTCGACGAGATAGACTGCTGGTACCGAGAGGACAGCAACGGGCAAGTGGCTGTCAGGATGAAGGCGTCAGGCGTTGTCGACACTTACAGGCTGCTTGTGGCTATTGGACAAGAGATTGTTCATGCCTGGCATTGCCTCAATTTTGCCGTGAACAATACACGCGAGCAAATGCCGATTGTGGAGAACGAGATACACAACATAAAGGAGCGGCTTGTGCGACTGAAGGAGCAGACAGATGAAACAAGAAAAGAATACAACAGCCGGCACGAGCAGCTGATTCGCGAGATAGGCGCGATACAGTCGAAACTTGACGAGATAGGCGCGAAACGCAAGTATTATGAAAAAATAGACATCGCAAGCATAATAGACTTGGATTCGCAGTCTCCAAAGCTTGAAGCGGAGAAGCGACAAAAGCAAGACATGCTCTCCGCTTTGCAAAGACAGTTTGAGAGCGTGACAGACAAGTACAAGACCCTGTACAAGGGACTTGACGACGAGTTGAAGACATTCGATTTGTCGCAGAAAGAAGAACTCAACCGACACCGCGGCAATCTGTTGACAGAGCAGGATAGATTGCAGAGGCAGCGCGACTCCAAGAAGAAAGTGGCTGACGATGCGTATAAAGAATGGACTGAAGCATCTGAGGAGCGGTATGCCGCATTACAGGGCAGCTGTAATAGGGCCGACAAACGTTTGTCTGAACTTCAATATTGGCATCCCATGGAGAAGCAGGCAAAGATTTGCCATGAGGAGATTCTTGGTTTTCAGCAAACTGAAAATGAACGGAAAAGCGAATTGGCGGTTGTCTGTAGCCAAATAGAATCACTCCGTAAGGAAGGTCAGCTCGAATTGGACAAACTTGAGGGTAACTATAAAGTGAAGGACGAGGCTCTTCGCAAGGAACTTGAAAGGCAGCAAACAGAACTTGCCGCTACGGAAGGGTTGCTTGCCCGTTGGGATGGCTCGTTGTATGAATGGCTGGTGAGGAACAAACCAGGATGGGAATCAACAATAGGCAAGGTCGTTGACGAGCAGAACGTGCTTTATGCCCAGGGACTTTCGCCAGAACTTGTGCCGGGAAGCGAAAGCTGTCTGTTCGGGGTGAAGGTTGACCTTGACGCCATTGCACGGCATCACCGCACTCCCGATGACTACCGGACGTTGCAGAAGTCGCAACGCGAGGCTATAGATGCGACAAGGCAAAGGCTGAGAGCTTTGCAGGCGATTAAGGAGAAAGAAATCAGCAGCTCGCGTAAGAATTATAGCCAGAAGTTGTCGGAACTTAACCAGCAGAAGACCAACCTAAGCGTTCAGCTCCAGCAACTGCCGGTAAAAACAAGAGATGCGCAAACGCGTCTTCACCAGATTGAACGTGAAGAGGAACAACTTGTTGCGCAAGAGCGCGAAAAACGCCAGACTGCTTACAATGAAGCACGCCTTGGTCTGGAAAAGGAGAAGGACCAGCGCAAGGAGCACCGACAGTCGCACGACAGGGAAACAAGAGCGGCTGAGAATGAGTATAATATTGGCGTTGACGCTTTGCGGAAGCGTTTCGACTCATTCTCACAGAAACAAAAGGAGGAGGCGGAGGCTTTTCGAGCAGAACATTCTGCCCGTAGAAGGCTGATGGAGCAGCAGGAACGCGACGAGCTGAAAGGGCTTGGAGCCGACACTAAGGCTATTGACGAGTGCCGTGGCGAGATTAGGCGTCTGCAAGCGGTGTTGGACAAGATCGCGCGAAACCACGACAATGTTGTCGAGTTCCGCAAGGATGAGAAGGAGCTGTTATCGCATGAGGGTGAATACCGGGAAAGCAAACAACGCTATGAGGCAATAGATGTGCAGGCCAGCAAGGATTGTGACGAAAAGTGTGGCAGACTTGCCATGATGCGCTCTGAGGAGCAGGCCGCGCTCGACAAAGGCAATGCCAGATGCTCTGAAATGAAGGAAGGCTTGAAGCAGTATGACCAGTTTTGCGGAATTGAGAACATCATCCCCGAAAAGCTCTTGCAGGATGATGATGTGGAGCGAACGTCGGCTACTCTTGGCGACCTTGTGGCGACAATGCGAGGGGCAATAAACCGCAAACGCCAGAAGCAGGATGACCTTAAACGTGCGGTCAACGCGTTTAATACCCACTTCTCCCAAAACAACACGTTCCACTTCATCGTTCCGCAATACGACGAGGATTATTTGGCGTTTGCCCTTAACCTGCAGGACTTCATCGACAACAACAAGATAGAGGAATACCGCACAAGGGTGAGCGAGCATTATAATTCCATTCTTCAGAGTGTGTCGCGTGAGGTGGGAGCGTTGATGAACCATAAGGGTGAAATCAGCGGCATCATCAACGATGTAAACCGCGACTTCCGCGAGCACAATTTCGCGGGGGTAATACGTAGCATTGAGTTGCGCTCGGAAGATTCTTCTGACAGATTGGTGTTGTTGCTGCGCGACATCTGCAACTTTATCGACGAGAATGCCTTGTCGATAGGCGAGGTCAACCTTTTCTCTGGCAACAACCGTGACAAGGCTAACGACCGTGTGGTTGACTATCTCAAGAAATTCATGAAGCAGCTGCAGCGTGAACCGTCGCGCACGGAGCTCACCCTGTCGGACACGTTCCGGCTGCAGTTTCGCATTGAGGAGAACGACAACTCCACCGGATGGGTGGAGAGGATAAACAATGTGGGCTCCGACGGCACGGACATATTGGTGAAGGCGATGGTCAACATTATGCTTATCAACGTGTTCAAGACCAAGGCCTCGCGCAAGCATGGCGACTTCATCATCCACTGCATGATGGACGAGATAGGCAAACTGCATCCGAGCAATGTAAAGGGCATATTGCAGTTTGCCAACGTGCGCAACATCTATCTCATCAACAGCTCGCCGATGGGATACAATGCCGACATTTATAAATACAACTATCTGCTGACAAAGGACAGCAAGTCGAGAACCCACATAAAGCGTCTGCTTACGATAATGTAGCTTATGAAACAACTTTCAAGAACGACATTGGCAAATCTCCTGCGGCTCAGCAATGGCGAGTCGATAGCGGCAAGCGGCTTGCGCAAGGATATTGCCGAGGAACTTAGAAAAGAGGGTTTGTTGACTGTGCGCGCGCAAGGCAGCCGACGTACCATGCGCGCCGTTGATTGTGCGGCGTTAAGGCTTTATGTCGAGGCCAACTATACAATGATGGACCTTGATGAGGCTGCAGCTATTGGAAGCGGCGATAATGAATTGACGAGAGCCTGTCTTGCCGAGGCAACTGGCGATTCAAAGCTTGTCAATGTCCGCTCATGTCCAGGCTTCCCGGTCAATGCTTATTCGCCAATAAGATGTACGTTGCACGGACGGGAATTGACAGTATGTCCACCAGAAGGCAGCTTTATGTTTATTTCCGACTGGAAGGAATTTGCGGTTGATGCGGATGCGTTGGTTGTCGGCATTGAGAATATGGAGAACTTCCGCAAGGTCAGCATGCAACGCCATTTGTTCGAGTCGGTTTTGGGCTGCAACGCAAGGCTTCTTTTTGTCTCACGCTATCCGCAGTCTACCGACTTGCGCTCGTGGTTGCGGTCAATCCCGAACAGGTATATTCATTTCGGCGATTTTGACCTTGCCGGGATAAGCATATTCCTCACCGAGTTTTATTGCTGTCTTGGCAACAGGTCTTCCTTTTTTATCCCGAATGACATAGAAGAACGCTTGCGTAACGGCTCGGCTGACAGATACAACAGTCAGTATGTGCGTTTCCATAATCTGCGGTGCAATGACGTGCCGGAACTGCAATCACTTGTTGATTTGATAAATAAGTATCACAGATGTTACGACCAAGAGGGATATATAGAAGGGTGATGTAGTGGATTCTTTATTCCTGTGACACGGAATCGCCGAGTCTTGTGATGCTTTTCAGTCCATTGATGACAGCGTCCAACCTCACTTGGCAGCTCCTTTGCGATGTCCCACTTCCCAAATCATTCTGGAAGCCTCAAAAGGCATCTCCACATAATCGGCAAGGATTAATACCTTATAAGTGGTCTCGCCGATACCCATTGGCTCCCCCATAGCCCAGTCTTTGAAATTATGGGCTATGGACGTGAGGTTAACACCTTTGTCTTTCACGACAGCATTGGCTATGCACAGCATCATATCCGTGTCATTTGTCCAATCGCCAATTTTCCATCTTCTGCGATGACGGTCTTGAAAAATATCGCTATAGTGGGTTATGCCATTGGGGGATTTCCAAGCCATGTCTTCATCTGTCATGCCTTCAGTGCCAAGTCCGAGCGCGTCTCCTATGGCTTGACCATATATGGTTCCCTTTAGTTTGTCTATTAGTGTTTCCATTTTTGATAGCAATTATAATGTTTTATGTTTTGCAAGTTCTTTTCTTTCACGATCTGGCGTTTTGCCCTGCTTTTGTAAAAATATTAAAAAAAGGAATGATAAATCAATAATGATACTCTATTTTATTAACTTTGCATTGAAAAACTAAGCTGGATGCTTTTTAAGGTATGAGACAACAACCCACTTTTTGGCTGGAAGTGCGCAAGGAATACGTGATAGAGAATTTCGCGGCCTTGCTGCCGTATTTGCGTGGCTATCAATACGACTCGAGGATGGAGGCCGATGATAGCGATTTCAACAAGACGTTTCGCTGCTTGAGAGAAGTGGTGGACGACATTTGTCAGTCCATGAGCGGCGACAACGTGTATCTCCACACCCCATTGCGATGGGACGAGGACACGCTGAAGAAAAACGTGGGATTGATGGCCTCTTATCTCCTCGCGGCGCAAAAGAAGGGGCTGACCGATGATCATGCCTTGTTGTCGTTGTGCGACATCCTGCTTGGCGTGGAAAAGAATCCCGACCTTGTCGTGCTTTCCTATTTGAAGGACGTGGTTGTCCATTGCGCCGCCAACGCGGAGGTCGTGGTCTACGGGTTCAACTGGGACGACATCGAGAAGATTCCGCAATTCTCGCTGTCCTTGTTCTTCCAAAAAGCCGTGAAGACCACATTCCGTAAGCCAGAGGAGGAGACGGCGATGTTTTACGAAGGCAAGGGATTGGTCATGATGGCCGAAGGCGGCGTCAAGCTGCTGCCCATGAACAAGCAGGCTTACGACAAGGGCAATTCGGTGTCGCAATTTGAGCTGCCTGTTGGCGTGGGCATAGCCGTGAACAGGACGGACAAGAGCAACAAGACCGAGTTTCCGGAGCTTATAGACACGTGCACCGACATGCTCCGCTCGCTCGACAATGTGGTGCCGAGCATAAAGAAGGAGCTGAAGGAATATGAGGATGGCGACATGCTGAAGGTAAGGGTCTTGGGCAAGAAGTTTGGCTATGTGGAGTGTGAGACCATTGACCCCGACTACGAGAAGATACGGGGCAACGTGTTCATTCCGTCTGTGCTGTTCAAGTATTACAACATCTTCTCCATATCCAAGGAGAATCTCATAGGCACGTTGCAGACCAACGACGTGTTGATGGTGAAGAGGCAAAAGATAGAACGCTACAATTTCTACCCGTTCATCCTCGACATGCAGGTGTTCAAGGATTTCAACAGTTACCAGATAGAGCATGTCCAACCCTATTCGTGCGATGCCATCCATCTTACGGAGTTCGGCAATGGCTTGGGCAACCGCTGGCTCACCGACATGGGAATGCAAGTCAACGTGATTGGCGAATTGACTGAGGACCAGCAGTATTGCGTCGACAACGACCAGCCTGTGCGCATACAGGTCTTTGAGTCTAAAACCGACAAGAACGGCAACTGGATTGTCAACGGAAGGTACCTCTTTGAGGAGTCATCCACGTTCGTCGGCTCTCGCAACGAGTTCGTGGAGAACGCGCGCGACAAGTTCATTGAAGACTTCCTCGACTATTATTATGAGGAGCCAGGCGAAGACCAGCAAGTGGCCACGAGGCAACTGTCGCCCACGGCCATCCCCATGCTTGTCAACGTCTTGAGCTGTTGCTCCCAGCTCGTTGGCGACACCACGCTGCGCTATCTCTATCTTTTCGCCGCCCGCTTCCTGGCGGCCATCGTCTCCGACGATAAGAGCCGTGCGTTCTTGCGCCAGAAGATGCGCTACGTGGAGTGCCTGGTCCACTTTGCCATGGGCGACGAGACGGCCTCCACGCTTAACCTGCGTCACGACGACGACCTGCCAGAGTTGTCGGTGCTGAGCAAGGAAGAGGCCGTGGTGGCACAGATTGCCAAGTACCAGGACATGGACGTTGAGCGCAAGCCTCGCTCGGCAGGGTCTGACATCAACACAGCCTACCTTGAGGAGATGATCTCAGCGTCTAACGTGTTGCGAGGCAAGCTGGAGCCATCGGAGCTGAACCGCATAAAGAAAGGCATTGCCGACTACTTGCACGTGGCCGACGTCTACCGCAACATCACGCGCGAATACACCGACTATGGCGAGGAGAGCGACACGCTCGAGTTCAAGACATCTATCGTGTTCCCGCCAAACAACGGCATGCAAGCCGACCCGCAGCAACAGCAGTGGGCCATCCTCAAGGCTGTGTGCGGCTTCCTCAACACCGTCTCCGGAGGCGAGATATTGCTCGGCGTTAACGATTATGGCAGGGCCTCGGGGTTGAAAAACGACATAAGCTATCTTTGCGCCCACAGGTACATAAGCACCATGACGATGGACAGCTATCGCCTGTATGTGAAGACCGTCATCGACAAGGCCTTCCGCGACAACCGCAACGTTGAGGGCCTTGACGTGACCTCCACCGTTATCACTTACGTTATTGAGCGCAACAACGAGGGCGACGACTTGCTGCGCATCCATGTCAATCCTTACGAGCATGGCATAGTGTCGTTTAGGGAGGAGCACTTGCCCGAGGGCGTCTCGCGCTCCTATTACCGCACGAGCGGCGCCACGGTGAGGATGGACGACAAGCTCATGAAGCTGGTAAAGCAACGTAAAAACTTATAACTTGAATGTCGCCACTATGGGCAGGTGGTCGCTGAAGCCGCCCTGGTAGCGTGGACCGAGATATGTGCGGTGGGGTTTCGCCCCACCGTATTTTTTGTCCTCTTCCATCAGAAACGGCGCGTCGTTCACGCGACAGCCCGTGAGCAGCCTTGCCATCGTGGTGTTGCAGAATACGTGGTCCAGGCTTCCCCATTCACCCTTGTAGCGGTAGGTGCCCTTGGCGCCGTTGGTCCCCCTCGCGCCGAGCGACACCTCTGTCATGCCGTGGCTCTCGATGAGCTTTAGCGACGCGTCGGAAGAGTAATCGTTGAAGTCGCCCGCGATAATTATCAATGGATTATCTGAGGCGCTTCGTATGGAGTCTATCATTTGGCAAACCCTCTCGGCCACGTGCAGGCGATAGGGTCTTGTGCGCGTCTCGCCGCCTGCCCTGCTTGGCGCGTGCACCGCCACCACGTGGAGGGTGTCGCCGCTCATCACCATGCCCGAGGCGTAGAGGATGTCGCGCGTGGGGCGTTGGCCTTTGAGCGGATCGACGCGCACCGAGTGGCTGTTGATAAGGCGGAAAGAGAATGGCGAGTAGACCAGCGCCACGTCGATGCCGCGCTGGTCAGGGCTCTGGGTCATAACGTAGTCGTAGCGTGCCGCGCGCAGGGGCGACCGCCGTGTGAGGTCGCGCATCACGGAGTCGTTTTCCACTTCCGTCAGCACCGCCATGTCGGGCAGACGCCCGCCGCCGGCATTGTCGCCACACGCCACGAGGGCCTGACCCACGTGGTCGAGTTTTTGCCAATAGCGCCGTGGGGTCCAGTGACGGGGCGAGGAGGGCAGGAACTCCGTGTCCTGCTTGCCCTCGTCGTGAACCGTGTCGAAAAGGTTCTCGACGTTATACTCCACAAACGTGAAGATAAACAGAAGCAGCGTCCACGGCGTCATTGGCAAGTCTTCTGATGAATGAATTGTTTACAGGTCGTCGGCGAACAATGGGTCCTCCGGCATCACCATCACCGGCTTTTGGTCAAACTCGCCCTGCAGCTTGGCAGGCACGTATTTCTTGTTCACCACGAGGCGGAACATGTACTCGTTGAACCATCTGTTCGACATTATGAGGCATCCGGCCTGTCCGTACGACGCGCCCCATGAGTTCTCCACCTTCCATTCCGTTGGCTTTCCGTTGGCGTCGAGGTTCACGGCCGTGAGTGTCATGGCGTGTGTGGAGCCGCTGTCGAACGTGGCTATGCGGTCGGCCTTGTTCATCGGGAACGTGGTGCCGAAGAGCGTGCCGTAGTCGTAGTTGTCGAGGTCCATGTATCCGAGCTTGCGGTCGAGCTGCTTGCCCACGTCGTAGCTTGAGTACATCTTGTGGCCGTCCTTGAGCGAGGCGATGGCCAGCTGCGCTATCTCGTCCATCGGCAGGTTGAGATACTTCCAGTTGTGGCCGTCGTAGACGTGGCGGTCGTAGTCCACCGCGTAGGTCTTGTGGTATGGTCGGCGAGGGTCGTTCATCACCATGATGAATGTGCCGTTGAGCTTGCTGCCCACGGTGGCGTCGTAGAACGACTTTGGCGTGTAAGTCTTCGCCTCGCCAACGGCGTTGCCCTTGCTGTCGCGGAAGGTGTAGCTGAACTCCTTCGTGGGCTCGCCGAGTGTGAGCGCGAGTATGTGGTATATCGTGCCAAGCATCTCCGTCTTGCGTTGCTTTATGGCCGCGTCTTTCTTCTTGGCCGCCACCATGCCGCGCAGCTCAAGTCCATATTCGCGTAGCTTCGACGATATGATCCTCGCCATGCGGCTCGTGTTGTCTGAGTTGTAGGTCTCTGGCATAGCCTGCATTGGCACGAGGCCGTATTTCTCGGCCAAGTCGGCAACTCCGCAGAAGGTGCCGCCGTCGTTGATGGGGTTTTTGAAGAAGAACTGCACGCGCTCGTCGTCGATGGGCTTCGAGGCGTTGTCTATCGAGCCTTGCAGCATGAGGTTGGCCTTCTCCAGCTGGTCGTAGAAGAAGAGGTAAGCCTGTGAGAAGTCAACCACCTGCTTCTGGTCGTGGGCGGCAGCGAAGTTGGCGCGCAGCACGTTGAGGCCGGAGAACATCCAGCATCTTCCGGAGCTCTTCTGGTCGTGGATGCTCTGCGATGGTGTCTCCACGTTGAACTTTGTTGTCATGCCCGACGCGTTGCGGTAGTTTTTCGCGAGGTCATCAATCTTGTTTTGCGCTATCGCGTTGGCGAGGGCCTTCTCGGCGGTCGACGAAGGCTGCGCCTTCACTATCTCCTGGAGCATGGTGGCCGATATGCCACCGTCCTTGCACGTTTTCTGCGCGTTGATGGCGGTTGCCGCAAGCAAGAGGCAAACGCTGACTATTATTTTCTTCATGTCGTTGTTGGTTTTTTGGTTTGTCATTTCAGTTTTCCGGCGGCGTCCAGGGCCTCAAGTTTCTGGAGCATCTCCTCGGTCTTTATCGTGGCGAAAGCCACCTTGCCCTCCGGGTCTATCAAGTAGGATGTCGGAATCCATGAGATGTGGTAGTCCTTCGAGATTTTTGTCTCTTTCCATTTCTTGAATTCCGAATACTGCGTCCATGAATACTTGTTTGTCTCCAGGTATTTGGCCATTTTCTCCTTGTCGGTGTCGAACGACACGCCGATGAGCTTTATCTTCTTGCCGAATTTCTCGTTTATTTGCTTCACTATCGGCATGTCCCTCCTGCAATCAGGGCACCACGACGCCCAGAAGTCGAGCACGGTCCAGACGCCATGCCTCACCTTGCCGTTGGTGGCTTTCTTCGCGCGCAAGTCGGAGAGGCTCAATGCCTTTTTGCCATTGCCGTTGGCGATGGTGAAGTCGGGAGCCAATGTGCCCACGGTGAGCAAATCTTGTTTGGTTTGCGCTCTACCGACAACGACAGCCGTTATCAGGAGCAAAAGCAAAACTAACTTCTTCTTCATTCTGTGTTTTTCGTATATTGTTTCTCTTGTCTGCAAAATTAAGCAAAAAAATGCGACAAACGGCTTACCTTGTGGATTATTTCAAAAAACCTTCGTCTTCGCACGACCTCTTGTAAGACGTTCTCCCCCTCTGTGGCCAACAACCCCCATTTTTAGGTATTGCGCAATTCGCTGTCACACCGTAACTTTGCAAACTGAACAAAAGAGATTATAACAACAGAAAAAAACAGACAAGCTCATGAAATCAACAATCGTTATTTATGGCTCTTCCACTGGCTCTTGCCAGTCGATAGCCGAGACCATAGCCTCTAAGTTGGGTGCCGAGGCAATAGATGTCGCCAACCTTGACAACGATGTCATAGCCACCCACGACAACCTGATACTCGGAACCTCCACATGGGGTGCCGGCGAGATGCAAGACGACTGGTACGACGGCGTGAAGACCCTCAAGGCCGCTGGCTTGGCAGGCAAGACCGTGGCACTCTTCGGCTGCGGCGACAGCGAGTCGTATTGCGACACGTTCTGCGGCGGCATGAAGGAACTCTACGACGCGGCAGTGGAGGCCGGCGCCAACGTGTTGCCTGGCGTGTCGACCGAAGGCTACACTTTCGATGACAGCGACGCCGTGGTCGACGGCAAGTTCGTGGGTCTCGCCCTCGACGAGGTGAACGAGGACGACAAGACCGAGGAGCGTGTGGACGCATGGCTCGAGGCCATCAAGCCATCACTCTAAGCATATAAGAGTTTCTAACACCTTTATTTAATAGCGGATAGTATGCAGCAAAAAATAGCAACGCCAATCGACTTGAAAGTACTGATGAATCATATCTATGAGTATCAGAAAGGTGTGCGCCGGATGGTGCTCTTCACTTTCAACAAGAAGTATGAGGCTTTCGCCAGGACGCGACTGGAGCGCCAACACATCGAATACGTCATCCAGCCCGTGGGCAACGACCGCCTGAACCTCTTCTTTGGCAAGCGCGAGTGCCTGGACGCTATCCGCATGATAGTCACGAAACCCCTTTGCCAACTTTCGCCCGAGGAGGATTTCATCCTCGGGGCGATGTTGGGATACGACATCTGCGCGCAATGCGAACGCTTCTGCGAGCGCAAGAAGAGGATTTGCTGACAAGCCCAATCGCCTTTTCACATCGAAAAGGCGTTTTTTTATTCACGGGGGATGATTCTTTTCGCCTAATGGCACCTTTTTCGGCATAAAGCCGTAATTTTGTAGTGAAAACCTAACTCACAGAAAATTATGTTTCGAAGAATCATCCTTACCATGGCTCTCTTGGCAAGCCTTTCACTTTCTGCCAAAAATCAAGACACCGGCAGCTGGCGGATAGTGCCATTGCCGCAAGAAGTGCGGGAAACGGGGGGCAAGCCGTTCCAGATAACCGCGAAAACCACAATACTCTATGCCGCCGGCGACGAGAAACAAAGGAAAGACGCCGAGTTCTTGTCGGCCCATATCAAGGAGGTGACGGGCATAGAGGTCAAGACTACCGTCAAGCCATCCAAGTCGCAGATTCGCCTTGTGCTGAACGCGGGCGACGACAAGTCGGAGGCTTACTCCATCTTGGCCGGCAAGTCGGGCGTCACCGTCTCGGCTACATCCCACGTCGGCCTGTTCCGTGGCATAGAGAGCATAATGAAGGCTCTGCCCATCACCGAGGGCGAGAACGCCAAGGGCGTCTTGTTGCCTGCCGTGCAACTGAAAGACTCGCCACGCTTCGCCTATCGCGCGTTCATGATAGACGTGGGCCGGCATTATTTCAGCGTGCCATATCTCAAGAAGCTTATCGATGTCTTCGCCATGCACAACATCAATTACTTCCATTGGCACCTCACCGAAGACCAGGGCTGGAGGCTTGAGATAAAGAAATACCCGATGCTCACCAAGATAGGCTCGGTGAGAAAGCAAACCGTCGTGCAGGGCAGCAAAGACGCGTTCGATGGCGTGCCCGTGTCGGGCTATTACACCCAGGAGGAAGCCCGCGAGATAGTGAAGTATGCCGCCGACAGGTATATCACGGTCATTCCCGAGATCGACATGCCGGGCCACATGCTTGCCGCCCTCGCCTCCTATCCGGAGCTGGGCTGCACCGGCGGCCCTTACGAGGTGGCTTGCCGTTTCGGTGTCTTCGAGGACGTGCTTTGCGCTGGCAAGGCCGAGACCCTACGGTTCGCCAAGGATGTCATCGACGAGGTGATGGACATCTTCCCCTCGGAATATATCCACATTGGCGGCGACGAGTGCCCCAAAGACCGCTGGAAGGCGTGTGCCAACTGTCAAAAGAAGATAGCCGAGCTCGGCATCCAGGAGTTGCCGGGACATTCAAGGGAAGAACAACTTCAGACATGGTTCATGGGCGAGATAGAAAAAGAGATTAGGGGCCACGGTCGCAAGATGATGGGCTGGGACGAGATACTGGAGGGCACTCCGGCAAAAGACATCACCGTGTGTGGCTGGACCAGCAGGGAGGCGAGTGTTCGTTCGGCGCGCGAGGGTCATCCCACTATCGTGGCACCCATCACCAACTTCTATTTCAGCAACCCGCGCATCAACAAGATAGAGGGCATTCCGAGCATCCTGCGCGTTTACGACTTTGACCCTTGCTCCGACAAGCTGACTCCGACCGAGCAGCGCAATATCATCGGCGCCGAAGGCTGCATCTGGACGGAATGGGTGAAAGACGCTGAGAAGATGGAGTGGGAGATGTTGCCAAGGCTTGCCGCCCTTTCCGAAGTGCAGTGGACAGCCAAGGACAAGCGCGACCTTGAGAGCTTCTATCCTCGCTTGCTCCACATGCAAGACCTGTATCGGCTCTATGGTCTCAACTACAAGGCCGACATAGAGAAGGCCGTCAAGGAGCATCTGAATAAGCAATAACCCCCAACCTTGCGTTTCGGCTTTTCACTGTAAAGGCGTCTCGCTGTAAAGGCGCCGGCTTTCCAGTGAAAAGCCGATGCTTTTACAGTGATATACCAAGTATGCACCAATGTTAAAAATATAGTATGCCTTCTGCGAATTTGCGTGTTTAGGCGATATGATTGGCAAAAAGTTGTAAAATAACCATTGATTTCTTGGCAAAAAGTTGCAAAAGGCCGTGCCTCAAAGCCTTTACAGTGGATACTCGTCGAAAGCATAGAGCACGGTGCTCAAGTAGCGTTCGCCGGTGTCTGGCAAGAGGGCCACGATCTTCTTGCCCTTGTTTTCCGGACGCTTGGCTATCTCTGAAGCTGCGAAGGCTGAGGCTCCGGAGGAGATGCCCACGAGCAAGCCCTCGGACTGTGCCAACTCACGTCCCGCCTTGATGGCATCGTCGTTTTGCACGTCGAACACCTCGTCTATGTAAGCAGGATTGTAGGTCTTTGGAATGAAGCCCGCGCCGATGCCCTGAATCTTGTGAGGGCCGCTCTTGCCGCCATTCAGCACTGGCGAGGTGGCTGGCTCCACGGCAATGACCTTCACGTCGGGGTTCTGCTCCTTCAGATACTTGCCAATGCCCGATATGGTGCCGCCTGTGCCCACGCCTGCCACGAAGATGTCTATCTTGCCATCGGTGTCGGCCCAAATCTCAGGGCCGGTGGTGGCATAGTGCTTGGCTGGGTTGGCAGGGTTCTCAAACTGATCAAGGATGACAGAGCCGGGGATGGAGTCGCGCAGCTCCTCGGCGGCCTTTATGGCGCCAGGCATCCCGTCCTTGCCGCTCGTCAGCTTCACCTGCGCGCCATACGCCTTCACGAGGTTTCTGCGCTCCACGCTCATGGTCTCTGGCATGGTCAAGATGAGGTGATAGCCTTTCACGGCCGATACCAACGCGAGACCCACGCCCGTGTTGCCACTGGTAGGCTCTATGATTGTCGCGCCGGGTTTCAACAGCCCCTTCTTCTCCGCGTCCTCAATCATGGCGAGGGCTATGCGGTCTTTCACGCTTCCACCAGGGTTGAAAAACTCAACCTTTGCCACGATAGGCGTGTCAAGTCCCTTGGACGCTGAATATTTTCCTAGTTCCACCAAAGGCGTCTTGCCAATGAGGTCTGTTATTTGCTTATATATCTTTGCCATAATGTTTACAATTTTAAGTGAAGAGTGGAGAGTGAAGAAGTTGATGGCTGTTGAAGTTCCGCCTCTTGATTCTTCACTCTTGATTCTTCACTCTTCGTTCTTAATTCTTCGTTCTTAATTCTTCGTTCTTAATTCTTTGTTCTTCTGTCCATTCGGGTTGCGGACGGGCACAGGGCCCGCCCCTGCCTTGCTATTGAACTTCACTCTTCACTTTCCGTTTTTCACTGCCTTGAAAGCCTGGTCGAGGTCGTCGATGAGGTCTTGGTAATGCTCCGTGCCGATAGACAGGCGAATGGTGCCGTCGAATATTCCTTGCTCAGAAGCCTCCTCGTCTGAAAGCTCTGAGTGGGTGGTGCTCTTCGGATGCACGACGAGCGACTTCACGTCGGCCACGTTGGCCAAGTCGGAGAAAATCTTTAGATGGTCGATGAAGTTCCATGCCACCTGCTGGCCACCCTCAATCTCGAACGTGAAGATAGAGCCCGCGCCGTTGGGGAAATACCTCTCATAGAGGTCGTGGTTGGGATGGTCTGGCAACGACGGGTGGTTGATTTTCTTCACGAGCGGTTGCGTCTTGAGGTAGTCGATGACTTTCAGCGTGTTGAACACGTGGCGCTCCACACGCAGCGACAATGTCTCAAGTCCTTGCAGGAGAATCCAGGCGTTGAACGGAGAGATGCAGGCGCCTTCGTCGCGAAGCAGCAGGGCGCGGACGCGTGTCACGAAAGGAGCGGGAAGCTTGCCGAAGACCAGGCCGTGGTAAGAGGCGTCGGGCTTGGTGAAGCCAGGGAACTTGTCGTTCTGGAAATAGTCGAACTTGCCGCCGTCAACGATTACGCCACCGAGACTTGAGCCGTGACCGCCGATGAACTTTGTGGCTGAGTGAACCACGATGTCGGCTCCGTGCTTAATTGGGTTGATGAGGTAAGGCGTGCCGAAGGTGTTGTCGATGACCAATGGTATGCCATGCTTGTGGGCAATCTCGGCCGAGCGTTCTATGTCGGAGATGTTGGAGTTGGGGTTGCCCAGCGTCTCAATGTACACGAGCTTTGTGTTTGGCTTGATGGCCGCCTCCAGTGCGTCGTAGTCGTCGGGGTTCACAAACGTGGTGTCGATGCCATACTTTGAGAGTGTGTGCTTCAGCAGGTTGTAGGTGCCACCGTAGATAGTGTCGGTTGCCACCACGTGGTCGCCGGCATAGGCAAGGTTGGTGATGGCGTAGGTCACGGCGGCGGCTCCTGAAGCCACGGCCAGACCGCCCACACCGCCCTCAAGGGCTGCCACGCGATCCTCAAACACGCCTTGGGTAGTATTGGTCAGACGGCCGTATATGTTTCCGGCGTCCTTGAGATGGAAGCGGTCGGAAGCGTGCTGTGCGTTGTGGAACACATAGGATGTGGTCTGGTAGATAGGTACCGCGCGAGCATCGGTAGCGGGGTCTGCCTGTTCCTGGCCTACATGAAGTTGAAGTGTCTCGAAATGAAGGTTTTTCTCGTTACTCATAATATGCATCTTTTATGTTTAATTTCATGTTGCAAAATTACGATGAATTATCGACATGGAAAATCCCACATTATGGGCATTCCGCATACCACGTTTGTGGTATTTGCAACATCAACTGGAAATGCGGCAACATCAGCAAGAAACAGACAAGCGCATAGACGAGGTGTTTCGCAGATTGGACGAGGGCAACGCTAAACTGAAGCAAGGCGTGTTCTACAATGGGCAAATTTATGATGCCTATACTTTCGTGTCCGACTTGATTAAGAGTGCGAAGAAACGTATAGTCAAACATTCTATGACTGGGGAAATAGCGTGAACCGCAACTGGCGCCCACGTGGAATTGTAAAATATTATTGCCAAAATTTAACACTTGGAAACGGGTGCATTTAGAGCGGAAAAAGGGCTTCGAGGTGCCCCTTTTCAGCACCGTCAGCGCGTTTTCGGGCGAATGGTCTTGCCGTTACGGTGCAATGTCGGTGCGATTACACCGTAACGGCAACGCGATTACACCGTAACGGCGGCGCGATTACACC